>Ga0209500_10000568_pt1 | contig 31474 bp, 24 predicted proteins | sample S_140212_EF_Meta_FD_187323 | JGI IMG/M metagenome (GOLD analysis project Ga0209500, IMG submission 187323) | Freshwater microbial communities from Lake Simoncouche, Canada to study carbon cycling - S_140212_EF_MetaG (SPAdes) (version 2) | ecosystem: Environmental > Aquatic > Freshwater > Lake ...
TGAATTGCCAACACCTGTTGCACGAAGCGTAAAACCAACCGCATCAGTTGCGGCCGGTGCTGATGATGACTTGGATTATTTCAAGTCTCTAGCAGAAGAGTAAAATAAGAAACCCACCGAAAGGTGGGTTTTTGTTATCCGCCCCAAGTTCTACTTATTACCATTTTTGCTAATTCTAAATCTGCGGTATCAGCAAATGCCATTTGAGCACCAGAACTTTCTTTATTGGCAGCCTGTTGTGTAGGTTGAGTAATTACTACAGTTTCTGGTTTTTTGGCCATTGCAGAATCTCTCGTACTTTTAACATCATTGCTTGCTTGAGCTAAGACTGTTCCTTTATTATTTGTTGCAGGTTCCATATTTGTTGATGGAACATTCATTAATTGTGCAGTTTGTTTTTTTGTATTTTCTGTTGCATCAGTTAATTTTTTTGCGTAATTTGGATCGGTTGCATATCCTGCGTTTTGTAAAGAATTAAAATAATCACCGGATGTTTTAGCTTCAAACACTCCAGCTTTTGCATATCTTTTATTAGTTTTTATAAATTTTACATAGTCATCTACTGCTTCTTCAGGACTATTATATGAGCGAAATGGTTGCATCAACTTAACTTTTTCACCAGCAATATATTCGTGTGTTGGTACATCGTTTTTTTCACCTGTCCAATTTTTATCCGCCTTAATACCAAAATAATTGTATTTACCTGATACTTTTTTACCCCAAGCCGATTCGAATCCCCATTGTGTTAATAGTGCATTAGGATCAACACCCCCCAATTTTTCACCAGCCTTAACTGCTAGTGGATACATCGTTTTAATAAAATCTTCTTTTTTACTGAAAGAACCATTTGCATCAGCATTACTTGAACTTGTAACTTTTGCTGGCGCATTGGATGGTGCTGGCGGGCGCATTGGTGGCGCTGGCGCATTGGATGGTGCTGGTGCATTGGATGGTGCTGGTGCATTGGATGGTGCTGGTGCATTGGATGGTGCTGGTGCATTGGATGGTGCTGGTGCATTGGATGGTGCTGGTGCATTGGATGATGCTGGTGTATCAGGTTTTAATTTGAATCGTCTTTTTTCTGCTTCCGCTATTGAACCATCTTCCATAGATTTTAGAGCTTCTTCATGCAACTTATCTTGCGCTTCCGTTTGAACACTAGAATCTTTAATAATTATAACTTTTTTACCTGCTTTTTCTGCCGAATCTATAGCCTCAGCTAATTCTTTTTTAGTTTTAATTTCTCCTCGGGTGAATCGAGAAACCTCTTCATCAGTTCTATCTTCTTTTAATAGAGATTTAAGATCATCATTAATTGGAATAGTTCTGGCTGCCAATTTGGAAGATTGACTTCCTCGATCTTGAGCAACTCTCTCATTTTTCTTTTCTTCAGTATTAGCCTCTTCATTTTTTTTGTCCATCCACTTAGCTAACCAAGCCGCACCAGCTACGGCAGCAATTACCGCCAAGAAAGTTGGATTAAGCAACAGAGGTAATAATCTCGATAAACCAGAAATTACCATTTCACTTATACCAAATATATTCTTTAAATTTTTCACCGATAACAGTTCATTTATAGCTGTTCCCAACATTGTTGGTATTCCAGAAAAAATGCCTTTTATAGTAGAAACTATAATTGTACCTAAAGATAAAATTGTGCCTAATATACCACTCTTATCTTTTTCATCATCTTTTGGTTTTTCACCTATCTTTGTAGGTTTACTTTTCCCCATGGCACTCTCATACTGTGCTTCACGTTCTTTAGTTTTATTGAAGAACATATCAGCTTTAGTGGATGGAGTGCCACCTTGCAACTTTACCAATTTAACAATATTTTGGCGCATCACATTCATATCACGGCTCATCATAGGAATACCCATAGTATTCTTGGCGGTGATGGTTGCGTTTTGGTTAATGGATTCTAATATTGTATTGTCAACAGCAGGCGCAGGTGTTACGGAAGCAGTTTGATTTGAGCTTAAATTTTTTGGAGAAGTTGCAGAGTATCCTTTACCGAACACTTTTTGTCCAATAATAGAGCCAAGACCAGAACCACCAAACAACGCATTACGTATGTCTAGTTTTTCTAGTGCTTTCTTACCAATAGCACTGGCTGCACCGGAAACAAGTCCTTTGGATTTATACTCGGTTTTTAGGATATCTGCTAATTTACTCATTTTGTCCTCTGCATTGCTTTTATACGTTCTCGTTCTTCTTCAAGATGCCTCAGTAACATATTTACATAAAGCTCTTTTTCCCACGGTATCATGGTTTCCAGTTCTGTCAGACTATACTTGTGGTGTTGCATTAATGCAAAGTTAGTCTGGTAATGATTTCCCAGATTATCGTGACAGAACATCACCCGAAAAAATTTTGGATTCCTTCTAACTCAATTTTATCTTCATGTTGGCATTTAAAACATTTGAAATCCAAGGTCTTTTTTAATTTTGGCATTGTGTCAAAGAATTGTTTTATTTTTTCAATGTCACTCATTTGTAACTGTTCAATAAAATCTTGCAATTCTTCATCGGAGAAATCTTTTGCATAGTAGACATTTTCAGCATCATAAACATAGTCAATACATTTAATCGTTATGTTCAATATTGCAGAAATATCATCTTTTGAATTGGCACTGTTCATTATAGTCAAGTCTGGATACTTCATAACAACACCAAATTTGTCAGTAATTTGAATTTTCTTATCGTGTTCTGATTCAAACTCTGGCTCAATCTCAGTCAACTTCAAATCAATTTCGACTACATTTCCACAAGTTTTAGTTTCTTGGTTTTCATCCATAACTTGATTATTGCATTTGTATTTCAGGTTAACAACTTCTCCGACAGACACTGCTCTTAAATTTAAAAACAAATATTCAATATCAAACAGTGGTAATTTGTCAACGTCAAAACCTTCAGTCAAAACACAATTATTTAAAATCTGTTTAATGATGTTGATAACCGCTTCAATGTCTTCACTTTCATTTGCCATTAGGAATAGTTTTTCCTCTTTGACGGTGAAAGGACGATATTTCAATTTTTGACCATTTGATTTTAAGGTAATCGTGTAGGTCGGCACATCAATTCTTGGTAATCCCATAATAACTCCAGTAAATTATAAAAGTATGTTTTTCAATGTCAAACTAGCAATCAGATTTTTCAGTGTAGTTAAAGGTATCCCGTTCAGTAATGCTTCAGCAAGAACTGCATCAGCATTATAAACACCTTGATAAACTGTTCGATATTTTTTGTATGTAAATTGTACCGTTAATCTATGAAAATTATCTTCACTCCAACTCAAAGGTTGCGAAGATATACTAATTGGATAAGCATCAATCAATTCAATTGCATAAATCTGTTTAATAAACTCATCGTATTGGAGAATTCTAATATTGGTCAGATAACGGGTTGCATCATCATTGGGATAACGTAGGTTATTTGTATCGGTTGGCATAATTGATTCCAACCAACGGTCAAACAATTTTCTCTCATAGAAATCATTTGTACACAGAAATGTTAAATTAGTTTCGCCGTATTGTGTTTGATAAGGAACTTTATATGTAGGTCCATAAACTTTAGCATCGTGTGTTATTAAAGATTTTCCTGGTAATTCAGCCGCTTCACATTGCAAAGACAGATAACGGGAGATAGAAGCATTGGTAGTTTTTGATTGTTCATCCGTAACATCACGGTTGAAAATATCAGTAATATCAGAAATGAATGTAGTTTTGATATTAACCAATTGTTCAAGAAACGATTGACCAATAAATTTATTGATATAAGTCGGAATAGGCAATATAACTTGGAAACGGTTAGGCTTAGCTAGACCATTTTTTGCATTGATATTGGAAATAAACGATTGTGGTAAAAATGGCATTAGAATTTCTTTCTGGAGTCTGCCCAGACTTTTCCTGTGCTTGCTTTTTGGAATTGTTCAACGGGTAACAAAGCGGCAATATCCCATTCATCCGCAAAAATTTCAACGAATCTCGATTTTACATGAGACCCTAGGTATCTTTTGATACATGGCGTTGCTTCAAATGCTTTCGAGAAGGCTGCGAGCATTTGATAATTCAGTCTAAGTCTCGTCTGCATATCAAATCTATTGTCCGTTGCATGTTCACTCAATTTATCCAAAAGAATGATTCGTTGCTTTGGGTGAATGTAATGTAGATTCAGACCTAAAAAACCGTCTGGGTATGGTTGAATTGGTATTACCAATGGAAACCTGTCGTAATATGGCAACTTATCTTTCGTCTTTGGATCATAATAGAAATAATACATGTGACCAATAAAATGTGAATTCGTCTGTCTAGCTTTGTCCTTCAACAATTTTTCAGGAGTTGGTTTCAAATCGCCCATTTTTAAACGCAACCAGTCTCTAGCTTGGCGAGTACGTGCCTCGTAGCCGGTTTTCATTAACTGCTGATTGATTCGATCCATTAGATAAGCCATGGTCTATTTATTATCTTTTTTGTGTTAAGTTTGCCACTATTTTATGGTCGGAAATGGATAAGTATTGGTGTTCTGTTTTCATTTGATACCTAGTTCCTTCTCCGTTAGTATCTGGAATTTCCATCCGTGGGTATGGCAGAACTCCTCGGCTGCTTTCCATTTCATTTGATTGACCACATAAGTCTTAACCTCTGTTAAGAATCTCTGTGTTCTTCTCTTACCTTGTACTGGTTTCTGAGTCTGTGCAAACGGTTTAACCTCTATAACATAGGTCATTACCGTATCATCTTTACGTTTCACCTTAATTATAAAGTCTGGGAAATATCTATGCCTCTTATTATCAACAGGACTAATGTAAGTAATTGCTAATTCCTCTGAAGACCACCAGATAATTCCTGGATGTCCATCAAAGTATTTCATACAACGTAATTCCCAAGATGACCGAAAAACTATATTTTCAGCATTTCCGTTGTATTTTTCGGGGTGAACCGGTTTAAACCAGCCTTTATAGGTATTCTTGCCATAACTCATATAAATATGTAGTCAATCAAGGATCAACATGGCACTATTTAACCTAACAGACATTGAAATAAAACCTTTTACCCGAACTGGAGAATATGCTTCTCGATCCACAGTTTCGGGCACAAATAACGATGGGAAATATAATTTAAAACAACTTCGTTACCCTTCCGATTTAGGACAAACCGATAAAGGTCACTATATGGTAATCTTTATCAATGAACAGGTACACACACAGTTCAGTCTTGGTGATCCTACGTTGGATGATCCTACGGTTATTGCAAATGCTAAAAAATATGGTATAAGAAGAATTAATCAGGCATTAAGTGGAAATACTATTGATAACCTTGTAAATACTGGCGCCAATGCAATATCTTCTATAGTAAATTCTGAATCTGTGGATGAGGCTATAAAAATAACTAAAGAAACATTCAAAAGGATAACAGATACTGTTGGTGTTCGTACAATACGTAGAACCGCAGACACAATCGCATTGTATATGCCAGATACGTTAGCTTTCACTCAAAACCAAGGTTATACAGATTTGCAATTAGGTGGAGGATTAGTAAAACTTGGTTCTGCGATTGCATCTACCGCGGACGGTGTTATGAAAGGAAAAGATGCTAAGGAGAGTTTGATTAATGGTGCAACCAACTTGTCACCCTTTTTAGCAAGTATGTTACCTGGTGCATTAGGACAGGCTGCATTTGCTGTTGGTTTCGGATTGGTTAATAATCCAATGGTGGAATTATTATATTCCGCACCAGGGTTTAGAGAATTTAATTTTGATTTTATGTTTTATCCTCGTTCAGAAAAAGAAGGTAACGAAGTTCAAGAAATTTTAAAAACTCTCAACTTTCATCAATCTCCAGAAATTAGAAAAGATAGTTATTCTAATTTTTTAATACCACCATCCGAATTCGATATAAAATTTTACTATAACGGATATGAAAATCCAAATATTCCTAAAATTTCAACTTGTATTTTGACTAATATCAGTGTTGATTATGCACCTGGTGGATTTTCCACTTATGAAGTTCCTGGTTCTTTTCGCCCAACGGCTGGCGGTACTGGTATGCCAGTTGCTATTCGTTTATCTTTGCAATTTAGAGAGACCGAATTTATGACTAAAGATAATTTTTCTGATCATTTTTCTGGTGTGTATTGATATGAAACTTTATACATTTTAAATTTTAATAAACATGTCAAAATATTTCAACTACTTCAATCAAGTCTACTATGACATTTTTGGTGACAACAAAACGTATGACACCATTACTAATCTGACAACTAAATTTTCCTTTAGTTCCGCAATAAAAGATAACTCTGTGCTTTTCTATAAATATTCAGTAATTGATGGAGAGACTCCAGAAGTTTTAGCTCATAAATTATATGGATCTTCTGAAAGACATTGGATTTTATTATCTGTCAATAATATTACCGATCCACGATTGGAATGGCCAATCGAACAAAGAAGTCTTATGGACTTAATTGATAAAAATTATGCACAATATGCGGCTAACGGTCAATCTGGTTTGCAATGGTCTCAATCAAATATTCATTCTCGTTATATTATAGAAAAACAATTAAATCCAATAACTTCAGATATTACATCACGAACATATGCGGTTGATTCTAATACATATAACACCACAGAAATTAGTACAACAAATATAAACTTGCCGGGTAGTGGTTTCGTAACAAACTCAACCGAAAAATTTACACAAACTTTTTATGAATATGAAGTTGAAAAAAATGATGATAAAAGAACAATTAAAATTTTAAAACCTGAATATGTTCCTGCATTTGAGCAAGAATTTAGAAATATTTTCCAATAATGAATACACCAACACTTGGCTTTGAGATAGTAAGTCTTACGATTGAGACTATAGATGGTAAAAGTGGAATAGACATTCGCAATATCTATGATGAGATAAACATTTTTGAAAACATAATGATGCCTTGCATGTCAGGTAACATATTGATTCGTGATGCTATAGGTTTAGCCGATAGATTGAATTTCGATGGCAGTGAATATATCCGTGTAAATATCATTAAAGACTCAAAACTTTTAAATGCAGACTTTCAAATGAGCTTTAATAGAAGATTTGTAATCTATAAGGTGAGTAACCGTAGTTCCATTACGCAGAACTCTGAAAGGTATATTTTACATTTTGTCTCAGAAGAATTTTTACTTTCACAACAAAAGAAAATTAGAATAAACTTCAAAGGCACTCATTCAGATATGGTAGTTTCGATACTGAAAGATTATCTGGGTTTACAATATACTACTCCACAAATTGGTTCAATTCAGCCTTCTACTGGAGTTTATGAATGGGTAAGTCCTAACATTTCACCATTTGAAGCAATTGATTATTTGACAACAAGAGCAATCAGTACGGATGGTTTATCTGATTATGTTTTTTGGCAATCACCAATAGGATACAATTTTAGACCTCTTTCAGAATTGATGAAAGAAAATGGATTTGTCAATATCACTTTTGGTGCAAAAAATCTACCTGAAAATAGTTATGATTCAAACAAGAGTAGGTATGTTTCCGAACTCTATGGTGCTAGAGATTTAAAAATTGTTTCGCAGTTCAATCATTCTGAAAATATTCGTTCCGGTGTTTATGCTGGAAAATTTATTGGATTTGATACACTGACTCGAACTATATACAATCGTAAAATTAATTATGAAGACATTTACAAATTGACATCTGAACATGCTAATAAGTTTTCAAACAACTACAAAATTTTAAATAAAGAATACAATACATCAGATCAACAATATGATTCTAGAATTACTTTGTATCCATTCGAGACACCTAGAGCAAATAATCAGCATCTGAAAAGTTCGAATGATTCAGAAACTACAAATTATATTGATGATACAGAAAATTATGTTTTACAACGTAGATTGATATTCGCTAACCTAATGCAGAAAAGACTTAAAATTTCGATGCCAGGTAATTTTCAGTATAGTGTGGGAATGATGTTGAATTTGAATGTTCCAAAAAATAATAATATTGAAAATTTAGAAACTGGTGGAGATAAAACTTTAAACGGTAAATATATTTTGACTTCTCTTAGACATGTTATTAGATTTGATAGTCATGAAACTCTATTGGAAGTTGCAACAGATTCTACAAATTATGGAGCAAACTAATGCAAGAAGATTTCGCAGGTAAAAATGGTTTTGTTTGGTTCACGGGCGTAATAATGGCAAGAGATGATTCGGCAAAAGTCGGACGCTTACGTGTACGTATTTTAGGTTGGCATGATTCGGACGCTAAAATTGAAGATTTGCCTTTAGCTGAAGTATTGCTTCCAGTTAATGCATCTAGAACATTTTCTCTTCCTGCTGAAGGTGAATGGGTCCACGGGTTTTTTAAAGACGGAGAAAAAGGACAATATCCTGTGATTATGGGTGTTTATCCGGGTATTATTCCAACATCGGAAGTTACATATGTTGATAAAGGTTATCAAGACTGTAGAGCACCAAAAGACAAACTGAACGATCCAAAAACTCCTGTGGGTGTAGTTACTACGGAAGCTGGAAAACCAAACATTCCATTCTTATCCCAAGAAAGTATTTCTCAAACTGGCATTGATATAATGAATGCAATTCGTTCACACAAATGTCCAGATTCAGATTACGTCAGAAGAAGTATGGGTTATGCTAAAGGATTAACTTTACAGATTGCAACAGCAATTAGAGCAGGCATACAAGCATTATTGAAGGCTCTTGGTATTGCACCAGCCGCCGGAGGTATGGCTTCAATGATTAGAAGTTTAGCTCAACAAATTAAGAAAATTACAAAATTTATTAAAGATATTAATGATGCTATTGGTGTTTTTGTTACGTATGTTGCTAAAATTAAAGCTGTCATACAGTTTCTGTTAAATTTGCCTAAAGACCTTTTGGCGCTGTTAAAAGATTGTTTGAAAAAAGCATATGCTGAATTGGCCGCAGGTTTCATGGCCATCGCAAAAGATTTTAATTTGGATGGTATTATTGATAATTCTTCGGAAATTGCAAAGGCTGCCAAAGATGCACTTAAAGATGTTAAAGCATTAGCAGTTGACACAGGAAAATTAATGGCTTCTCCTGGTAAAGTTTTTGATGCTGTTGCGAATCCCTCCAAATTAACTGAAACACAAGCTGCAACACTTGTACAGGATTTTTTTCCTGGTGCTAAAAAATATAATCCTAAAGATTCAGAAAGACCTTAATTATGGCTAAAGTAGAAGTCCCTAGCAATGCAATGTGGGTAGAACCGGCATCAGACTATAAAGCACAATACCCATATAATCAAGTGATGCAATCGGAATCCGGACATTTTCTGGAATTTGATGACACACTGGATGCTGAGAGAGTTAGATTACAACATAGAACGGGCACATTCACCGAATTACAATCAGATGGTTCTCGCATCACTAAAATTGTAGGAGATAATTATGAAATTATTGCAAAAGACAACAATGTACTTATCAGTGGGATATGTAACATAACGGTTCAAGGCAATTCATATCTAACTGTAAATGGTGATTGTGTACAAAGAATTAGTGGAGACTTTTTACAAGAAGTTGAAGGTAATTATCAACAAGTTGTAAAAGGTGACATTTCAATTAGTGGAGCAAATGATATTGATATTAATGCTGGCTCAACATTAGGTTCAGTAAATATTACTGCACCAATGGTAATTCAACTTAACAGTGATGTAGAAATTGATGGTGGTGTAGCCGCAGAATCTGTTTTGTCTAGGGGTGAAGTTACTGCTGGTACAGGCATTCATGCTGGTGTTTTGGGTTCAGTTAATCCTATGGCAGGTATTTCTACTCTTGGTGGTGTTTCTGCTGGATTTCCTGCGGCACCTGGACCTGGTATAATTACTGGTCTTGTTTTAGCACAAGCGCCATTAGTGCAAGGCATTGTTGTCCAAGATATTTTGGGATCAATGATGTTAATGAGATTGCAATATGATTTGCATACTCATATCCATGTTGGCCTTTTTGGTATCACTTCTATGCCATTGATTTTGATGTAAATAAATATGACAATATACATGGAGCTTATATTATGACACAAAACGTTTTTAGTAGATTACAATACAGTTTTGACACCACAAAGTTTGGTGATACTGTAAACTTGAATCCTAAGGTTCTTAAATTTTTAGAACAGGCGGCTATGCCTGTGCCGGAATGGCAAGCCAAAGACTTGAGTAATAATGTTGTTGTAGCTAGTAGATATTATAAAAATCCTGCGGCCAACGTAATAAACTCTCTTAGTGGTGGTGCCATCGACATTAATGCCTATACTAACAATCCAAATTTTTTTACTTATGCAACCGTTGGTGCAGGTCTATTGTATTCTGCCTCTTCTGGTTTTATTATCGAACTTGGACATTTTAAAAGACATACAGATAATATGTCAGGACTTGGAGTTATTGGAACCGACTCTAATATTCCAAGTTTAGATATTGCCACGGCGGTTGGTAATAAAGTTTTAGAGATAGTTTACAAAACAGATTATGCAATACCTTTAACCCCGGCAGCTACTCCTGGTACAATTTTTGATCCTGCTAACAACGTAGTAGTAACAGTATTTACAGCTAATACTCCGAAACCAAACGCAACTTCCATGTTAGGATCTTTTACTAGTCTGTATGTTGTTCCAGAGTTGTTGTATTATAACTCAGTAATTTCGGGATATGGAAATTCTATACTCAATTCTTTAACATATATTTCAGAAACAGAAAGCACACCAGGTTATTATATTTCAAACGTTTCATCGATTATTGTGAGTTCAGCATTAGATGCTATAACGGCAGCAAATAATTTGATTGCAACCCGAAGAAATCACGACTGGAATTTCTTTAAGAAATCTAAAAAACTAGTCGAGGATAATAATTATCTTGGAAGATTCAATGCTATGGGAAATACACAAAAAACTTTAGTCAATACCTTAATTGGTACAGATTTATTGAAGAATAGTTTGGCTAATGCCGCAAACTCTACTCCTGGGTAAATAAATAAACGATGGCAACAGTAACAGCAAATCTACAAAGAAGATACACAGACCTCGACTTGAATTTTATGCCACATCCAGTAAAAAAAGATGTGATTAAAGTTATTGATGACATGGCGGTAATCAATTCAGTCAAAAACCTGATTTTGACGAACCACTATGAGCGACTGTTCCATCCTGAAATTGGCTCAAATGTGCAAAAATTATTGTTCGATAACATGGACAGAATAACTTCTGCAACTTTGGAACGTGAAATAACTGATGTTCTTCGAAATTTTGAACCCAGAGTTTCTGTAGACTACATCAACATTTCTCCTGATTTTGATAATAATACTTATCAAGTTTCCATGCAGTTCAGAATCTTGAATAAAACTGAACCAATATCAATTAAATTTTTCTTAGAACGAGCAAGATAATATGGCTGACCGTTTAAATGTAACCGAATTGGATTTTGATGCAATCAAAACCAACCTAAAAGACTTTTTGAGACAACAAACGGAGTTTCAAGATTACGATTTTGAAGGTTCCGGCATGAATATCTTGATGGATGTTCTTGCGTACAATACTCATTACAATGCGTATTACTTAAACATGGTCACCAATGAGTCTTTCTTGGAATCTGCATCCCTTCGAAACTCTGTAGTTTCACATGCAAAATCTTTAGGATACACTCCTCGATCCGTTACTGCTCCGCAAGCAGTTATAAATTTGACTATTCGTGCAGAAAATACTGATCCCGCAACATTGACGCTTCCAAAAGGATACATTTTTATTTGTGAGCAAATTAATAATCGTGCATACACCTTTGTGAATTTAGAATCTTATACTGTAAGTAAAGTTGGAATAAATTTTAATTTTAATGATATAAAAATTTATGAAGGTAAATTATTCTCATATGCATACACCCATAGTGTAGCATCTAATCCTAAACAAATTTTTACTATTCCAGATGCATATGTTGATACTTCAACTTTGGTGGTTACAGTAAAAAGTTCTTCTGGCTCCACAGATACCGCAGTTTATTCAAAAAGCGGAACAGACCTTACAATAAATTCTTTATCTGAAATTTATTTCCTACAAGAAGGTATTGCCGGAAATTATCAAATTTATTTTGGTGATGGAGTTTTAGGTAAAAAATTACCTGATGGTGCTATTATAACCGTTTCATATTTGGTTACCGGATACACTCAAGCTAATGGTGCAAGCCAGTTTAGAATCAATTCTGCTATTGGAGGTTACACTAACATCACAATAACAACTGTTTCTCCTGCATCAAGCGGTGCTGATAGAGAATCTATTGATCAGATAAAATTTGGTGCGCCATTGAATTTGCTTTCACAAAATCGTGCAGTTACCAAGAATGATTATATTCGTTTGATTCAACAAAAATATCCTTCTTTCCAAGCGGTAAACATTTGGGGTGGAGAAGAGAATGATCCTCCCGTTTATGGTAAAGTATTCATCTCAGCAAAACCAAGATTAGGTTTTGAAGTAACTAATACTGAAAAAGAATATGTAAAGACCAACATTCTGAAACCTATTAGTATGTTGACTGTATCTCCTGAAATTGTTGATGTGGACTACAATTATTTAAAAATTTCAGCTGGTGTTTTCTATGATAAAGCTAAGACAACTTTAAATGATGCAGAACTAAAATCTAATATTCGAACATTAATTGCAAACTATTGTGATACCAACTTGAATCAGTTTAATAGTTACTTTAAATATTCTGGACTAGAAACTGCAATCGATGCTTACAGTAGAAGTATTATTTCAAATGAAATTTCTCTATTTGTTGGTAAGAAATTTAGACCTTTATTGAATGTTTCTGATAACTACACTTTAAATTTTGGGTTTGAACTTATTCGCGGAACGACCAACGATAACTTCTATTCATCCCCAACATTTAGAGTTCCTGGTTCGGGAACAAAAGAATGTAACTTTGAAGAAGTTCCATCTTCATTCACTGGTGTAGAAAGTATCACGGTGTTAACTGGTGGTTATGGGTATAAGACTACACCAACAGTGGAGATTTTTGGTGATGGTACTGGTGCTACGGCAGAAGCTGTGATTGTTAATGGAAAATTATCACAAATTAATATAACGAATGCAGGTTTTGGTTACACCTCTGCATACGTATCAGTTGTTAAATCATCAACCGATACGGGTGTTGGTGCTACTGCCGAAGCAGTTCTTCAAGGTCGTTACGGCAAATTAAGAATTGCATATTATGATGACAACAGTACAAAGGTTATTATAAATTCTTATGTTGGCGTCATTGATTACAAATTAGGTAAAATTACATTGAATAAATTTCAACCTACTTCGATCAACAATGATTTTGGTGATATTACGTTGCATATGAGACCTACCGTAAATACTATACAATCGAAATTAAATAAAATGTTGGTTCTCGATGCAAACGATCCTACAAGTATCATTGTTAAAACGACACAAATATAATGGAAAAAGTTTTAACTTCTAGTCTTGTAAGAAATCAGGTTCCTGGTTTTGTACGTAGCGAATATCCAAAATTTGTTACCTTTCTAGAGAAATACTATGAATGGTTAGAAACTACTCATATGGTTTCCGATGGACTATTTAATATTAAAAATTCTTATGATATTGATAATGCTGATGAATATTACTTAGAACAAATCAAACGTCAATTGATGCCGTATTTTCCTAGTGAAATTGTGGCCGATAAGAGATTGTTTTTAAAATTGGTAGCGGAATTTTATCGCACAAACGGTACTCAACAGTCAATTAAATTTCTTTTTAAAGCATTATATAACGAAAATATTGACATTTATTATCCAAAAGATGATATTCTAAAAACATCTGATGGTAAGTGGGTTCTGCCTCTTGCATTAAGAATTGATACCGCAGACTCGAATATTCTCAACATCGAAAAAACTCTATTGACTGGACAAACATCAAAAGCTACCGCAGTGGTTGAAAAGGTCTTACGTTCAGTTGACCGACAACTTGGTATCACATACATTGAAGTTTATATTTCCAATATTACTCGTTTATTCACTACAGGTGAAACAGTTACTGCAACATACAATAATGGAATTAGCAATGTAACTGTTTCTGGTCGTTTAGTTGGTGCATTATCTGAAATAAAAATTGATCCACTGAATAGAGGTTTATACTATAACGGTTATGATGTAACAACTGGATATCTTGGAGATCCAGTTACTATTGTTGGAGGTTTAAATCCACTTGCTAACAATCCAATCGGCGCTATAGCATATGTTGGGCAAACAACATCTGGCGGTATTACGGATATTGCGATTGATAATGGTGGATTTGGCTTTAGAAAACAAGACGTTGCACCAAATAGTGTAATTTTAGATTTCACCGGTGGCTTTGAAGGTTCAAGTTTTGGTACAGAAGCTAAAGCTGAATTGGTTCTGCTAGATGAAAACACATTCAGAACGATTAATGTTTCAAATATGTCAATCAGCACATTGAATACATTGTATCCTAATATCGCTGTTGTTGAGAACAATATAATTCGTACAGTTTCAACCAGCACTTCGTTTAATGTTTATCCAATGGCATTTGTAACTCTAACCGGTTCTGGTGGTGGTTATAGAAATAAACCCATATTAAATGCTTATAGCTTATACAATGAGAATAATGGTGATACTCTAGTTTCTTCATCCGTAAACATTGTTAAAAACACCAGGATAATAACAGATAATACAATAAATTTTGCAACATTTTTTCAAAATGGAGATTTGGTTAGATTATTTTTAAATAATCGCTATGAACAAATTTTGGTAGTTGGAGATGTAACGACAAATACTCTTGGATTTGCAGATTTATTTCCCAACGATATATCTGGAGTTTCCATCTATAAATTAAATCGTAATGATTTATATAATATTGGATCTATTGGCAGAATAAATGTTATCAATGGCGGTAATGGTTATGCACTGAACAATGTTATTAAATTCAGCGGCGGCTCTGGCTATGGTGCAAATGCATACGTATCGCAATTATATTCAGGCAACAATGGAATTAAAACTGTTACAGTAAATAACCACTCAAGTGGCGCCTACATTATTGGCGGTGAAGGTTACACTAGAGATTCTTTGCCTACATTAAGTGTACAATCAGTTTCTGGTGCAAATGCTTCTTTGATAGTGAGTGAAGTTACTGGTGACGGCGAGCAGTTCAGTTTAGACACCACAAGAATTGGTGCAATTTCTAGTATAAGAGTTTTGAGTTATGGTTATGATTATGTTTCGTCTCCTACTATTTCTTTACGTAATGCTGATATTATATTGAGTAATGTTACTACGGGACAACTTTTTGTTTCAAACACTGTAATATATCAAGGATCATCAAACGTATCAACAACATTTAAAGCAACAGTTGATGCATTTAATCCCGCAACTGGTTTATTAAGAGTATTTAATTATAGAGGGACAGTTACTATTGGACAATCATTAAAATCAGATGATAATTCTATATCTTCAATTGTAAATTCAGTAACATATTATGGTGATGGTCGTGCTAAAGCTACCGCGAAATTTGAGAATGGATTGATTCGTTATCCTGGAATTTATTTAAATACTGACGGACAAATTAGTGCAGACAAAAAACTACAAGATGGTAAGAAATATCACAACTTTTCTTATATTATTAAAACAAAAACTGATTACAATAAATTCAAAAAGCCATTGGATGATATTTCACATCCTATAGGAACAAAAAGTTTTATTACCCGAATTGATGATAATCAAGAAAATGTCAATTTTGTTAATAGTTTGATTGATACTAGCAGTTTATTTCCTTTGAGTTACACATATAATGTCGCAAATGGTGCTAATACAATTTATACCTCCAATGTTTCTGCTAATCTTGCAGCCTCAGTTAATGTTGCAGATTTCGTTATTGTTTATGGTGTTAATAAACGCCTTGCAAATACTGTAAATGTAGTTTCTGGGTCAAATGTCTTGTTTGGTTCTTCAAATAGCGTCAACTTTATTAATGACCTGTTGGAAGGTGATACGATCTATCTTTCAACAGGAAATACAGTTTCAATTAAAGAAGTCAGTAATTCTTACTATGCAGTCTTAAACACGACAATAAATGTAACTTCAACTTCAGCAACCATAAATGTTGTATATGACTTGATTAAAAAAGTTGTTTCAGTAAATGCTAATACAATTATTGTAGATACTAATTTTAAACAAAATGGTAGTTCTTTATTGGCAACCGTTCAAAAAAGTAGATAAATAGAATTATGTCAGCATTACTTACAAAAAATTTCAAAATCTTGATGGCTAAACAAGTATACAATTTGCTTGATTTAACATCAAATTCTTACTTGCCAGATGCGAAAAAAACATATATCTATGCTACTATCGGCAAACCTCTTCCATGGAACTCCGGTACTGAAATTCCTCCTACTCCAAAAGAAGATGATGGAGCTATAAATGAATACTATAGAAGAGGAATTTACGCCAAACAGCTATCTTTGGAGAATGCATCGCTTGTTGTTCCCAGAATAAATTGGGCAGCAAATACGGTATACTCTACATATCTTTCTACAGGAAACTTTTATGTTCTAAACAAGAGTGACCAAGTTTTTAAATGTTTATCTAACGTTTCCTCAAATGTTGTATCCACCGTAGAACCAACTTTGACATTATCTACAACATCATTAGAAGAACCATACATTTTGACTTCAGATGGTTATAAGTGGAAATACATGAACACTCTGACTTCGCTACAGAAACAAAAATTTCTAAGCGATGATTGGATGCCAATAACTTACAATAAATTTGTTCGTGCTGCTGCGGTTGGTGGTTCGATTGATATTGTTAAAATTACCAACGCGGGTAATAACTATACTAATGGAACAGTACAAAGTATTATTTCAGTTACTGGTGACGGTACCGGAGCCATTTTAAAAGCTAACGTTTCTAGTGGGCGTATACAAAACATAATTATTCAAAATAGAGGTTTCGATTATACATATGCTAATGTTGCATTTACTGATGTAACTGGTGGTGTTGGCACAGGTGCATCCGCTACAATTTCAATTGCTCCACATGACGGACATGGTTATGATCCAGTATATGAATTGGGTGCATCAACAATCATTTTTAACGTAGAATTTACTGGTGACGAATCTGGTAAATTGCCTACAGAAAATGATTTTAGAGAAATCACACTTCTACAGAACCCCTTTAATCAAGGAACCACTAAATTAGCCACAGATACATTTTACACAATGTATACACGTATCAAAACTTCTCCTGGTGTAGGTGACTATAATAATGATGAGACCGTTTTTCAAGGCACAACATTTGCAGATGCAACTTTTACTGCTGAAGTTATTTCTTTTGATGAAGTACAAAATTATCTGTATCTAAATAACATACATGGCACCTTACAGAATAATCAAGCGATTAAAGGACTTAGCTCAGGATCAATCCGAGTTGTGAACTCAATCGTACAACCAACATTGGATCTTTTCTCAGGAAAGATTTTATACATAGCAGATAAGCTGCCGATTTCGAGAGATCCCTCACAAACGGAAAGAATCCGTTTCATAATGAGTTTCTAAACGAGGAATAAATGACAACTCTTTTCAATTACGACCCATATTACGATGACTTCGAGGAAAACAAAAACTTTTTACGAGTTTTGTTTCGTCCGGGTTATTCAGTTCAAGCTAGAGAACTGACACAATTACAGACAATTTTTTCTAATCAAATTGAAAAATTTGGTAATAATATTTTTAAGAATGGTAGTCCAGTTCTCGGAGGTAGAGTTTCATTAGATGATAAAGCCAATTATGTAATTTTGCAACCACAATATGAAAATCAAGATATTTCCGTTACTGACTTCCTGAATCAAATTGTTATAACTTATGATCCTACAAATATTACAGGCAAAGAAGCGGTAGGTAAAGTTATTGCGGTAGATACAACATCGGGTAATCCAGTAATTGTTTTGAAATACCAAAGCGGAGATAGATTTGCTGAAGGTGATACACTTCAAATTCAAGGCAAAAATATATTTGCAACTGCTGTAGCAACTAATGCAACTGGCGGCTCTTACGTTGCTTACATCCAAGAAGGAGTTTATTATTTCAAAGGACAATTTATTAAAGTTGTTCCTCAGTACGGTATTGTCGAACTATTTTATCGTTTGGGTAGCACTGCTACAATTAATAAATCTCCATCTTATAAAATTGGTCTAGAATTCACTGAAAAAATTGTTGATGAGATTGATGATAATTCATTATTAGATCCAGCTCAAGATGCATTCAACTATCAAGCTCCAGGCGCAAACCGTTATCAAATTGTACCGGCACTGGCCACAAGAACTTTAGATTCTGCTGATATTTCTTCATTCTTTGAAATTGTACGTTTGGTTGATGGTATTCGTACAAAGGAAATTAATTATCCTATTTACAGCGAAATTGAGACCATGTTGGCTCGCCGCACGTTTGATGAATCTGGTAATTATACAGTCAATCCGTTTATTATAACCTTGGAGGAAGGTGATAGTGCTAATGGATTTTTCGATGTTGTTCTTGATCCAGGTAAAGCATATATTAACGGTTACGAATTTGAAACAATTGCTCCATCTAGAATACAAGTAAAAAGAGGTGGAGAATATTCATCAGTTTCAGATTATGATCTTCCGACAAACTATGATAGTTCATTAATTTTGGATAGCGTAAGAGGAACTTTAGACATTACGACTTTTCCTAGCTTAGATATTCATTCTGTTCCACACACATCAATTAATACATCAACGACAACAACATATAACTCTACAAAAATTGGTACATTGAATGCCAATATGATGCGTTATAATGATGCTACAAATTCGTCTAATGGAACAACACATACTTTTTCCGTTAATGTATTTGGTGCTAATACTGCATCTATTACAGGAACAGTTCCTACTGGTTCAACAAATACTATAATACAGTTACCAGCCGGATTTTCAACTACTGCAGGAGCAAATGCTTATGCGAATATGTTTTTCAGAATTACTTCTGGCGATTTAAGTTCTGCTGGTCCTATTCCTATTGCATCATCAAATTCTACAGCAAATACAGTTACATTATCTACAAATCTTTCTCTTATTCCTAGTGCCGCAAATGGTAATACATTTTCTATTGAATCAAGTTTGAGAAATGCGGAATCGTTAGTATTAAGTGATGGAACTTATCTATCATTTGCAGGTAATATTAATACAGAATCTAAAGACGCCGCAACTGGTTTTGTTAATATCAGTGATCCAAAAAGAAACTCCTTAATATTTGATGTTCCTTATGAAGCTATTAAATCTGGAACAATCAATAATATGGACTTGTATGCCAGAAAATCATACTTGAACCGTACAACTGATGCTGGTGGTTCTATTACAATCAACGCTGGCGGTACAGATACTTTTGCATTTACTGGTTCTCCTGGTGTTCTTACTGATCCATTAATTTTGAATAACATTATTTGTTTCGTTCGTAGTGGAACTGCAAGCAACACACGTTATGGAATTTATGCAAATACAGTTCTTAGCTTGGCAAATAATAATTATACAGTAACCGCAGTTTCACCAACACAGTTCACTGTTAATTTGGTTGTTCCTGGAGTATCAGTTGATTTGTTAATTACGACAAAGGTAAATAATGCCGAAAATGGTTCGACCGGTTCGACCAGAGGCAAACAATTTATTCCGTTAAGTGATGATACACATTTAGCCGTACCCTATGAAATGGGTGGTCTGAATACTTTGCCTAGTTCAAATACAACTGGTGCAGTTACAACATTTTCTGGAGGTAAAGTATTTACTTCTGTTGGTGCAACCAATTTTACCGATGCGTCCATTTTAAACGATTTGCGTACACCGGGTAAAGTTGTAAGTTTACAAGTACCTGATGTTTATCAAATCGTCAGCATCTATGATTCTAAGAGTCCTGTTGCTAACGTATCAACTGCTATGATTGGCGACTCTTCATATAATATTACAGACAGTTATGAATTTGATAACGGACAACGTAAAACACATTACGACCATGCAACCCTTAAATTGAAACGTGGTTATTCAGCTCCTCGTGGAACTTTATTTGTTCAATACAAATATTTGAAACATATTTCCTCACCTGCTACAGGCGGCAGTGGGCTATTTACTCTCGAATCTTATCTACAGGCCGGTTCAAATTTCTCATATTCTCAAATTTCTAAATTTAACAATAGTGAAGATAAAAAATTAGTTTCTTTACGTTCGGCATTTGACTTTAGACCAACACGTAGTATTGGTGCAAGCACACTCTATGGTGCATTAAATCCAGAACCACTAGAAACAGTTAAAACAAATTTTGATTATTATTTGTCACGAATTGACCAAGTTGTAATTAAATCTTCAAAAGAAATCTCCATTATTAATGGACAATCAGCCATTTCACCAACAGTTCCACCTGTTAGTGATAAAGACATGTTGATTTATACTTTGTATATTCCTCCTTATACAGAAACGGTAAAAGAAATTCGTGCTGATTTTAAAAATCATCGCCGTTTTACGATGCAAGATATTCAAGGCTTTGATGATAGAATTCGCGGATTGGAATATTATGTTTCATTGAACACATTAGAAAAAGATGCTGCATCGACTAAAGTTTTAGATGCTAATGGACTCGAACGTTCGAAATATGGTATACTTGTAGATAATTTTACATCTAAAGATTTCCAAGCAACTCGCGGAGATGTTGGTACCGATAACCGTAACTTGATTGATAATGGGGTTTTGCAACCAGCATCATTGATGAGTACTGTAAAATTAATTCCAAGAGCTAATGGTACAACAGGATCAGCATATATCGCAGGTTCAGGCACCAAAAAAGTTATGATGATTTCTTATACTCCAACGAAAGTCATTGAACAACCTTATGCTACAAAATCAATAGCTATTGCAAATGCACAGTTTGCCAATTTCCGTGGTAAAATGAAATTGTTTCCTGAATTTACAGGAGATGTTGACACTGGTTACGTTAGTAAAGTAGTATTGAATTCGACACAAGGTCTCACAACTGCGTTCAATTTTGTAAATGATGCATTCAAATATATTTCGGACAAAACTCCAGCTTGGAGAGATGATAAAGATAGTCCATTTGCACAAATTGCCGATGCTAAATGGTATAAAACTTTAAGAGAAGCTCAAGGTAAACCGTTTGAGGTAGCAATAGATCAACGTACTATTGGTGTTTATCAAGCATATAATGACAATACGTACATATCAAAAGGTGCTGAATTAAAAGAAAAAGGAATTGCATCTTCTTCTTCAGAGGTTACAGTTGGTAGTTTTGTTACTGATTTGGCTATTCAACCATATATGAAACCTAGACAGATTCTTTTTATCAATGAAGGTTTACGTCCAAAAACAATAACATATTCTTTCTTTGATGATACTAATGTAGACAAATATATTGTTGTACCTAACAAAGTCACATTAAATGCAAACACACAATTAATTGCAAGTGAAGCGATACTTATTGCAAATACGATTTCCGATTTGACTGCTAACTTATCAAGTTTGATAAGCGGAAACACTTCTTATGATGCCGCATTTGTGGTTGTAAGTGAAACAGGTTCAGCTAATGTTTCTATCATTAACGAGACTGGAAAACCTTTAACAAACAAATATGTTTATGGTTTAGATAGCGGTAAATTTTTTAGAATTTCTACTGTAGAAGAACATCATTCTGGTGTTGGAAAATTAGATTTTAACCTTTTCACATTAGAACCTGAAGCATCTTCTGTAAATGGTTATTATGTTGGTAAAACATTGACTCTTATTCGCAATCATAAATCGACTCTTGTGGGTCCAGAAGAAGGCATTGGTTATCAAACTGTAATTACTGCATATAACGGAACTACGAAAGTTGCAACAACTTCCATAGCAACAATCGGTATTATGGCCGGAATTGTGCCAACTCCTCTCAGAGGTAATCCAACCCGCGTAACATACACTATTGGTGACAATAAAACAAATAAACTTGGTCAAGCTGGCGGTGTATTCTATATGCCACCAGCTACATTCCGTTCAGGTCAAAGAAATTTCCGTCAAACAGAATCGTTCAATAATACCTATGATGCGGATGCTATTTCTTTTGCTGATAAAATTTATACCGCATCAGGAATAACGGAAAATAAGACTACCTTAGTCGATACTGTTTTCAATATTGATGTTAGTTATCAAGTTATTGGAACCCTAACCTCCGATAGATTGATAGGATCCAAACCTGCCGGAGTAAAACTATTATACACATACAACGTTGATCCTTTAGCGCAAACTTTTTATATTGATGAAGCAGTTTATCCATCAGGTATTTTCTTGGATAGTATGAATTTGTTTTTCAAAGCAAAAGATGGAAATAATATTCCAGTAACTATACAGATTCGTCCGACAGTTAATGGTTTCCCTTCTTCAGATTTTTGGTTTCCAGAATCTGTTATAACAAAATATCCTTCTGAAATTAATATTTCCGAAAATCCTTCGGTAACTGATAATACCACAGCAACAAATTTCAAGTTTAATATTCCAGTCTATTTGAAACCTGGTTTGTATGCATTTGTTGTCGTGTCAGATTCACCTGAACACATTCTTTGGGAAGCTGAAAAGGGTGGAATTACTAAGAATAACGAATATGTTGATAAACAACCGTATTCTGGAACACTGTACAAATCACAAAATGCTATGGAATTTGCTCCATTCATTAATGAAGATTTGATGTTCACCTTATATCGTTGTTTGTTCAGTAAAGACCTTGCAATTCATTTGTTACAGAATGAAAACACAGAGTATTATAAGGTTGATAAGTTACGTTTGATTGAAACTTCTATTATTCCTTCAAATAAAGATATTTCGTTTACTCGTTATGTACAATTGACCACAAGCAATGGTGACAAAGAAACCGTTTCTAGAGCAATTTCTCCTGGTGTTACCTATGGCTTTGGTGATGATAGTTATTATGCTGTTGGTTATCGTAGAAAAAGTATACAAGCACAAAATGACCTTACCCTCAGAATGGAAATGTTGACCACAAATGATGCAATTTCTCCAATTGTTTCGTTAGAAGGTTCAAGCGTTAATATTTGGGAAAATTTCTTAGATAATGCAGAAATTAATCCAGAAGATTTTACAATCGTATCAAGTGGTTCCGGTTATACAAACGCAAATTCTATTATTATTACCAGTTCAACCGGTACAGGTGCTACAGCTAATGTTAATGTTGATGCTAATGGTAACGTAGTTGGAATTTATGTATCAGCAGTTGGTTCTGGATACTTAGACAATTTTAGTATTTCATACCCAAAAGTCGGCAGTTCTTCTACTGTTACTGCAAATGCAACTATTGTATTGAACAGTGAATATGATTCATCTGGCGGTCCTTGCCTAGCCCGTTATATTACTAAGCCAATCGCTCTAGCTGATGGTTATGACGCTGGTGATATGAGAGTATTTTTGAGTGCTAATAAACCTGGTGTTTCAGAAGTTTCTGTTTATTATAAAATGCTTTCTGCTAGTGATTCAACATTGTTTGTGGATCGTCCATACCAAAAGATGGTGTGTATTAATCCAACAACTACACCATCATTAGATCGAACTTACCGTGAATATGAGTATCGTCCTTCCAATAGTATGAATTCAGTTTCATATACCTCTTCTAATGGTGTTACATATGACACATTTAAAACGTTTTCGATTAAAATTGTTATGACTTCAAGTGATCCATCAGTTGTTCCTACTGTTAGAGATTTGCGAGTTATTGCAACGCCAGCAGGATGAGTATGCTATTAAAAGTTGAAGGCACCAATTTTGTAAAAGACACCAACACCAATGCCCTGTTAATGACGGGGCGTGGTGCTTTATTGGAAAATGAAGCTAGAAAAAAGTTGGGTGAAAGAATAAATGGCAAAAATGAAGACATAAATAACCTAAAGATGCAGGTGAACGATTTATCCGCCGATATGGCAGAAATAAAAAATCTATTATCTGCTTTGTTGAAACAGAGTAAATAAGAATGTCAATTTCAAACATCACAAGAACAAACACAATTGACGAATGGCGTATACAAACGAACCTATCGGCTAATAGTCTTAATACAATTGAGACTGGAGTTTATAATAAAACTTCGGGTACATTAGCTATTGGTTCAAATGCTTCGCTACAAGTTTCAAACACAGCACTTTTCTCTACCGATATTACTGTTGCTAGAGATATTTCTGTTGGTACAGCAGGTATAGCAAAAGGTAATATTGGTGTTGGTGGTGTTGTTTCAATTTATGGTCCAGGAAATGGTCTGATTGTAGCCAACAATATTACTTCTAATGGAAGTGTTATTGTTAAAAATACAATTTTAGCTAACAACGTAACTGTTAATTCGAACGCGGTGATTGTTGGTACAACTACTAGCGGATATTTAATTGTTAATAACAATGCAACAATCAGTTCAAATGCAACGGTTGTTGGTACTGCAAATATAGGTTTCTTAGGTGTAGCTAATACTGGCGTATTTGGTAAATCAGTTTCTATTGGCGAAAATTTAAATGTTACGGGCAATTCTTATGTTACCGGAACTTCTTATGTAACAGGGAATACTTTCTTAAATGGTATTCTAACAGTTGAACAGAATATTACGACCAACGGAAGTTCTGTTGTTAAGAACACTTTAACTGCAAATAACATTACAGTTAATTCTAATGTTGTTGTGGTAGGTACAACAAATACAGGCTTTCTGGGCGTAGTTAACACTGCTAACTTTGGACAATCAGTCTCTATTGGTACAAATTTGACCGTCACATCAAATGTATCAATGGGGAACGCTACTGTTACAGGAACTCTGACTACAAAAGATTCTTCTTTAACAGGCAATTTATCTGTTTCAGGTAACACATCAGTAACAAGTAAACTGACAGTAACCGGTGATATTCAAACTCTATCAAATTCAAAGGTTAATGGTAATCTTAACGTTGATGGAGATACTAACCTTGTTGGTAATTTGGGTGTTACAGGCAACTTTACACTATCTGGACAAACAGTTCTTGATACCGATAGATTCGTTATTGGTTCAATTACACCAATCACCATAGGTAATGCATATCTTGGCGTTTATAGAGGTAATACAACAGGCATTTTAGGTACAGCAAATGCTAACGCATACATTCGTTGGGCAGGAACAAATAAAGAATGGCAAATACGTGATGTTGACAATACTGATAACAACACAAGTTTCTCAAAGATACTTTCAGCTAATTTAATTACAATTAGTACAGCGACAACAAGCAATACAACTTTTCCAAGTTCATGGTTAATGAAGAACTATGTGGATAATGCTAATACAAACTTGAAAAATTATGTTGATACTTCTATCAACACAACAACTTCTGGTTATCAAGCTAATACTGGTGCAGCCGTTATTTCGATAACTTCTGCTTACCAAGCAAATACTGGCGCAGTTAATATTGATCTTAATAGTGAAATTACCAACCGCCAAGCAAACGTTGGCTCAGCCGTTATTTCAATCACTTCTGGCTACCAAGCAAACGTTGGCGCCGCAAGAATTGCTGACCAATTAACAACACAAGCTAACGTTGGTGCTGGATTAATAACCACAACAAACGCATATCAAGCAAACGTTGGAGCAGTTAACATTGCTCTTAATAGTGAAATTACCAACCGCCAAGCAAACGTTGGTGCGGCGGCTATTACTGCCGCTGGTGCTACAAGTACAGCCAATACCAACATGAAAAATTATGTTGATACGGCTATTAATACAACAACTTCTGGATATCAAGCTAACACTGGTGCTGTAAATATTGCACTAAATTCAGAAATTACAAATCGCCAAGCTAACGTTGGTGCTGGTCTTATTGCAACAAGTTCTGCTGTCACTTCAGCATACCAAGCTAACACTGGTGCCGCGCTGATTGCCGCAAAAGGGTATTATTCAGGTTCTTCACCACTTTCAATTAATGCTTCCGGCGTAGCTTCAATTCAAGTTGCGACTGCTAGTCAAAACGGCTACATGTCTTCAACATATGCAAGCAAATTGGATGGTATTGCCTCTGGTGCAACAAATGTCACAAACAATAATCAATTGACAAACGGTTCAAATTATATTACTGCTAGTGCAGAAACTACAGGCACACACAGTGGTTTAGTTACTGGACCTGTTAGAAAAAGTGTTTTTCCGTTGGGAGCACCTATAACTGCAACCGCTGGATATAGTTACGTTTATTTTGCATCAACAACAATAACATTACCAAGTTCACCGGTTGTAGGAGATACTATTGATATAGTTAATGTTTCAGGCACAACAACGGCAGTCGTTGCACGTAATGGACAAAACATAATGTCACTTGCAGAAGATATGACTATAAATACCGTTGGTGCATCATTCACTCTTTTCTACTCCGATTCGACACGTGGTTGGGTAATTCTTTTTTAATTTAGGATTTCAATGTCTAATATTAGATTTTTTGATTTATTTAATTCTCAACATGTAAATACTTGAATTTTTGAACCCCTAAATAAGAGAATTAAGGAAATAAATTTTGGCTGCATTTACAGAAATTGTTGTTGAGCAAGGTGCAACGTTTGAGACAAAACTCAACGTTGAAGACTCTTATGGAACTGCAATTAATCTGTATGCATACAGTGCAAGTTCACAGATGCGTAAATCGTATTACTCATCTACAAGTTATGCATTCAATTCAAGTGTAACTGGTACCGCAAATGGTGAAATTACTCTTCGGATGACCGCTGCTAATACTGCAATTTTATCATCAGGTCGTTATGTTTATGATGTTAAAATTACATCTCCAGCCAATACAGTAACGAGAGTTGTTGAAGGAATTGTGACAGTATTACCCTCAGTAACGAGATAAATATGGCAATAACCGCACGCATTCAACAACCAGGAACAATAGGTAAAGTTGTAGTAAGACCTACAATTAGAACCACAATTGCAGATCCAAAGTATAAACCGGAATTACAGGTTTCTATTTACGATTTAACTGATATAGATTTAATAACAAAACAACAAGGTGATGTTATTACATACGATTCTGCAACAAATCGTTATAAATCATCTGCACCAAATGTTCCATTGATTTTTGGTGGTTACTTTTAAAATAATAAAAAAAGGAAAAAAATGTCTAATACTGTAATTCAACTAAAATATTCTAATGTAACCAATAAACCGCCTACGTTGAATGTATCCGAACCAGCATACTCAAGTATATCTGGTACCCTTTGGATTGATGACGGAACTTCTGTTGTTGCTATTGGTGGTAAAGCATACACCACAAAAATTGACAATGCAACTTCTGCGGCTACTGCAAATACTTTAGTCCTGCGTGATGCCACAGGCAATGCATCTTTCAATTACGTCACCGCTAACCTTAATGGTAATATTTACGGTAATGCAGGAAGTGCAGAAAGATGGTTTACTGCTAGAAATATTGGGGTTTCTGGAGATGCAACGGGTATTGTTTCTGTTGATGGAACAGCAAATGCTAATATTCCATTAGTTCTCTCTAACTCTGGCGTAAACGCAGGAAATTATGGTGGATCAACTAATGCCGCAGTAATTTCTGTTGATTCAAAAGGTCGTATAACATATGCTGCTAACGTTGCTATTTCTTCATCACTAAATTTTGCGGGTGATGTTGGTGCTGCGCCAGGTAGCTTGTCTCTAATTACTGACACATTGAATATCAAGGGAGGTTTAAACGGTGGTATCAGCACAAATGCAATTGATGCTAACAATACAGTACTTGTTAGTGTTGATAATACTGTTCTTAGAAATTCTGGAAATCAGTTTATTACAGGCGACTTGTCACTAACAGGGAGTTTGTTTGTTGCTGGTAATACCACAACAGTAGATACTACAACAGTATCCACTGCTGATTCTTTAATTAGATTAGCCGCTAACAATACAATAAGCGATGTTCTTGATATTGGTTTCTATGGTAAAGCAAATACAGGAACATCAGTTACTCATCACGGTCTTGTTCGTAGAGCAGGAACTGGTAATGATTTCTTTTTATTCAAAGGATTAACTTCTGATCCAACGGCAAATGTTCTTGCTACAGGTTCAGTAACGGCTGCTAATACCGCAACATTGAGGGCTAACTTAACTGGTGGTATGATTTCAGCACTTGCTAATACAATTAGCGTTGTTGACGGTGGTACTGGTGCAGGCACATTTGCTGTTGGCAGCATTATAGTTGGTGACGGAACAAATTCATTAAAAGTACTCGCTAATACAGGTACTGCAGGAACATATGGTTCCACATCTAACACATTAATTGTTACTACAGACTCTTATGGTCGTGTATCATCAGTTACAAATAGTGCAATTCAAATTGACGCATCTAATATTGTATCTGGTAAATTGGCAATTACAAGAGGCGGCACAAACAACGATACCTATACAACTGGCGCCGCAGTATTCTATGATGGTACTGCAATCAAAACATTAGCGAATACTGGTTCAGCAGGATCTTATGGTTCAGCATCTTATGTTCCAGTTATTACAACTGATGCTTTTGGTCGAGTTTCTGGTGTAAGCAATACTGCAATAAATATTGATACTAGTGCAGTTGTTTCTGGTACATTTGGTGTTGCAAGAGGTGGTTCAGGAGCAGCTTCATTCTCAATTAAAGGTGTTATTGTATCTGATACATCATCAACAACTGGTGCATTGTCTTCATTGACTTCATCAACAGAAGGTCATCTATTACAAATTAGTTCATCAGGAGCACCAACTTTTGCACACTTGAGCGGCGGAACATTTTAAATTATATTGAAAGGATTTTATTATGGATGTGAGATTACAAAATGCTTATGTTGAAGTTCTGCTTTCCAATTTTATGGAAGTTGTAAAGCAGAATTTAATGTTCCAAGCACAACTTGAAGTAAATAAAAATAATGTACGTGAAGCAGAAGATTCGATAAGAAAATTAAAAGAAGTTGCTGATTCAAATATTCAATACCAAAATCAAAGTGTTGAAAAAGACAAAATTATAAATCAATTGACCACCGAAAGGGACAACTTAAAAAGTTCCGCAGGATCAAATAATTCTGTACTTCAAGAAAGAGATAGATTGCAAAATGCAGTTAATGACTACATGAGGCAATTAAAAGATACACAGTTGGAGGTGTTGAAAGTCAAGAGTGAATCCCAGGATGTTTTATTACAAAATAATAATCGGATTGAAGAACTCACTAAATATATAACTAGATTGGAAGCTGTGGTTTCAGCAAACAAACTTAAAAAAGTTAAACTTGGTGAAATTGTTCAACCCGATTCTCCAGAATTTACAGATAAAATGTCGTTAGAAATTACGAGTAATGATAGTGTAAAGTCTGGAGGAACATTCTAAAATTCAGTAAATGGCCAATACAATAATTAAGTTAAAAAATTCGGGCGCAATAGGTAATGTACCAACTATACTTTATCCGGGTGAACTTGCTATCAATTATGGTGATGGTAAGCTATACTACGGCAATTCGACAAATAGCGCAGTTCCTTTTAACACCACATTTCAACCGGTTGGTCTAGATCAGGAAATTCAATTTAACGATTTGGGTAGCTTTGGTGCATCTGCAAATCTTAAATTTAATAAAACTACAAAAACTTTAACAACAGATAATCTTATAGTCACAGGTAATATTACCAGTAATATTATCATAAGAATCGGTGATGTTTCAAACTCAGCATTTGGCCAATCAAACTCAGCTTTTGGTCAGGCTAACTTAGCATTTGACAAAGCTAACAGTGCCAATTCTTTGGCTCAAGCGGCTTACGATAGAGCTAATTCTGCTAGTGGCACAGTTTATTCAAGTACGCCACCAGAATTTCCAACAGTAGGCCTTCAGTGGGTAAATACAGATACTGGAATAAAATATGATTACACCAATGATGGTGATTCATATCAGTGGATTGAATTAGGTCCAACAACAGTTGCTGTTCCAGTTATTGGTTACACAACACAAGTAGTTTTGGTTGGAACAACTGAAGGTAGTTCAGAGAAGGAAATCTTTGTCAACGGAATTACCAATAATAGAATTCCCGTTAAAACAAATACAACAAGCTACTACACAATTGATGTTGTTACTAGAAGAACTGATGTACCAGGTGAATCTGGTTCATTCTTTTTGAAAGCAACGGCCGCAAATAATTCAGGTACTGTTTCTGATGTTGGTGCAGTTTATGAAGTTGTAGTTGCAAGAGATGATGTAGGATTTACTGTAGATGCTCGGGCAAACAACACCACAAAGTCTATAAATATATACGTTACAGGTGTTACTGGCAAAACATTAAACTGGAAAGCCGTAGTTACCACATTAGAGGTATAAGTAAATATGGCGTATAATTTTCCTAGTGATCCAGCTTTAGATCAAACATACTCTTTCGGTGGCAAAACTTGGAAATGGAATGGATATGCTTGGGATTTATTACAAGGTCTACTTCCTCCCGCATCAGGAAATAATTCATTAGTTCTTTCATCTGACGGAACAAATTATGTTTTTACTGCTGGCGGAGCATCATCTGACCTGTATGCAAGAAATAAGGCCAACTCTGCATATAATGTCGCAAGCCTTGCATATGATGCCGCAAATAACGCAGTAGATACTTGGGTAAGACAAGCGGCTAATAGTGCTGGCGCTTATGCAAATGCCGCTTTTGGTAAGGCTAATTCCGCATATGATGTTGCTGGTCTAGCTTACATTGCCGCTAACAACGCAGTACTATCAGGTCAAGCAAACGTTGGTGCCGCAGTAATTACTATCACTTCTGCTTATCAGACTAACGTAGGTGCAGGTTTAATTTCTACTACAAGTGCGTACCAAGCAAACGTTGGTTCAGCTAGAATTGAAGTTCTTGGTCGTGCAGACTCAGCATTCGGTCAGGCTAATATTGCTTATAATACGGCTAACTCTGGTGTTGGTATTGGTACTTCAGCTTTTGGTCAAGCTAACTTGGCTTATACTACAGCAAACTCCGGAAGTGGTGTGGCCGCTTCTGCATTCGGTCAGGCTAACTTAGCTTTTGATAAAGCAAATTCTGGTTTTGGTTTAGCTACATCTGCATTCGGTCAAGCTAACTTGGCTTATACTGCGGCTAACTCTGGCATCGGTATTGCTACATCTGCATTTAGTCAAGCTAACTTAGCTTTTGATAAAGCAAATAGCGCAAACATTTTAGCACAAACCGCTTACGATACAGCAAATACTAAATTTAGTTCTTCCGGTGGTACAGTTTCGGGTAGTGTAACTATCACAGGAAACTTAACCATTTCTGGTAATGTAACAAGTATCTCAGCAAATAATTTGTCTATTAAAGACAACATGATTTATTTGAATTCAAATAATGATGTTGTTAATCCTGATTTAGGTTTTGCTGGCAATTATAATGATGGTA
>Ga0209500_10000569_pt1 | contig 31411 bp, 50 predicted proteins | sample S_140212_EF_Meta_FD_187323 | JGI IMG/M metagenome (GOLD analysis project Ga0209500, IMG submission 187323) | Freshwater microbial communities from Lake Simoncouche, Canada to study carbon cycling - S_140212_EF_MetaG (SPAdes) (version 2) | ecosystem: Environmental > Aquatic > Freshwater > Lake ...
ATGGCTCTAATTTACGAAATGTCAAGAACGATATTTATTATATACTATTTTTTCATAAAGATTGTTCCACGCTGAATATCTCCAAGCAAACAAGAATATGCATCAAATGCTCCTCGGGCCTTTTCTCTTTCACGGTCATCACGCAGCAAATCATTCATCAATAAATGATTTAGATCGCGTAGGTGCTTCAACCATTTGACCAATTTTACTTGATCAATTTTATACATTGTATCAACAGGATCAATTTTTTGGTCTTCCCATTTTTTTGTGTATTGGAACATATATATAGAGTATGTTACTTTTATAGAAAGTCAAACGAATTTTTTCCAAAAGTCTTTTTTCAAGTGTCTAAAGAACTTATAGTCAATTCTATAAATTCCCCATTTGATAGATTCCACAACCTTTTCTTCAAATTCTTTGCTTTGCAATGCTTTCATTATATTTTCACGAATAGCATCATCATCAACAACAATTCCAAAAGTGCCTTGTGACATAGCATATTGACCAGTTGCATCATTTATAGGATACAATTTACCACCTTCATTCAGAATTATTTTCTTGACACCATAATGTCCATTGCGTATACGCGAGTATCTAAATCGTGGTCCATCTTGGCGAATGGTATGAACCACCTTGTTGCAATATTCAAGGTTCTCAATTTCATTTGTATGAATACCATGATATGTAGTATCATACAAAATATTGCAGCATTCTGCTGGATTTAAACTTATTATGTCTTTGATTGTATCAAGCCCACCGTTTGGTAAAAATGGCCATTTATTTAGATTTACTTCACAGTCAAGACCGTTTGCATCAATAACTTTGCTGTCTTTATTGGCTGCAAGTTTTTGCAAACAATAAAAATCAACTTTGGTTCCTGCATCAAATATATTCTTTGATGCATTCAACGAAAACATTTTCAAATATTTTATGGAATATATAGATAATATCGGCCATAGATAATGATCCGGTTTTCTCCAATTTGAAGGATGAACATAAAGAATATATCCACCATCTTTTATTGTATGCAAAGAATGTTCAACAAACACATCCCATAATGTGCTTGTTGAACCTTTGCCCGCACTTCGGTCTGTATTGAATGGCGGATTTCCTACAATAGAATCAAATTTCATCAAACTATACTACACTTTACGGTCGTATTGTCAAATATTTTACTGAAATGTAAAGAATTCTTGTTGTGGCTTTTTGCCTTCCCACATATAACCCACATCATTCCATCCATTATGATTAGCATCAAGAGCGTTGGCACAAACAATATTGTTATTCAATACATTCCAAATTTCTTTATCTTTACTGCCCAAACTCAATCTAGCTCTGCATTCATTGGCATTTACACTATCAAGTTCAATACCATATATTGTTTTCAGAGCATGTAGCTGAGTTATACCATTCTTCATACGATATTCCAATATTTTCACAAGAAAATTTCCATTGCCACAACTATTGTCCAACATAGTTTTATCGGCAGATGTAAAAAATATGTCTGGTAGTTTAGACAACATTTCTTCAACCAAAGGTTCTGGAGTGAATACTTCACCACGTTCTTTAATTGCTTTTTTAGTGTGATCTTTCTTGTAACTCATATAAAGTCTTTAATCGCAGATTCAACCAGTTTAATTTCATCGTCGGTCAAATTGAAATGAGCATATAAGTCGGCATCGGTAAAATTACCAGACAGACCTTTTGGGTATGGAAGAAGATTGAGAATTTTGATGTCATTAAATCCGCTCGTTTTTGTATTTGATTGGACAAACTTATAAAGCTTCGAGTTCAGAAGACGAATGATATAATCAGCTTCCACTTTTGAAGATACGAATATTGCGTGGCAATGTTGCGTTGTTCCGAGCTTTCCGGAATCATAAATCGGACACAAATAACCAGTATATGAAATCAGAACTTTTTTTCGATTCTGCCATTGATGTTTTTTCGACGACCATTTCAGTTCCGAAGCGCCGGTGTGTTTCAATGGGAAACAAAACTTTTTGTTCTCTCCATCCGATACGTGTTCGCGGGTATGATGATGAGTCTGAGTATTTTCCACGATTATCTTGTCACCATCAAAGTCAAGAATCTTGTCCACGGTGGGATACAACACTAATCCTTTGACCTTGCGGAAGTCAACCAATCGTGTTTGGCCGTTGTGAGTAACAGACGTGGGTTTTGAATAGGGGATCTTTTGGATAAGATAATGGTCAACGATGACTCCGGCGGACCATCCAACTTTTGGCGCAAGAACCACGTCCGAAATTTGATAAACTTGATAAATCTCTTTCCACAGAGGGTTCATTATTGAACGCCAACCTGATGGGTTGACGATACTTAAATAACCATCATCTTTCAACGAGATGATGCTTTTTTTCACAAAATTGGCCCACAGTTTTCGACCCGCACCAGCAATGGACTTTCCACTTTCACCCATTTCTTGGTAAGGAGGATTGCCAACTATACAATCAAATTTCATATTACATATAAGTATAGACGGAACATCATTCTTGTCAACACTGTATGTTCCAACCAATTTATTCTTCTTGATTGCGTAATTTACACGCAACATATTTTTCTCAACGCCAAACACACGACCTTTGATATTTTCGTCACTGTGACCATGCTTACGAAGACGTTGCTCGATTGCTGCAACATATTGACCACTTGCCATAGATGGATCAAGAAACGTGGTAGAATCACTTAAAAAAAGTGTATCGGGAAGTTTGGAAATCATCTCATTTACGAGACTAGCAATCTCCATCTTCAAGCGGAAAATCATGTTTTCTTTCTTCATAGTGTAGAAGATAATGAACCTTATTTATAAAAAGTCAAGGTGTTTCAGTATTTAACAAGTTCAATTATACTCAAGTTGATTGCACCACTGTCAATCAATTCTTTGAGAGCAGTATATGGCATACCAGCTTCATCTTGAAATGAAACTTGAAGTTCTTTACTAACCTTCAATACTTTAATTGCTTCCGCCATATTGTTTGAGTTGGTTCCATACACTACAACATCGAGATTTTCACACAATGCAACAATTTTTTCACGCAATTCTTGATCTTCGGTCTTTCGCTGTTTTTGCTGCTTTGGTGTGCCTTTTTTGAGTTTCTTTGCTAATGCTTTGCCCTTCTGAGCAACTTCTTCGGTAGAGGGAACATAGCGGCTAAAATTATTATTGAGCAACGCTTTGCGCAAATTCTCGTTCAATTTGTCAACTTGAGCCATACGACCGACTACTTTGCTAATACGTTGCTGATTAACAATCTCTTCAAGATATGTGCTTACGTCAATCTTTACAGCACCGCCAGCTTGGCAACTGAAAATATCCACGGTCTTGAGCACAAGAGCAAGTGCCTCTTTGATAGACGCAATATTGTGACTCTTTTGATAATTTACTGCGGTTTGCAATATCAAGCTGTCCAGTTTATCGTCTCGGTGTGGGTCGAACGAAAGACTCACAATTCGTCCAATCTTACCCACGACAGACGGAGTGAGTCCACGAGAAATTTTCTGGATAGTTGCACCAGCTTCGCCATTGTCATATGCTAGAAACACTCCAGAAATCTCACCAACGCTAAAAGAACGCTGTGCCAAGCATGTTGATAGAATAAGAACCTTTTTTCCATTGCGTCGAGCAAGTTCAATGGCATCTTTGGTATCGGATTGAGCACTTGCGTTTGTAACACCATTGATGCTAGATAATACGACAACAGAGAAATTTTGAAGTGCCGACTCAGCAAGTAAAGCGGCCTCTCGCAAGCACACAATCTTCATATTACCTGGCATAAACATCATATACACACCAGAGTCATTTACACTGTTTCGTTGAAAATCGAAGTTAAGCTCGTCATAACCATGCTTACCATCAAATACCGATTGCAGCATATACGTCCAAAATCCTTTAGCCTTGATAGGGCTTTTCGCAAACTTACTCCAAGCGGGTAGATAAATACCCTCGTCACTGAATAGTTCAGGATCATTTTTACGAGCACCATCAACTACATTCTTCAAATTCATCTGATAAAACTCAACGTCAACAACAAGAGCGTGGCGAGATGGATCAATTTCAAAGTGGGTCAATTTCATATTAGTTATATTGTCAGTGTTTTTATAAAAGTCAAGCTGGCTTTTTATTGCGATTCTTTCTTCTGCATGAGCATTTCAAGATATGTAACTTGCACTACTGCATCAATATTCCAGCCACCAATAGCACGATCAGCATTCGTGCCAGTCATCAAAATAACGAGATCGTCGTCCCTGACATTTTTGATTAAAGGATCGCATTGACCAGCTTTCCAAGCACCATAATCAGCTTCATCAACGACAAGTAACACTTGCTCTTGCATACCAAACAAAAACTCAATTCGCTCTTCGCGCTTGTTTTCGGAAATACCGCCCTTACAAAGACTCAAGAAAACAACAACTTGCTTTCCTTCCGCCCGAGCTTCTTTGACTTGCTTTTTGTAGTCAACATCTTTGCTATCAACAAAAACCACGTTTTTGAACTGTTCAAAACCGGAAAAATCAACAATGACGCTCGTAAACGATGTAAGAACATAACTTGCAACAACCGTGATAGGTGCCGCAGTTTCAAGCAAAGTTGCACCAATATACAAAGTTTTGCCAGAACGAGCGCACATGTCAGCCAAAACCACTGTGGCACCATCTTCAAATGCTTCAATCGTTTCCGACACGGCGCGATATTGCCAAGTGGTTAAGCCACAACGCTTCAGGGGTTGTCCCATTTTGGACAATTCCACGTTGACCCGAATAGCCATTTCTGCTGGAGATAGGTTATACAAATCGGCGGAACCATCAACGCGAAGACCAACTTTGTCACCAATCGAGGTGTCAACCTTACTGTGCATCTTGAACTTGCCAATTTTTTTGGCATACTCACTCACGTCCCAAATATTGTGAATGGTAACTTTGCCAGAGTCAAAGTCATGCTTGAGCACGTTTAGACTTTCGCGAACACGTGCGGCGCATTTGACGAACGCATTCACACCGGCTGGAACCCAAGTGTCGCCAAACTTGTTCTGGTCGGGCCAGTCGCTATAAGCCCACGAATAGGTGAAAACGCGATCATAGTTGGCAATGTCGGTGAGAGTTGGTTCGTATTTCATATACCAACCACAATGACATCTTTTTATATAATGTCAATTACTTTTTATCAAAATCAAACTCTGTCTGATGTGTCACTACATCTTCATACATATCATATGATGTTGTTCTATCTCGCAGTTCTGCTCTCAATGCCCAATGTGTATGACTATAATTTGGGTCCATATCAATATGATTGAATGCATGTTGTAAATCATATTTGATTGTATTGAGTATGGTTTTTAAAATATTAGATTCTGCGTTGGCATTGTCATAGTTGTAAAGATAATTGTCTTGTCTGTTCACACATACTTTGTCAGACATGCCAAAGTCATAATCATAATAAGCAATTTCTCCATCAACTTCGATACAACCATCCACAATCAATGGTGGGTTGAATAGCAACACGCCATAACCATATAATTCTTTTATAACAAACTTGAAATCAATATATGTCTTAGCATCATACTCTGATATATGTTGTTCAACTGTGGTTTCTACTTTGTCTGTATGCATGATTTGTTTTTTTATAAATTAAATGCATCAATTGTGTGCTTGAATGGATGTCCATCTATTTGCTTTACCAATCTTAACATTTCACTTGCAATTTCTCTAATTTCTTTTTGAGCATCTGGTTTGTTTCTCAACTCTAAGAAATGATAAAATGAACGCCAATTAAACATAACATCTGCGGAAATTTTACTATTGTATGTTTTAAAAAAACGTGCGCTTTCTTTGACACGCTTCTTGTCCATACCTCTATTTACAAGATCAGCTACACACTTGTGATATAAATCATTTCCTTGTTGTGTATAAGATTTTAAAATATTTTTCCAATCTTCGGGCCAATCGGTCGGAACCACATACTTATCCTGCTTAATTTCTTTATATCTGGCACTTTCTCCGTTCACAGAAACACCAACTCGATGTTTTATCAAATGAATATGACTTGCAATGTCAGTGTCTATAAGAAAATGTAAAGAAGATTTTTCAAATGGCGTATGATGGCCAGCATCCGCCAACATCTTTAGCAACGATGGAATGCGATTACGTTTTTCATCTGTAATCTCTCTACTGGTGGATGTCCAAGCCGAGCAAGCAATTATAGTATCGTCTCCGTACCATCCCAGCAATTCTACAATATTGTTATTCATAAATTATTTATCTCGCTGCGTAAACATTACACTATAAGTTTTTCTGATGTTGCAATCCCATGTCTCTTGTTAGAATTATAGCGAATATTTTTGCATTTTCAACACTAAAAGGCATGAGTGTGCCATAAATTGGTGCATCGTTTATTTGGTCTTCATCAAACCCCTCAAGTTCCATTGATCTTATCATTCCTCTGTTCAGCAATGATGCTTTTGCAGATTCATGCATAAAATCTGGAAATATTGTAACAAACCCACGCTCAGTATGTATATTTGCTATAGATGATTTTTGAGTATTGGCACTGTTAGTAGTTTCATCATAGTCAAGGTCATAATCAATATCTGGGTTTATGGTAGTAATATGCTCTATAATAGCATTTGTATATTGCTTTACAGCAGTATCTACTTTTTCATTGATGGGTGCATATGATGGTTCCATGAGGGGGGTGGGTACCTAAATTTTATTTCACACCAAAATATTCTCCAACAATTTTTAATGCTGGCAATAGTTCTTCAAAACGCTCTTTTTCTTTCACTTCATATTTTTCCAGTTTCTTTTTCTTTTTTAGTTCTACCAAACATTGTTTGGCATTATCAATATGCCATTTCAAATTTTCTTGAAATGCGTTATCAAGTTGATCGTCGTCAATGTCAATTTGTATTTTCATCGGTATATTCTATTGTCCAATCGGTGTCATTATAGATATGATCAAATAAGGCATCGCCATCTTCACCATCGGGGTCAATATTTAGTTTCTTGCACAGCTTAGAGAAAACTTTATCTTGCCTAGCCATTTCTGCCAGAATGTCTTTGCGGAATGCTGTTATTTCTTTCTTATGTTTCTTGTTTATTGTTGTCATTTTGTATAATGTTTATTTTTAGTATGTTGCCATATAATAAGGCTTTTCAACTGATTTGTTTGCGGCTTCATTTACATAATCAAATAACTCTTGTCTAGCACTTGTATAAGCTTTACGAAGTTCATGAAACTTTGTATCTGAAATATCTTTGTATGTAGAATAATGAGAAAATGCACCATCAAATGTTTCGGCTTGAATGACTGCCATCACACTTTCTGCATCATAACGTTTCATTATATTTTTATAGGATAATGAGTATAAATCAATCTCATCAGCATTTGCGGGGCGAGTTATGATATAAGCCACACCATTTATGACGAGTGCAAAAAGTCCCATAAATGCTAAAGCATACATATATTTAGTTTTGATTTTCATTTGTTATAATGTTTATTTTTACTGTCCGGTTCGGGTTTGATATAACGCTCTTTACTTTTTTCTTTTTGCGAAATATATCATCAAAGTTGTCGCAATATGTTTTATATGATATACTATATGGTCTTGATTTACTACCTTTTCCGTTTCTACTCATTTTGTTTTTTCTTTTTTCAATGAACTGACTGAAACATAGTTTCTATCAACGCAGAATGGGTCATTCTTGGCATATTCACAATTAAGAGTTTTATACCATCCAGAGCCACCTCCTCCAGTTACATGCATTTCTCCTTTTAGTCCTGTGACTTCACAAGTGCGTTCAGATAGTGTTTCAGCAAAATGAATAATACCGTCGAAATAAGCATTGTATCTGTTTATGATTTCTTTCAATTCTGGGTATTTGTTAGTTTTTTCCAATTCAAGCAAAGCTGGATCATGTTCCAGATGATAATAAAAACGCAATGTACCAAACTTTTCTTTCACTTGGTCTGCTACAAGTTGTGGAGGCTTTATACTAAAATGATATGTTGTTATATTTGTATACGAATATGGAGCAATGTTCAGACGTTTGCCGTCAACTTCATCCACCATCATAGAAGTTGTATAAGTATATGTTGCGGCTTGACACAAAACATCAATTATATCATACCATCCGTCGCTGACATCAATCCCCCAATACATACATGACTCAGTTTCGGAAGCATTTCGGTTCTTGAATATCTTTGGATATTTCTCACAAAGTTGTTTGTCTAGTTCGGGTTTCATATATTGTTGTATTTTACTTCAGGAAACAGGTGTTTGTCAATAAAATTTTTGACATCATCTTCTTTATATCCGCAGTTTATCAAAAACCGCTTTGTATGAACATTTTCTTTTTGATTTATACAATATTTGTTGTGTCGTTCTGCCACGCTAAAATCAACAATGGTTCTGCCGACATTATTTACATAATAATCCAAGCAATCTTTGGCTACTTCAATGATTTGATTTAGTTCAGATTCGGTGTTTACTCCACCAGCAGCAATCATATTTTCACTGAATATACGCTTGCCCCAATCTGGCAACTCGCGATCTTTTTTCCACACAACATCTTTGGTTCTATTTTTAAACCATACGTTCATGGGATGATTGTTTGTTGCCATACTAAAATCAAGAAATATTCCTGTGATCTTATTGGCACCACAAATTACATCAAAGCCAAATATTGGTGAAGTGTCATCAAGATGTGGAAATATACATATATGCATAATCCACATCTTTTTGTCTTCAATGACATTCAATATTTCAATATGACCACGACGAAATTTTGCTCCACGAAATATACGATTGGTCCAGTTATATGCAGTCAGCACATCACTTTCTATTTCATTATTATCTTTGGCGATTTTTAGATATAAATCGCTAGACAACACTTTCATTTCGTCGAATATAACACTCATATCAGAATGCGCGGACGTGTGTGATGGTGCAATTTACAACATCAATTGTTCTGCTAAAAGCCATATTGGCATCATCAGCAAGTTCTGGTGTAGCAAGCTCACGCATCTTTTGACGCAAAACTGGCAGCTTGTCATCAAAATCATACATGGTTCCACTGCCATGAGCAAGCGGCTTGAGCATCTGACCACCATACATATCACCAGCATATCGCACATAAAAATGAGCAAGAATTTCATTGCGTTCTGTCATACGAGTAATCTCGTTGTAATACATAACAGTTTCCCAATAAATCTTGGATTGTTTGCCAAGTTTCTTGTTTAGTTCATATACATCTGCTCGCACTTTTGATGCTCGTTGAATGCCATCAAGTTCTTGTAATATGCCAACCTTTTCGGCAGCAAACTCAAGTGCTGTATAAATAACAGAAAGTTGAGTAATATATTCCATATACTCTTCTTCTGTAAGAGCCTTTGCCATAAACAATCGCATAAAAGGCGTGTTTTCGGCTCGGGCATGTGAATATGCTGTAAGTTCTTTTAGTGTACTCATAAAATTTTAATCTTTTGTTAACCAGTTGTGAAGTATAGAAAATATAACGGTAAATATGTATATAGACCAGAGCATTGGTCCAGCGACCATCAACAATATGACTGATTTGTATCCTTTTACATCGTCCATCATTGCCATATAATAAATGAAACCAAAAACTGACCATAGTGTCAATATTGCGTAAATAATAAACATATTCATATATGATTATACTATACTCACAATTTTATTGTTGTCAACATCAAACATCATTGGTTTGTTCGCTACAAGATAATCTTCGTTGAGTAAAGAAACATTGGCATATGTTGTTTTTGGAGCAACATAACTTTGACCGCCAGAAAAGTGAATATGTCCAAACAAATGAAGTTTGGGAGCAATACGCAATGTAGCATCAAGCAAATCTTTACATCCAACATGTTCCGTGGTGTTGAATCCAACACGATATGCTTCATCACAAATACCATATGGTGGACCATGTGTAATAAGTACATCAGTGTCAGTTGGAATTTTATCCCAATATCTCTTTATATCTTGTCCTCTGTCACGATTAAATGCCCAATTAAAAAATCGTGGAGTTTGGGGAGAACCGTAAAATTTCAATCCTTCAACTTCAACAGCTTCATCTTGAAGATATGTCAAATCTGGAAACTCCATTTTGATTATTCTCCAAAAGTTTGTATCTTGTTCCATCAACCAGTCATGATTGCCCGCTATAAAAATCTTGTGCTTGTGTGGATGTGTGTTGAACCATCTCAAAAAATCAAGTGTGTCTGGCAATCTTCCGTGTGAAGAAAAATCTCCAGTATGAACTAAAATATCTCCATCTGGAACTTTTATATCCCAATGAGAACCGTGGGAGTCTGAGATACCAATAATTTTCATAATACCTTATTTAAGCACATAAACTATAGTTTGGCAAGCTTATTCTCGTTATAAACATGATTCACTAGCTGATTATGTAACTGATTAACTATCTGATTACGTAGCTGATTACCTAGCTGATTATCTAGCTGATTACCCAACTTTACTTTTTTATGTGCTTTCATTTAAAAAATCTTTTGTGTAGATAATTGGCTCCAACTGCTCCAGTTGCTCCACCAAGTATATAAGCCAGTCCTTCTGATATATGTGTTACATGTGGAATAGTTTTCAACATAAACAAATTTATAGACCCAATCAAACATGAAGTTAAACCAATGGCAAAATAGTCGCCTTTTATAGCATTTCTATATTGAAAATTTACCGCACAAGCCACAACCAGTGTAGCAAAATATATGGCTAATATTTGTATCATTTTACCACTATGCTAGTGTGTAAAATAATTTATGTCAACACCTTTTTACTGACACAGAATGTTGCGTTATAATGTATTTTTATTTGATCAGAACGATAATGTCTTACAACGCCACCATCACAATGAACAACACACCATACATCATTCTCAAATGTGCCGCCATCTCTTACATATATAGCATAGCCGTTTTTATCAGATTCTACCACCACTGGTATTGGATTATTGAATTCGTGTATCATGATATTTCAACAAATATACACTCTGCTGCTGCTTCTGACAAGTAAATTTTTTGACCTTTTAAATTTATAATTACACAACGATGTGCGTCATCACTTACTTTGGTTATGGTCATACTTTCGCCAAATCCCATTTCACGCAATCTACATACAAATCCAATATCTCCCTTTATTTCTTTTATTATAGCGGACTTTTTACTTGGAATTTTATTTGATGTAACCATTTTTTTGTTATGTTGTTTTTCTACTTACTCCATGAAAACATATTCTACCGTCTTTTATAATTACTTTGAATATATCGCCGTCTTTTACACACATATGATCTGGGTTAATTTCGGGGTCAAACATAATAACTCCTGGTACAGCAACAGTTATGGTATAATCTATAAAAAGTAAAGGATATTCTCTGTTTTCCATATATTATATAAATATATGGAACTATATTATAAAAAGTATATATTATATTTTATCTATATTATAGAATGTGTCATATCTATTGTCTTGCAATGTATCAAGTTCAATTGGCCAAGCATTTTTGTCTTTTAGCATTTTTACAACAGGTCTTTGCGGTTTTTGTTTACGTTTCATACATACCCAGATTGCTGAACCTTCCCACGCTCCATATTTTTCACAATAATCATATAGGCTTTTTAGATCTTCTATGCTGGATACATCTTCTGCATCAGCACAAGACCAAGCAAATACATCATTGCAGATCATGAACAATACAATTGTTTTGCCATCATTGGCTAGTTTTTTATCATCACTACTATATGTGCGAAAATTTGAAAACAATATTCCATCTGATAATAATTGAAGTATTGCTTCGTCTTCGTCAAAATAAATTTCTTCTTTATTATCTTTAGATGTATAAGTGATATAAACTTTAGGTTTGTTCATATATTATATACTAATCACCAGTGTCCCATTTGGACATAATGAACTCAAGTTCAAGTTCACCATCATAATATTTGGTTGCTTTGAATCCACCTGTAGAAATAGCATATCTAAAACCAAGCTCTGATACATAATGTCGGCATACACTTTTTAGAAGTTCTCTGGCTTGTTTGCGTAGTTCATGTTCAGCTGGAACACCATTTGTAGATGCCCATGTCCAGTTGGTTGCTTTCATGACCGTTTCAACTTTACTAAAGTCAAAATTGTCCATGATATCGTCAATCTTATCTTGCTGCATAGTTATTTTTTGTTTCATGTTGTAATAATAGACTGTGGATTATAAATGTCAAGAAGTTTATGTGCGTTGGCATATATTTTTATTTGATATTATCATACATCGGATTATGGTCCGGTTGCAAATCCATCTTCGGTGCCATACTGCACCCTGTATTGTCCTGTGCGAACTAAACCTATACGATAGTTGTATAATTCAAAAATTCTTGTGAGTTCCATTAAACCAATCTTACCGTCCTTATTAGAGTCCGCTGAATGATAATATGGCATAATAATTGCCGAATTGCGAGTGTTATCGGGTTCAAACCCATCTTCTGTTCCGCTTTTGATATTATACGCTCCTGTTCTAATTAAACCATTGCGACAGTTATACAATTCTATAACTCGCGTAAGCTCCGTCAAACTTATTCTATAATCTTTATTGGAATCGGCGGAATGAATAGATTGTTCGGGTAGTGATTTTTTCAATATAATAAGTGGATCTGGGTTGGCAAGAATCTTCATACTAGATCCATTTTCAATACCCACTATCGCCACGAAATCTTGATATCCGGAAGCAGACGGCGGGGCCATTATCGTATAAGTGAACGTCACTGGACTTGTGGGAATGTTTGTCCATATCCACTCTAAATAACCAGCCTGTGACATTTTTGGCCCCCGCTCGCCCACGGCACCCGATGATGCTACAAACCCCCATCCGTCGGGAAGTAAAACTGACATGTTTAAGGCGGTTGCTATTCCTGTATAATATATTGTACTTTTAATTGTAATGGGTAAACCGGATACGTATCCATCGCCAACAGAAACGTGAGTTGCACTGTTTCCAGTCTGAACAATGGAGTATGATGCAACGGAAGACTTCATGCTGCCGGAGCTATTGGTGGCAATTGCCCAATAGTTTCCCACCGAATTAGGTTGAGCATTTACTATGGTGTATATGGAATTAGTTGCTCCGGATATTGGCGAGCCATTGAAATACCACTGATAAATTGGACTTCCAGCGGCGGATGCTGAAAACGTTACGTTATTACCAGCTACGGTTGATGTTTGAGATATTGGCTGAACCGAAAATTCTGGAAATGCTGTTATAACATATGGGTTGAATCTAATGGTTTCAACGAATGAATATGATTTCGAGTTCATTGCTTTATCTACCAAATTCATGCTAGAAAGTCCCCACATTCCCGCAACAGAACCAATGGGCAGAAGAACGGTCACTTTATACTGCTTCCAAACAGTTGGATCTCCGTTGAAAAAAGTTTCATAAAAATTTTCGTGTAAATGATAATAAAAATGTTCAATACCCTGTGGATCGCGCAATCTAAACCACACAGTTCCCAAGCCAGATCTATTGTCTCTTACCATATAAGTAATAGTTACTTGAGTTTCTCCGTTCGGTGCATCCGGAACAGTTGGAGTAGCAACAAGAGTGATACGATTTAGATCAAGTTCCGGTGGCTCAATGTCTGGGTATGGCGTTGTAATGGTTATAGATGGACTGGGTTCGTCTATTTTTATACCAATTCCATCGCCACCCGCACCACCCCCACCATTTGTGAAATACGGATATATTATGTTTCCACCATAATCTTTCAGTAAAAACTGAGGTACTTTATAAACTCCGGATGGAAAAAAATCGGGTATGATATATTCTGTGTGAGCCACGCCGTTCCCATAGAAAGAAGTTCCCCAAGAATATATAGTATAACCGTCGCCGGGCGGTTTTACGGCACTTGAATAAGATTCAAGTCCGATATCGTCGGAAACATTCCAATCCACCGAAAGAATTTGGACTTGACGACCATTGACTGTCTTGGGGATGACAGACATTTTCGCACTGTTGGAGACATATTTTGGAATTTCAAGATCTTGCAATGGGTTGTCAATATAACATTTCCAACCATAAAGCACGGCTCTTTCATATCGTTGATTATTTACAGAATCGGTGATTACAATCTGTTCCGGAGCCCAAAATCCACTGCGATAGTGCTTTGAAATAGTATATGAACTTTTAAAAATATTTGACCCATTGGATGTTGTATATAAATTCCAATCGAAATATGGGGCAATTGGCAATTCTTTTGTTTTAGGACCGAAAACTCGCATGCTTATAACCTGTACTGGGTTATCCTTGATGCCAACCGGTTGGATTTCTATTTCACATGTTACGGTTTTATCTTCGTTGGAAGCACCTGTAACAGAAATCTGCACTCGTTTTATTTTTCCGGGATAATTATAATTGGGGAATAGATTAAATACTTGAAACGTAAGGTCTGATCTGATTTGGGAAATATAACTATTTCCAAACATGATGGCGTCTCTAAAAAACTCGTATTTTTGAATTGATCTAGATTTAAGAATATCCGGATTGGTGATAAATGCCGCCACAGTCTCTGCAAAATCTTCATCTGGATTTTTTGCATGAGAGTATGCACTCACAAACTCTGTTGTTTTGGTTGTTGTCCAAGTGCCATTTGATTCTCTATACCATCCTCCCAATTTTATCCAAGCATCTCGAACTTCGGAAGAAATAACCGAGCCATATATAAAATGCCCTTTCTCGTGAAGAATAACACGCTGCACTTCAATCTCGTTGTATCCCGCGAAAGCCTTTTCCATGAATTCTATATATCCCGACGAATGCGCTATAGCCATAGCTTCTGGGTATTTGATATTAATCGTACCATCCAGTCTTCGTACCAAATACTTCAATACGGGTATTACATGAAATCCCTCCGGTAATTCCTCAAACGTGTTTATTAGTTGGAGCAGTTCGGTTGGACGGAATTGCTGGAACCTTCCGGCAAGTTCACCCGTAAGAGTCAAATGATCGGGAATTTTGGTAGTTACCCCAAATCTTGTTTGTAAAATTGTATCTATTACAACACTGTCCGTTCCGCCATCAGTGACGAACAGAAGTGCTGCGTGGTGTAGCCTCTTGGAAAAGTACAGTCCTTTCTTGTTTTCAATTTGAGCAACAAATGGAGCCGAGTAAGTAAATGCAGAAGATGCAATCGTAACGGTCTTTACTCCGCCAATTGTTTCAATTTTTATATCACGATCCAGACGTTCTGACGTTAATTTCCAAATCGTCGGAGTTGCTGTTGCATTAAATCTATACGGAGATTTGTCAATATATGGAATGCTGTCAAGTGTGGCAAATAACCGATAAGCTCGTTCAGAATCCCAAGGTTGAATGGAATCAACCAATGTAATATTATATATGTCGCTCAAACGCCCAGCATAACTGATATCAGACATTTGATATCCTTTACCCAGTATATTTACGACTGTGGGAGCAACGACGTTTGAAGCAGCCTCGGTTCCCGCATATGTTTGGTCTTGTGCCCATATATAACTATAACTACTGCCAGCGACATTGTACTTTTGGACCGCCATGTTGCCCAGTAAAACATTGTCAGACATTGAAGAAACTGTGGTCGTTATTGGTTGGCTCAATGTATATCCACTCAGAGCCGATAATTGAATTGTATATTGACCAACCTCAACATTTGTAAATACAATCTTGTTATCAGAGCCTACCACGGCTGTATATACATACATCCGATTAATTAAGGACACCACATTTCCGGTAGGAATGGTAGATGCCGGAAAATTTCCGGACACTGTTGCAGCCACGGAGTTTGATGCAAAAATTAGCAATAGATATATTAGGCGAATATTATTCATATTAAAAATTTTGATACATTCGTGTATTTTTTTATTAGACATAAACTTTGATTTTTCAATAAAAATTAACTATAATTTGCGTATGATTTATAATAAAAGTCAATCAATGCTCCCGCTTTATTGGCATGAAGCATATATTCAATATTATTTTCTGTGAAAAAGTCCTTCATTATATTTTTTATTTTGGTGTGTTGGGTTTCATCATTTATATCATAAACAACAACTCCGTGTGAAAAATAATTCACACAGTTTTGTGTATGTTTTTCGTTTATGAATACATTGCATACATGCTTAAGAATAAATGCTTTTTTAGCATCTTCTTCATTTTCTGCATACGCAACAGCCATAGCATTTGTCATACCTTCACCCGTCGCGAAATAATTTAAATAACAAAAATATATTTTCATAATGTACTATAATACTGTTTCATTTGTTCGATAGCAAGCTCTTTTGTGTTGTATGGTCCATAACAATATTGACCATCTGCTTCATCCCAAAAATACCATCCAACACCGTTGTATCCTCGTTCAACAGCGTTGTCAAAGTATCCACTGGTCAAATATTCTATGTTATTCATTCTTTGGATGAAGAGCAATATAAGCAAAATCATATACTCTTTGCATACACTTCTGCTTGAGAAGATCACTATCTTCACTAAGAGTAGCAGATATATAAGCTAGTGCTGTGCTCAATCTTTTATTTTCACGCTCAAGACGCTCGACTTTGCCAAGCAAATCTGCTTCACGTTCAGCACCCTTGCCGTTCAATACACATTGTTCATGCACTTCTGTTTCCAACTCATCATATTTACTAAGTAGATTTATAGCATCATCAATAGCAGCACCAATATCTGTTGGATTTTGCATTTCAGATGTTTCATCACCTCGCCTCCAAGAGTTGTGAATAGCTAGAAATTTTAGAGTGTCGGTTGCTTTTGAGTTTTTCATAAAGAATATACTATGACTACTTTTTATACTATGTCAATATGTTTTTATTCATCAATCTTGTCAAGAGCACATCTTACTTCAAAACGAATAGCAGTAGCAAGTTCTTCTAATGTTTTATAACGATCATCACCATGCTTCAATAGATTGCGAAGTATATTATCAATGTCATATAATGCACTCCAAGCATGATTAGATTGAACAGCACGCAGATGTTCTTGTGTGTCTTCGGGTAGGTTAAATTCTAGTGTTGCTTTCATATTAGCGATCTCCTTTGAAACAATTATCTGGATCAATACGACCATAATTGGGCACGCCAAGACCAGTCAATCCATTGTGTTTGAATGTAACATTTTTTCTACCTTCCCAATCCTTCTTGTTCTTGAGAATTTCTTCACGCTGTTCCTCTGTTCCCATGAACGTAGCATCAAAAATCTTGCCATTCCATTCAACAGTAGCCTTGGCAGCAAAATATTGAGCCTTACCAGCATCGCCAACAAGAATCTTCATTACTTTACATTCATCATCAAACTCTGGTTTATATTTGAGCAGATTCTTACTGCGCTTATTTTCATAAGCAGAGTCTGGAATACGAATGATTGCACCTTCTTCACCATCAGCAAGATATTTGTTATAAATTACATCAAGTTCGGCTTTGGATGTAACTTTATCAGTATGAACTTTGCGATAATATTTGCTATACTGCGGAAGATTATCATCAATCCAATTCTTGCGAATAGTGTATGCAACATCTTCGTCCAAACCAAACCCATAACCATCATACACATAAAAGCGAACCATTTCTTCACTTGTCTTGAGTAGTTCGGCAGTGATGTGCTTGGGCTTGTTCTTGCGAACAATGCTAGTCAATTCATTTAGTTTCTGACGAAGATCATAATTATAAAGTTCCCCATCTAAAATCGCATCGGGGTACTTACCAAAAAACTTCTGCAAATCTTTGTTGATATGTGGAACAGCCACCCAAAGTTCGCCTTTGCGACTTGTGAGCACAACATCATCACCTTGTAATGTAGCAACGCAACGAACACCATTATACTTGTTCTGAACAAATACACCACTCTTCCAAGTCAACTTGGACTCATAATCTTCAAATGATTTGGCAAGCATCGGTTCAACATATGATGTGCATTCATCAATTTTCTTCACATCAGTTGTATATCCAGTCTTGGATTTTTTGTCCCATTTTGCTTGTGCTTCACTATATGCTTGTTCAGATGGACTGGTTTCATTCTTTTTACCAATATTCTTGCCTTCACAAACAGTAGGTTCATTTTCAATTTTTTTACCATCCTGCTGACCAGTGATGCTATAATACTTGTTGCCATCAACAATCATTTGCCAAGTTTGAATTGCACCAGTTGATGTGCGACTGAATAATGTTGGAAGTGTTTTCATTGAATATAGAGTGACAGATTTTTATAGAAAGTCAATTACGAAATATGAATCTTTGCATCTCTTTTCACGAAAATCAATCCGTCAATAGCACCTTGTAAATTCTTTGGTTCGCACCAGCACACACCATCAGCCAAACAAACCGCAGTGTAATAACATTTGGTATTGTTTGCACGCTGCATAAACAGTGTCGCAAGTATATAATGATTTCCTTCGTCATCAACAAAGATGTCACCGGCTTTATAATCCTGAACAACGGGTTTATCACCAACAATGATTGTATTCATAATTTAATTAGAGTAGCAGGTTTTTATAATAAGTCAAGAATTATTTTCATATGGATAAAGAATAGTCGGCTTAACTGCTCCAGTCACATAATCAATTCCGCGTTCTATATTATAGCAGAAGAATTCATCCGCTTCGTCATGAGTCATACCATCTTTCATTAGACAATCAATGATCTTGTCGAATGAATATACCGCAGACAAACCGTCGGCGGTGGGAGTGTAACCAATAAACGCACTCTCATGTCCATCAATCAAAATCGTTTCTTGCTGCTCCTCGGTCTGGTGTTCTAGAATAAAATTCACGATCTTGTCTTTTTTATTATTTTTTGATTTCATAATAATCTACACTAAATATCCGCTCGAAGAAAGTCAAGATTTCTTTGGCAGTTCATAAACTTTATTTACTGCCGAGACTACATCTTTTAGTGTGCGATATAATGTAGCATGCAATGGAGTTTGTTGAACTTTTGCACGACTGTTATATACATTTTGATATACATTCACAACTGCTTCAACAAATTCATTTTCATATGAACACAATGAAACATATTGATGTTGGTTTTCATGTTTGCGAGTTAGATAAACCAAACCAGTCACAGGTGTACCAATGTCTTCATAATAGTTATTTCTGTCGCGTGTTCCTTGTTTGAAGCCAAGATTTTCCAGTGATGTTTTTAGAAATTCGTTTTTCATTTGTGATACACAATGAACTACTTTTTATAGAATGTCAAGTATGAACTTATTATGCTTTGACTTTGTTTGCAAACAATATATGTTTATATGCATGACCGCAGACATGAACAAAAAGGATAAAGATGATGTATTATATACAATACTAACTGGTACTGGAACTAACATTCCACAAATATCCAGTATAAACAAAAATCTAGATTTTTATGACGATGTATCAAAGGCAATGTCCATCATAAGTAACAGCGCACCATTTTCTGTCACGCAACAATATCCAATCACAAACGCACATTATACGCAGTTTGTTATGAAATCACAACTGCCAAACGATTTACGTATTTTTGTAAACAATGATGTGGCAATAGATCGGTATTTCACAGAAGCATGTTTGATGGATGGTGAAAATTTTGTTGCTAATTTATTGAATATAAGAAAAGGAGTAACTGCCACATATGATCCTTGGTACAGAAGCATCAGTACACATCAACACAGCACATATCCAGAACTACATGTGGGTAAAGGTACTTATGGAAATTATTATGGAATGCAGCAGTTTCAAATCAAAGTTGGACTCAACCATGAAGAAATATTATTGGTTTGGGCATTGCGTTCTACCATATCTGGCAATCCCATCAACATCTTTTTATACTCATTTGCCAAGTTTGAATATATAGACAAACGAAAGATGGAAAAACATCTAAAATCTATACATCCATATATGGTGAATATCAGCGACAGCTACGACTTGCTACGCTAGTGTTTCTAAGCCGTTTCTATGGCTATATAATGATGTTCACCGAAGTTCAGGGTCATTCCATCTATTCTAATAGAATGACCATCTATTTTCACGCTTTGAGCATCTACACTAAACTCTAATATGGGTGTAGCCTGACCACCTAAATATATTTTTATAATGTGTGTTCTGTCAAACATGATATACTTTATAAGTATATGTTGTGCTTGTTATAAAAATCAAAACGAACCATTTAGTTCGCTACTTGGTATATAATAATTATTTAGGTCACGCAAATTTATATCATTGCTACAATCGTATATATTCACAACACCATCTTCAACAACAGCATAATGATTGGATTGTGTATCCAAGTTGTAACTGACACTCAAATACTCTGTGTCAAATGGTTTATCAAGTTTATTTATTTCATTCAATAAATCGTAATATTCAGTTACATCTTGTTTCATGAATCCACCATGTTTGTGTTGTATCAACACTTGAGGAACGCGATGAATGCTGTGACCAACAATTTGATTTATACCTTTGATTGGTCCCAATGTGTTCCAATCAATCCAGTTGATGCCACCATGTTGTTGGTATCCACCACGGTCCCAACCAGCACCAAACAATTCAACATTGTTGTTTAGATATGCCTGTTCTAGCGCATCTTTTGATTCTTCACGTAACACATGATCAAAAAATTCAAGTTTTGAATCAAACTTTGTTTCATCAAATTTCAATGAATATTTTTTCCAAAGTTTGTTGGTCAAGCCAGCATGACTAAACACATGATTTTGATCAATATGATATACACCAAATTTTGATTTATCTTCATTGGTCAATACATCATTTATAGCAAAACTTTTGGCTTGTGTATACCCCGAGCACCTAAAATGTATATTTTCGCTCCAGATATATGAACTATCATGATTTCCAATCAAAGCAACTGCTTTTCTATTATAAAGAATTTTCTCTTTGAGCCAAACAGCAGTGTTTCTAGCATATTCTGCTGCGTGTGCATCTTCACCATAATTATCAAAATAATCACCTGTGAGCACAAGTTTATCATGCGGCACTTTATCTATAATAGATTGTGCTCGTATGATACGATTGTGAATATCAGGAATGACTAATGTACGCATTCATATACAATAACACAAATGTTCTATAAAAGTCAATACTTTTTCTTGTTGCACAAATATTTGCTATTCATGAAATTGTCAGCATTCATATTTGATTTCTTTTTGTTGCAAGCATTGCAGCACACCACAAAATTGTTTTGATCAAATGCATCACCACCAATGGACTTTGCTTTATAATGGTCCACAGTTGCTTGGTCGTTTCTATACAAAGATTTATATTTTAATTCTTTTTCACAATAAAAACAAATCAACTTATTTTTATTTTCCAGTTCTTCTTTGAGAAAATCATTGCGTGATGTTGCCCAACGCTTGCGCTCCATTTGAGCATACAAGCGTTGCAGCAACACAAGATTAGCATAACTACTGATATGCACATCATCCATATGGACGATATGTTTCATTTAGCCACCCATGTCATCTTTGGTCCACTCATAGTCATCATCGCTTTTACTCATAACGTCGCAAAGCAGTTGCTTTTTCTTTGGCGGTGTAGGTCTTGTATTTGATTTTGTTGACTCCCAAACAATCTTGACATTATCCATATGCTTTTCTGGCATATGAACTATTCGTATTCCATTTTGAGCAAAAAGATTCACAAGCTCTTCAAGCTTCATACCCTTCCACTTTGGTAGATTATCACCGCCGCCAGCTTGTAGCACAGCATTGCGCATCATAAGATAGAAGTCATCTTGACACAGTTTTACTTTAATATCGTTGTTCATAAATTTATTTTAAGTCCAAAAGAAATCACGGTTGGTCACAATCCAAACCAAATATTTTGTATCTTCTTTGCTGATGAGCACTTCCAAACGATTGAGTTCAGCATAATCAACTGCATATACACCAGTCATCGTTTCTTCGTCTGGATATGAATCATCATGTTGCTTTTGTAGAACCGGACGACGATTTTTGATATAGTCATAACAATCCTTCAACTCATTGGCAAACTTTGCATGATTTTCACCAGATGCTTCATAGTCAGTGTTGTCAAAACATTTTTCACCATCAACAAAATGAACAACCATAGCAAAATTGAGTTCAGTAATAAGCCAAACCTTGTCGCTCCAATCATCTGGAATCTGTTTTTTGAGCCATTTCTGACGAGGATTCAATTTATAACGCAGCCAATCATATGCTCTACCCATCTTGCATTTCAAGCTAAATCCATTTTCACGCAGCCAATATTGAAAAGGAAAATTATATTCGTGGAAGTTGTCAATAGCATCTCGTTCAGACTTTCTGCCAAGTAATGTCTTGGCATCATGTATGATGGCATCCAAATACCAGAAATATAAATATGTACGCTTTTTACGTGGCATATCCATATATTCATCTGCGCTCTTTACATATACATATCGTGTAAATGGGTTGTTGTCATCCAACCAATAGCAGAAGTTATAATACATATGACGAAATGTAGTTGTGTCTGTATCTGGCATTTTTACAGCACGATTATGCTTGCTGAAAATTTCAGCGGCTTCTTTCATAGATTCTGTGGGTTCTTTATCGTTTAGATTGCTCATAGTGTATCTTTTGGTTTAAAATTTTTCATGTCTTCCCAGCCCGGCCAAGTTCCATCGAGTTTGGCATTTGCCACACCAAGGTCATCCGATTGATTTCCCCAATGATTTGCAAGTTCTTCCAATAGCTCTATACCTTTATCATCGAGTTGAGATCTGATATGTTCAAACAATGGATTCCAATGCTGGCAAAGATCACAGCCACACTCTGTGTGTGTTTCATCAGTCCATCGCGGGGCTTTGTCGCCAAGCAATGGACGAATAACAGGTAGAGGTGTGGTTGTGTTGCTCATAAATTATTTACTTTATAAGGATTGATGAATGTGATGTCTGGATAGTTTTTGGCTACTTCATTATAGTCATAGCGTCCAGATAAGTGTGCAGCATACATTTTTTTAATGCCAACATCTTTGCACAATTTATATGCTTCGTCAAGTGTAAAATGAGTAGTATCATCACGATCTTCTGCATTCACAAAAGTACAATCCATAATAACATCTTTGCAGCCAGTTAGTTGATATGCATCAGGAATGTCGTATGCATCAAGACAATAAGCAAAAAGGTTGGCACGATAAGACTCATTGATAGCGTCTTTGCTCAATCCATTCTTTAGCAGTTCTGGAATGTTCTTGCCCAAAAATTCTGGTTTGAGACGATTACGATTTTCATAAATCACATAACCAAGAGTGCTTACATTTTTTTGATGACTCATGTTAAACGCACGAACATATTGCTTGTTGCCAAGATCAAGCCCAAAGCCAGCTTCAATAGGAACAAATGTTATTTTGTAGCGTAGATAGTTTGAGTTACGACCCATTACAAAATCAAACAACGCATTAAGATGTGTATTATCTTTTGGATAATAGATAGTTAATGGCTTGTTGTGATCTTGAGTGTCTTTGTTGCGAGAAATGCCGCGACCAGAGTTGCGGCAACCAACAACAGAAGGCAGTCCAAGAGTATGATCACCGTGATTGTGCCCAATGAAAATTCTTTCTATGTTGGCAAGACTATTACCAATAGCTGTCGCAGCACCTTCACCACAATCAAAAAGGATTTTGTGTTGTGGTACATAACACCAAGAGCTATAAAGTGCCTTGCTAAAAATAGAAATGTTTAGTTCGTTATTCACAAACTATACATTGTTCTACTTTTTATAGAATGTCAAGGATTATATCACTTTATATGTTATTTTTCCTGTGGTTGGATTAAATGACAGTCCTTCAACATTTAACAGCTCCGAGTATTTTTCTAAGTCATATCCAGCATCGCGTGCTTTACGCAATCTGGCACCAATCTTTCCAGCATCAAACTCTTCACTTTTTAGATTTGCATTTTCTGTTATATCTTCATTCTTGTCGGCGTTGAGCACAAACACAACATCTGATTTAGATTTGATTATCCAACCATCTTCAAGTTTAAGATCATCAAATACATTTGTGTCTCTTACATTACATACAGCAACTTCAAATCTCTTGAATAATGCATTTCGTACTTCTTTAGAGATTCTGTTGTCTGGGCTGTATGGTGCCTTATTCCATTCTATTTTTGGTGTTGTTTCTAGTTTCATAATTTTTATTTTTTAAGAGTTTAACCGATATTCAGTTTTACTTTTGGATTTACATCATTTTGCCATCCACCGGACAACAATACATATTTTCCATCGCCATATGCAAGTGCTCCCCAATTCTGGTTATATCCAGTCGTTGAAGCCGTCCAATTTACAGCGTCGGTGGATGTAAAGATATTATATCCATCATCTGTGTAATAACTACTTGCCACAAACTTGGTTCCGTCATATATCACTTTGCTCAATGATACATAAGAACTTGTTGTTACATAACTACTTGTCCAATTGATGGCATCTGTGGAAGATACAACGAAACTTTCATCATCCGACACCATAACAAACTTGTTGTTTCCAAATGCAATATCATTATAATAATAATCTGGTACTGAAGCTGTGTGCCAAGTGTTTGCATCAGTTGAGTACATTGCTTTGTCAGCTGTGTTTGTAATACCCAAAACATTATAGTTATTGTCACCAGTAGCCAGTACAGTTCCATCATTTTTGATGATATATGTGAAGTCTTCTCCACAAGATACTTTGCTTACATCCGTGGTTGATATAGTTGGAACATCATAACTTGTATAATCACCAGTCCCAAGTTGCCCTAATGCATTATATCCCATGCCATATAATGTACCGTCTAGTGCAACAAACAATGCATTGTAAGTTGTGGCAGAAACTTGCGCGCTTCCAGTAGCAATCATAAATGGTGTGGTTTGGTCGGTAGTATTTCCCGTTCCCAATTGTCCATTGTCATTATATCCCATGCCATACAATGTATTATCATTTTTGATATAGTATGAGGTATAGTCGGATACAGCACAAGATACAACATTTGTGTCTATAAGATATGATGATGTACGTGCATTAGTGTCACCAGTTCCAAGTTGTCCATATCCATTGTATCCAATTCCATATAGATTTCCGTTGCTCTTGATATACAATATATGATTGTCGCTAATTGCCGCCTGTACAACATTTGTGTCCAATTGAATTGATGCTGTTACATATGTACCAATAACAGATCCAGTAAGTTGACCATGGCTGTTATATCCCATACCCCACAGGGTGTTGTCGTTCTTAATATATGTTGTACAATTACTCGTTTCTGATGAGACGAATGATTGTGATACATTTGTGTCTATTTGAACAGGCGAGTATCTTTCGACACGAGTTCCGTCTCCAAGTTGTCCGTTATAATTGGCTCCCATACCCCACAATGTATTGTCATTTTTTACAAAGGTTACGTGGTCTCGACCGGATGCTACATTTCTAACATTGGACACTATTGGAACAAACTTTATGAATTCTCCCAATGAACTGTCTTTTCCAAGTTGACCATCGCTATTTCTGCCAACACCATATAATGTATCATCTTTTAGAACTAAAACATGATCCTCTCCAGCTGATACATAACTTGCGGTATTTCCATCAAATGTTTGTGTGAATGTATTTCTGTCTCCATAACTGTTATAATCTCCCCAACCAGTTGATATTACATATGTTCCATTACCGTACGCAACGCTCGTGTTGTAAGCATCAAATGATCCAGTTTGTTCTGCCCAATCTGTTCCATTTGACGATGTTACTATTCTATCTTCGCCAACAGCAATAAATTTTCCGTTGACATATCTTACTCGATTTAGTTCGGTATAGTTCGTGTTGTTCAAAGAACCTGTTGTCCAAGTAATACCATCACTTGATGTGAATGCTTCTGGTCTACCGTCGTTGTATCCATCTGATACACTTGAAACAGCGACATATGTATTAGTTCCGTTATATGCAATACCGGTAATTCCACTTTCTACATTTGTAATAGAACCACTTGACCAATTTTTACCATTTGCAGAATATTTTATTTGAGTATTTCCTTCGCCGCCGCCAGCAATAAATTTACCATCGGCATAAATAACATCGCGCCAGTAAATTTCATCCGTACCATAACTATCCGTGAAGATAAATTCATCTGTGCCTTCTGTGGTCCATCCTGTTGCGTCTGTATAATACATACTGAATGGAAGTGCATATTTGCCCAATTGCCAATAATAGTTGTAGCCCATTCCGTATAATGTTTTGTCGCTCTTGATATATAGTCCATGTTCATTTCCGCCAATAGCATATGTTACATCTGTGTCAATAACAATTGGCTCAATGACATCATTATAGAATTTATTGGACAATTGTCCATCGTTGTCGTTGCCCATACCATACAATGTTCCATCATTCTTTATATAGTATGTAAAATCGTCACCACCGCCAACAAACCTTACATCTGTGTCGATCAGTTGTGGTATAGATACATCAAAGTCATCATATCCATATGACGTACCAAGTTGACCACTGCCGTTGTTACCAAATGTAAATAGTTTACCATCGGTATCAATATATGCACTGTGATATCCCATTGCTGCACATGATGCTACACTTGATGCAATTTGGTATGGAGTATCCCAATTAAAATATGGTTCAATATCATTTCCTAATTGAAGATCCCAGTTGTCTCCAATACCCCACAATGTGTTGTCATTCTTGATAAACAATAGATGATAGCCGCCACCAGATATTGCTTTAATGCTACTTGTGATTTGAGTAAATGTGGTTGCGCCAAGCCCAAACGTTTCATCGGTTGATACCCACAATGTGCCATCTTCCATGAGCAATGCACTGTAATATTCACCAGTTACAAGATTTGTTATTGCTCCAGAACCTGTGATATCTCCTTCAAGCACCGTTTCTGTCCATGTATCATAATCACTAAATCCATCATTTCCAAATGATCCATTGCCGCCTTCTCCTGTAAACCAAAGAGTGTTGTCATTCTTGACTGCGCCAGCAAAATATCCTTCACAACTCGACGCTGCTAGTTTTACATCTGTTAATACAAGACTTGCAGATCCACGATAATCGGTATTTCCAATTCCCAATTGACCATCATCGTTATATCCAACGGACCATAGTTCATTGCTTGAGTTTAGTATATAACTGCTATAATAGCCAGCCCAAGCACCAATGATATTTCCCAATAATATAGGAACATTATTTGCAATAACTCTTGTAAATAAATTGTATGATCCAACGCTGACCCAGCCTATTTTATTGTTTCCCTCACCTCGCTTGATCCATGTTTCGCTTGGTTTTGAAAACGAGATATATTCTTCTTTTAAAGTTGTAAATCCGGCATTTATATATGATCCATAAACAAATGCCTTCTTTGAAATATTCAATTTCTGCAAGTTTCCTCTAACATCAAGGAAGAAATCATCACCATTTCTACAGAATTTTGCGCCTCGTGGGGCTTTTACAACGCCTTCTGGGCTGGATTGATCGAATTGACTAAATATATTGCTCATAGGTTATAATAATGTTGATATATTATAAATATAAGAGACTATCAATACGCAGTCACCTTTTCACTAATTGTTCATCAATATATTGTTTCAATTCTATTAGATCTTTATTTTCAAGTATAACTTCATCTCCATATGGTCTGCCATGTTTCAATATATACCATATATTTTTTAGTTTATATCTCCAACCAGTGTCTGTTGTATAACCACGCTGCCAAAATGAAACATACCACATATCATCCTCATGATCTTTTTCAATATGCAGTTCATGACTATGGCATGAACATGTTAAGTGTAACTCATTTTCTTTTTTCATATTATTTCAAATCTCATATATAATGGAATATCGCCTTTGATTTACAATAACCTACGAAGGTGGAAGTTTTGACAAGTTTTCTATCTCTTTAACAATTTCCGCCAGAACTTTTTTACGAGAATTGGCAGACATTTCAATTTTTTTAATTTTTTTCATCTGCACACCCAGTATCTTGTCGAATTTTTCTCGTTTCTTTTTATAAAATTGAAAAATCTTGTCTTTTTGGGCGTCATATTCCAACACTTCGTTTTGGACTTTATCTTTCCATTGATTTAACAATATAATCTTTTTTTCTTCCGTTATTTCTTCATTTGGATCTATACGAATTTGTTGATTTGAATTATCATCGCTCATAAATTTTGTGTGTTTTCGTTTTTTATTTCTTCATGAACTTGGATCTTTAAGGAATCAAGCTCTTGCTCCGACAATTCGGGTGCTTTTTCCAATTGGGTTGCATCATCTGCTGAAATTTTAAATGTCTTTTTACATCCAAATGGATTGTTTATATATAAAAAATAACAGTTGTAACACAATAGCTCAAGATTTTCGCGCTTTTTATTTTTAATATTGGCGTCAATATAATTCAATAACAATGGCACTATGCTGTCAGATATTCTTTTTTCAAAAAATCCACACTTGTTGCACTTTTGTTCGATTCTATTGCTGCGAATGAGACGAGCCTTGAGACGAGTTGTGCTATACTTTGGAAACTTGTTTTCTAGTATTTGATTCAGTGGATACTTACCACTATCTTCGTTCTTTATTGGTTTGCTTATTCCCTTACCGGCAGCATTGGAGACCCTACCATACAATCCATACATCTTGGCATATTTGCGATATGTCATAAATGACACACCCAATTTTCTAGCAACATCTGCCTCGGTCTTGCTGATACTTTGTGCTGCCAGTATTTCACTTTCCAGCAACATTCTTTTTGGTCTTCCGTTTAGTAGCATATGTTTATGTAACCTTTTTTAGATTTACCATTGTTTCTGTGTTCTTTGGTATGAGCACAAAATCATTCATCTCTTTTTTACTGATTAAAAAATTTTCTTCAAGGGTCCAGATAAAAGTGTATCCTTCACACTCATAATAAGCACAATTTTTGAATGTCTTTGTTCCTATGTTGTTTATGCTAATATACAAATCCTCGCAATAATCATCATGTGTGAGATTCTTGCCAAGGTCTATCATCAATCGTTGTGCTTGTGTTTTTGTCATTCGTATGAATATCCATTTTTGTCTTGTGACAAATCTTGACCTGAACTTTTCTTAAAGTTTTCTCTTAGATTTTCGGCCAATACATATTGACCAATATTAACCAAGCATAAGAAAGCATTAACCATTGCTTCTTTCTTGGCAGCTTTGCTTTTTCGCACCAACAATATTGGGCCGAGATTAAGTTCGTCAGACTCTTTCATTTGTTTTTCTACAGCAAGAGTTGCGGCTTCAAAAATTTGGGATCGTTCGTCGTCAAATAACTCAGGATTGAGGAATACAGTATGTCCCCAATCTGGTCCTTCTACATAAAAACTCAACATTTTTATTTTACTCATCTTATTCATATATATTAGTTAAAATCTGTATTGTGTCTATTATGGCATGATGTTAGCATAGAGTCAATAGATGATGAGTTATATAATCTCAACTCGTCGGTCTTCTGATTATATCTGTAGAACTGAATATTTTCATATTTCGTCAAATATTTCTACATTGGACTGAAGATCGCCATCATTTATAGTGTCTAAAGCACTCAATTTTAATTTAACCTTTTCACACACTTCTTCTTCAACCGTGTTGGCTGCGAAGATAATTTTTTGTAGTGATTTGGTTTTGCCTCCATCTCTCCATACTCTACCAAGTGCTTGACGCAAGTCAACAGCAGAAGGTGTTGGGCTGATTAAAGATAGTCTTGGATAGTTTCCATTTAGGTCATGTAAGCTTAGACCAGCACCACCCGCTTTGATATTGACTATGATAACTCTCTTTTTGTCGGCTTGAAAATCTGCTATATAAACATCGCGTTCATTACCTTTATTTTCACCCCACACAACACAATTTGTGTTTAGTCTTTTTGATAGTGCTCTTACAGTTTCACTAAAATTTACAAATATAACAACACTCATACCATCTTCTAATGCATCTTCTACCATTTCTACAAACAATGGTACTTTGATCAGTTCGGCTTGTTGTCGCGCCCTCAACATGATCACCATACTATTTATTTGATACTCTTTGGTGTTCTTGCATTGAGCTTGTAGATACTTCAGTTCTTTTTCCATTTCTTCATACACTTCTTTCAACTCTTTCTGTGACTTTTCATCTATGTTATATGCTTCAGCAATAACTTCACTGTCTGGAAATCCTTTGATGTCGTCGCGTCTTACTCTTACTCCTCTGTCCAAAAATAAATCGGCGTGTAATTTTTTTAACACATCTTTGTCGCCGCTAAACTCCCAACCAAATCTTCCTTGTTCACATCCATGTTCTCGTAAAAAAGCCAACCACTTGCCTGTTTTATACAATCCTGTAATGAGTCCCACACATTTTAGTTCTATGGGATTTATTGCATTGGTGGCACTACAACATAATATTTTATAACCTTGTTTCTTGGCTGCAATTGCAATTTCACTGTTTTGAGTGCCATGACCTTTTAGTCTATGACTTTCATCAAAAACAAGCAGAGTGTTCTTTGGAATGTTCCATGTAAATACTTCTCGTGTACTTATTTTACTCACAGACTTCCATACTCCAATATCTTTATATTTACCAGTTTTAACAGACTCATAATTTAGAACAAATTCTGGCTTCATGCCAAAATGGTCCTTGATTACTTTGTTCCATGAATATATAACAGCTTTAGGGCATACTACAGCTATGCCCATATTAAGTTCTCTTGCTACACCAACCGCTGTATATGTTTTTCCAGCACCTGTATCACTGCCATCCAGTGCCGCTTTGTTTTTTAGTATAGCAGCACATAATTTAGCTACACTTGGTATTTGGAATTCTTTCAATCCTTTGACATTTTTTACAGTGTATGATTGAAGTGTGCTTTCTTTTTGTATAATTAATGGTTCAACTTTGTTGTCTCTGCCAAAGTCTTCTCTGAAATCTGCTTTGTTTGTTTGCCATTCATTGAGTGTCCATTGACCCAGTTTATTTTTACTTATGCTATAACCTTGTGCTTTTAGTTTTATTTTGTTGCTGTTCCAAAATACAAAAAAGCCTTCTAGATAATCTTTTGGTATGACCCAATACCTCATCCACTTGGAACCATATTTGGTTTGTACCTTGTTGGTTTCAGACCAGTTTATAAAAAGCTTTGAGTCTCCGCCCATTATATATACTTTTAGTTGCCGTGTGCGTCTTTGCCCTTTAGAAACTCAGAGGCTTGAAATATATTGGTTTTGACTGGACTGTTGCCGTTGCGAATAACACCAATATTGAAATATTGTTCCATCAAATCATAAAAAGCACGACCTGTTGTTTCATCTGCACTGTGTCCAATGCTTTCTGCATTGTTCATATAGTCAGTTCGACTTTGTTT
>Ga0209500_10000572_pt1 | contig 31187 bp, 26 predicted proteins | sample S_140212_EF_Meta_FD_187323 | JGI IMG/M metagenome (GOLD analysis project Ga0209500, IMG submission 187323) | Freshwater microbial communities from Lake Simoncouche, Canada to study carbon cycling - S_140212_EF_MetaG (SPAdes) (version 2) | ecosystem: Environmental > Aquatic > Freshwater > Lake ...
ACCTGTGTAACCTGTGTAACCTGTATAACCCGTTGCGCCCGTATCACCCGTGTAACCTGTGTACCCCGTATAACCTGTATATCCTGTATATCCTGTGTAACCTGTGTAACCTGTATATCCCGTATATCCTGTGTAACCTGTGTAACCTGTGTAACCTGTGTAACCTGTGTAACCTGTATATCCCGTATATCCTGTATAACCCGTGTACCCTGTATAACCCGTGTACCCTGTATAACCTGTATAACCTGTGTAACCTGTATACCCTGTTGCACCAGTAGGACCAATAGGACCAATAGGACCTTCAGGTCCAACCGCATAAATAATCAAAATAAGCTCTTGTTCTGATGCAAAAGCATACGTGTTTGGTCCAGAAACATTCCATGTTACATAACCTACATTTGAGGTTGCTCCTGTTATAGTCCACGTTTGGTTAAGAGTCGAAGTTGTTTTGTCTTGTAAAATAATATTATCTCCTGCATTTACTAAATCGAGTAATATACCTATATTTACACCATCATTGTCAGTCTTAGATATATATATTTCGGTAGCATTTGTTTGTGCTATAGTATTCCATTTAACGTGCATTATACTCGGAGGAGCTGTTGTATTTGGGGTTTCGGCTTTATAGTTATAAAATGTACTAGATTGTCCCACTGCACCTTTAGCACCAGTAGCACCTGTAGCACCAGTAACACCAGTATATCCCGTATAACCCGTGTATCCTGTATAACCAGTGTACCCCGTATAACCAGTATATCCCGTATAACCCGTGTATCCTGTATAACCCGTATAACCGGTGTATCCTGTGTATCCCGTATAGCCTGTATAACCCGTATAACCGGTGTATCCCGTATACCCCGTGTATCCGGTGTAGCCAGTTGCACCAGTAACACCTGTGTAACCTGTATAGCCCGTATACCCAGTGTATCCTGTATAACCAGTTGCGCCAGTAACACCTGTATAGCCCGTATACCCTGTGTATCCGGTGTAGCCAGTTGCACCGGTAACACCTGTTGAACCGGTCACACCTGTATAGCCTGTATATCCCGTATATCCTGTGTATCCTGTATAACCAGTTGCACCTGTAACACCTGTATAGCCTGTATATCCCGTATATCCTGTGTATCCTGTGTATCCCGTTGCACCTGTGCTTCCAAAACCACCCATGCCAAAATTCCCATCGGTGCGTGTTGTTCTAATGTAGCCTAACATGGTTATATTTGCATTTAATGCATTGTCATACGACATAGAATTATATAGTTATATAATACAAAAATATAATTATATATATAAAAAAACAAATATTTTATACTACTAACACACATCCGATAATTACATTTACACTAAATAGGGAAAGGTCTCTGATTTTTTTCAACTACAAGTGGCGTAGGCATTATAAGAGGTATTCTATCAAAGAAAGAACAATAAGGAAGTTCTTTCAGCTGCGGAACAACAGGAGCTTGCGGGTCGACAAGATTTGTAGAATTAATACCAAATAATGCTGATTCGATATCTACAGAATTTTTTGAAAATGAGTCTCGAGACATATAGGAAGGCAAATATCCTACATCGGGGAGTGCGTCTGTATATGCGCGACCATTCTGAGCATTTACATAAGTTACATGCTGGAAAATCCCCCTAAAATCGCGTTGCTGATAACAGTAATCGCTTTTTGTATTTTTATTTTGAGTAGAAGCCATACTTTATACTTTGCTATATAATATTATATAACATATATTTTATTTTCATATACTTAATTTTCATATATTTAATTTATTTTAATAATAGTAAAATAATTTTACTTTTTTTGTTATTTCATCAATCAACGATTTTTTATTTACTTTTACAGGTGCTATATAATAATAATTTAATAATAGAAAAATTAGAACCAAATTCATTATATTGTCGTATAGCATAATGTATAAAACCTAAAACTATCATAAGAATGATAAGGAAATAAAATATTTCGCGGATTTTTTCATAATGAATTATTTTCGTATTTTTAGGGTCTTTATTTTTATCAAAATCGATTTGGAATTTAATTGATTGGTCAATTAAAAGTAAAATAAGCGTTGGTATAGAAAAATACCATTTTGATTTAATCATTAGTAAAAATATAAAATATACGTAACATGTTTTAAGCCAAATATTAATAATATCTAAATCATTATCTTTATCTACAACCGTAAATAGTAGAAAAAATGATATCAATCCTATAAAATGACGAAAATATACATTTTTTGTAATATACTGTTTAATGTCACAGCTTACTAAATTTGATAAATAACCAAATAATAGCCATAAATATAGACCCGCTATAGCCGTTCTTATATCAAACATTTATATTATATATACATATACATTATACTATATTTTTTTAATAATTTTAATTTAATATTATTTTTTTGTTATTTCATCAATCAACGATTTTTTATTTTTAATAAACTCGTTATATAGTACCGTGTCGCTTTTGTCGTCTTTGTCATCTCGTAAAAAATAAACTAGACACGCGTGGAATAATTGAAAAGTATGGAACGAAAAAAGAAACTGTAAAATGGTTTCATGATTTTTATTTTCACTTCTATAATTGTAGTGAGACTCGGCAATTTCAATAAAGTCTTTATTGTCTTTTATTTTTTCGTATATATTATCAATCGTTGCAACAATAACATCCGAATCATATTCTTTTAATCCGAAAGCATACAAGTACTCGTGTCGATACAATGTATCTTGATCCTCTTCGTCGTCGTGCAATTTATATGTACATAAAAACGTAGTATTATACATGGCAGGTATAAATTAAAAATAGAATTGTTTTTAATATATTTTTAATTCAAAATGATTTAATGTTTTATTTTACTTACTATTTTTGTTAATACATTAATTTTATTTTTATTTTTACGAGCTACAAGAAGTGTATTTCGTTTCACGTTCGATTTCGCGCGAAGGAACACCGCCACGTATCCAACCATTTACGGCGACACCTTCTATCAAGTTTGCAGGATTTGAAATTGTAGAAGCAATAGAAGGAATAAGAGGATACATTTCGTGATTCACAAAACATACTTCGGAACTAGGGTTAACGCTCTTCTTGTTAATATTGTAGTCACCCTGCCATAAACGCGACTCTACAAGAGGGTTTGATTCACCTCTACCAAGAAAAGGGACGGTCTTGAAAGGGCGCTCAAATAAACTAATACGGCAACGGGGATGCGTCATAATGCTACCGTTAAATAGTTCACTATTCGTGTCGATATTACAACCGCCAATGCCGACATGGTGACTACCCTTATAGTTAATACCGGGTTGAGCCATGGCAAATTCAATAGGGCGCTTCATGTTACACTCTGCGGAAAAGAAATTATTTAACATGTAGTTACTCGAATTAAGGTTTTGTATATTTCTCTGGTCACTTCCACAGTTGTCGTTGCCCAGTCTGCTCAAGTTGTCGAAAACGTAATCTTTTACAGTAGCCATAATTGTTTATTTATATGTATATATATATATTTTTGAAAATATAATTTACTAAATATTATATTATAATATTACGAAATTATAATTAAATTAAATATGTTAACTCTTATTTAATTTAATCTAAACTAAAGTACTGTAAGCTCCACACTAACTCGTTACGGTAGAATCATATTGTTTTAAATTAGTTATACGTTCCTCCCAATCTTGGTTGATTTCTTCCGAGAGCAAATTCGTTACCTTCTTTTGCCGAAATCATATCTCCGTAACAAAAGTTAGCAAACCCCGCCTGATCATTCGGAATAGTTGTATTTGGATTCGTGTAGAAGTTTCTCATGCTGTGGTCAAAAGTATAACTATCTCCTAAATCACTAAATAATTTACGCTTAATGTATTCCTTTTGTTTGGAAGATTCGTCGGAAAAAGTAGTATCGACTACATATTCTTTCGTATTATTATTTATCTTCTTTTCAACCTCTGCGTTAAATGCTGGAGCTGCCTCGTTTCTGGTTGGATTATAACTTATTTCGGGCAAAAGAACATTCATCATGGGATTATTTTGCTTCGGATTTGTGTAGTCGTCTTTCACTTCATTATACAGTATAGAGTTGGTGAAATTTTCTTTTATTTTAGCGGGCATCCCTTTCACTTTTTCATCCTCTTTGGCTTTATTCGACTGTACATGATATAAAACAGCAATTACAGCTAAAGTTATTACACATACAAATATCATTCCAATATTTAACGTAATCAAATATCCTAAAAGTGAAGCCAGAATAACGAATCGACTAATGGCATTCAATTTTTCCATATTGCTCATATTCGAATTTGGCCAGATTTCAGTAATATATTTTTTATTGAATAGAATAGTGGGTTCATTTAACCAAAATGGTGTTGCTGGTAATTTGTCCATTATATATATATTCTTAATTATTTTTTCTTATTTTTTATTCTTTAATCATTAATAGTAATAATTACATTACATTAACTTATTTATATTTTTCGTCATACGTCGTAATATTATCACTTTTTGTTTTTATTCTTCTTCTTCTTCTTTTGCGTATTCGTAAGGGGTTCATATCCTGTTTCTGCCGAGAGTGGCGTACTCGTGGTCGTGGTCGTGGTCGTGGTCGTGGTCGTCTCTTGAATAATATTTTCAGCAGGTTTAGCTGTTCTAGGCGTTTGTTGAATTTGTTCACCTGATGACGACGTATATACCGCTGTAGTGGGGCGAACCGCGTTACTTGCAGCAGGTGAGGGTTTTTGCTGCGGTTGCTGCTGTGGCTGCTGTGGCTGCTGTTGTTTTTGCTGTAGCTTTGTTTGCATGCGCTCTTTCATTTTTGCATTTTTCATATTTTGCTGTAAGTGACTTTGAAGTGCGCCCATATTTATCTTGCCCCCTTTTCCACCTAAACCAGCCAAGCCCCCTAATCCCGACATGCCCATTTTGCTTAACATACTTGACAAATCTCCCATACCTGGCATATTTTTCATATTGCTGAGAAGATCGCTTGCCTCCTTCATAAGCTCGCTCTCTTTAATATCTCCCTTTTTAAACTTATCGTCTAATTTTGCTCCAACACTTTTTACCATATTCATTAGTTTGCCCGGATTCTTAAATAGTTTTTGAAAAACATTGCTCATATTTATATTTTCTGCATTTTCCATATCGATACCCAAATCAAAATCCTTTGCCGTTTCTTCTGCTATTTCTTTTGCTAGTGCCCCTATTTTACCGTTGAGAAGTTTTGAAATATGTTCGTGAATTGTTTCTGGATTGGGCATCTCGGGCTGTTTTTTATTGTCCGACGAAGCATTCGGTTCTCCTTTCGCAGTATCACCCTCTTCATTCTTAGTTGAGTTAAACTCTGGAAATCCTGGAAATCCTGGAAATCCGGGAAACTTTGTCATATCAATTCCCATTCCTTCCGGTGAAAAATTCTTAAACTGCTCTGCAAATTTCTCAAAATCTTTCATATCAATTCCATCCCCGAATTTTGCATTTTCTCTCGAAGCTCCTGCGTCTCTTGTGTTATTATCGCCACTATTGTCTGCATCCGCACCACCACCATTTCCGCTTCCGCTTCCGCCCATAAAAAAATCCTGCATATTTTTTATCGTCTCGTCCAATTTATTCTTCAACTCTTCCTCATTAATCGCTTCAAACAATTTGGCAGTATCTCCAAATGAATCTCTATCAGAAATATTTGTAATAATTGAAAAAAGAATAAGCTGTAAATATTTCCAAATAGTGTCGCGCGTCTGGTTTGAAATATCAGGAGTATTCCATACTTCTCTAAAGTCAATATCTGGTAAAAAGTTTACATTGACCATGGCTTCGCCACTATCCTTTTTGAAAATTTCAGCATTCTTATACAAAATATCAAAAAAACGAACAGGATATATAGTTTTTGAATACTCGTACAACACCTTTACTCTAGTTTCATCTAAAATTTCTTCGGCTACAACATTACCATCCGTGCTAACAGACACTACGACAAAATTATCTTTCAATTTATCACTATATTCGGGAAAAGTCGTAGTAAAATCGTTTATAAAATCTGTCATTACTTTTTTAAACTCATCGGGAATTAATTCCGAAACTACTTCGGATTTATTTTGAGAAGATGATGTATTTTTTTTACCCATTTATATTTTTAATTTATCATTTAGTATTTAAATCAAACTAAAGGATAAATATATTTATTAAATTATTAATAACCAATTTATTAAATTATTAAATTATTAAATTATTAAATTATTACTATGTTTTATTATACAAAATATGAATTCGGTCTTTAGTCGAGAGTAACTATCGTATTATTTATTGTACATATAGTTTAGATAGGATACATAAATTTTTAATATATCTAAGCGATTTTTCTTGGTTTTCTTTACTCATATTTCTTACCGGTTCGCGAAGTTTGTCTATGTTAGTCATAATATCATCCGAATAATTTATATACACCAAATCCTTTTTATAATCCTTTTCTACAAAAAAATTAATGTTATCTTGGTTAATTTCGGTTTCATATTTAGAACATATATAATTGTACCATATCCTTATAATAAGTACAGGATTTACTTTTTTTATCATAATAAGTGCCGCTTTTGCCCTTTTTATCGAAGAGTCTTCGCTAAATACGAATTCTATATCTTCTATAAACTCAAATAATTGTGTGGTAAAAGCATTCAAAAGTAATGACTTGTCAGAACTATCCAACGATACAGAAGACATGTTAACTTATGATTAATAAGATATATAAGATATAAGATTATATATTATTAATCTATTGTTTTAAATATTTTTGATTTATAAATATATTAAGTATTTTACGAATTAAACCGTACATTCTTTTTTTGTTGTCTTTGCTGTTCTTGTTGTTGTGCTAGTTGCGGTCCTATCACCTGTATTTGTTGTTGAAATTGTTGTTGCTGTGAAAACTGCGATTGAAATTGCTGTTTCTGTTGTTGTTGTTGAATAAACTGTTGTTGCGCAGGTTGGTCAATAGCTTTTGCCTGTTTTTCAACATTAACCTGTATTTCAGAATTTCTCTTTTGTTGTAAATTTTCCAAAGAAACCGTCCCTATCTTATCTGGCATATAATCTTCCTTTGGTGCTTCTATTCTCATATTACTATCCACCGTCGCATAGTTATACAATTGTCGCATCCCTCCATTACCTTTCGCCGATAAATCATCGCTCGATTGATCCCAAAAACTAAAAGCATCAGATGCCACCCCATAACCACCTATGCAGTCGTTATTTAATGAAAAAGGAGACGGCTCGCCATTATTATTTGTTGCAACCATATTTATTGCCGTTTCTCGTGGCTGTAAATGTCCTAATATTTGGTCTCCGTATAATACTTGATGACCTTGTTTCATAAGAAGTAAAGCAGGAACGCGATTTACTTGCGGGGGCATAATAATCTTTTCTCCATTTTCAAGAATAATATACCATGAACCGGTTGGTCCTTTAATTCTCTTATCGATACATAAAAAGTGTAACTCTTCTTTAATGTTACTTTTTGCTAATGTCTGGAGAATTTTTTTGGATTTTTCACAAAAGTTACTATAATATAAAATACTACTCATAATATAAATTACCGCCGAGTATTTATCGTTTATTTTAACTTATTATTTAAGTTATTTATCTTATTTATCTTATTTATCTTATTTATCTTATTTATCTTATTTATCTTATTTTGTCATTAATTTCAATGAAATAACAGTTATTTCATTTTCCTTAATTATATTAATGAAAAATTGATTTAATAAATTGTATAATATTAATATAATAAGAAGAGCAAATCGCACACAATGAACCCCCGCGTTACGAACATGATTCAAGAAAATGGTTTTCTGAAGTTTACGTTAGTGGAATGCAACATGAGTATTGCGAATGCCCTACGAAGAATTATAATCTCAGATATTCCTACATTTGTATTTAGAACTTTCCCATATAGTGAAAATAAAGCTGAAATTACACATAATACTACCAGATTTCATAATGAAATTATTAAGCAGCGTCTCAGCTGTATCCCCATTCATATTAGCGACATGGATTTTCCATATAAAGACTACATCGTAGAAGTCAACGTTAAAAATGACACAGACAGCATTTTATATGTTACCACAAAAGATTTTAGAATAAAAAATATTAAAACCGATGTGTATTCTGATGAATCTGCAGTTCGAGCAATATTTCCTCCCTCGTCGGTTTCAGGAGACTATATAGAATTTGCTAGACTTCAGCCTAAATTATCCGAAAATATTGATGGAGAACGTCTTACACTTCGATGCGGGTTGGATATTGGAATGGCATCACAAGATGGTGCATTCAACGTTATTAGCACGTGTGCATACGAATGTACGCCAGACGATTCAAAGGCGTCTGAAGTATGGAAAGAACTGGCTACGGCTATGAAAAAAAGCGATAAAAGTGACGAAGAAATCGAATTTGAAAAACGTAACTGGTTTCTACTTGAGGCAAAGCGATATTACCAACCAAATAGCTATGATTTTATTATTGAGACTGTCGGTGTTTTTGAGAATAATGAAATCGTTCTAAAGGCATGTGAAATCATGATTTCAAAATGCGAAATGTTTTTGGGAAATTTGCAGCATGGAAAAGTTCCTATTGTGCCTTCTGAAACAACATTGAAAAACGGTTTCGATGTTACGCTGGTAAATGAAGACTACACATTGGGGAAGGTTATTGAATTTTATTTATATGAGCAAAATTTTATAGGAGACAAAACACTGTCATTTTGCGGGTTTAGAAAGCCGCACCCTCATGCTACAGATAGCATAATTCGTGTTGCCTTTCACAATGAAATAGATACAGTTGGAGTATCCGGATATATACAAGGTGCTACAGATAGCGCAATTTCCGCATTTAAAAAACTAGTAGAACAACTAGGAGGTGACTTGAAAAAAACGGAAAGGGTGCGTTTATCTACGGGAATGGCTATGTCAAAGAGTAGTACTAGTAGTAACAGAGGTGTCAGCCCTAAAAGAAGTTCAGAAGCATCAGCAGCGGCGGCGGCAACCGATGTAGCTGAAAGTAAAAAAGACAAGTCAAAATCTGCACAAGGTGCATCAGCGGATTCAAGTAGACCGAAAAAAGTTAAGTCGCTTGGTTCAGGTATTAAAAGCGCACTTGCATCGGAATTAGGTTCAAGTAAAAAAGTGTCAAAAAGCCGCGATGAAGAGAAAGAAGAGAAAGAAGAAGAAGAAGAAGAAGAATAAATATCTAATTTTACATGTTTCGTGTTTTATTTGATACCAATATTACTAATATTACTAATATTACTAATATTATTAAAAATATTTTTCCTTTTTAATATTATTATCTTTATAATTATTTTTATAATTATTTTTATATACCTTTTATGCTTATTCTATATTCTCATGTTGTAATGTAATCCATTCTTTTTTTGCTACATGCCAAAAAGGCAAATAATATACTTCAGCATCGGTTAATATCGCCGCAATATAACTAAAAGAACTTGCAGACATTACTAGTACATCAGAACCAACAAGCCCTACAAATGTTTTAGTTACTTCTTCATCGATATGAAAAACAACATCATCATTTTTATAACAGTTAAAATTTTCAATATGTCCCTGTGAATAAATATGGAAACATAAACATATATCTTTATTTTTATACTTTTCGCGAATATGGTTAATAACATTTAAATAATATGAGTCTTCTGTATTTGTACCTTCCACGCGGTCGTCGTGAATATTGGGTCTTCTAACGTGAACTGCAATATTAAATTTGTTATTTTTATAGACATCTTTATCTTTATTTTCCCAGAAACATCTCTTGATTTTATGAATTGCTTCGTTATTTGTTGTATATAAATCTAAATTGTTTTCAACAACACAATATATCAACTCTCTACTTGAAGTATTAATCCTATAGTTTTGTATATTTTTTATATAATCATAGTCATCGTAGTCGTGATAATTGCCTTGTATATTCATACAGTGATTTGCTCTTTCTATGAACCCATCTTCATTATTATAATTATGTTCCATATTTTTTATCTTTTTATGAATATAATCTAAATTATTGAAGTTTGCATATAAAATATAAAAAATAATTGACTGTAACTGTGACCCAAATCCGTCATGTTTATCAATAAATATTAACTTTTCCTTTTCCGTTTCCGTTTCAATAACATCGTCGTTCGATAACGGAGTAACAATTTTATCATTTTCTATTTTTATACTTACAGAAGGACTATTATTAGATGGAAAATCTATGTTATTATCTATGTTATTATCAATAATTATTTTATTTAATCTAGGAAAAAATCCCAGTTCATTTATTATTCTTTGTTTTTCTTTTTTTATTACGTCGATACGCTGAGACCACCAATCTTCCTCGACCGCTTTTGTAATAATAGATAAAGACTCGTCAAAGTTATCAAGCGGTAACCTAACAAATGCACGCGAGTCAATATGGTCTTCTAGGTTGGGACACCCCCAATAAAAACAAAGACACTCGAATAAAATAGACTCCCATATCTTTTCAGTCGCATAATTTTTTTCACTGTTGTTTTCACACGAGAAACAGTACTTGTACTTTGCTAGCTCCTTTTTATTATCAGTTTCACCTACATATGATTTTAACCCATGATAATTTTTATGTCCATATACGTGTATAATATCCGTAAGTGTGGTTTGCGACTCCGACCCCGACTCCGACTCCACATATTTCAAAAAATCTACCCTTTTAATATGCCCTTCGTCGTGTAATTTATTACTTAGTATAGACATTATCTTATTTATTTTTTCTTCTTTTGGGATATGTTTTGGAGGTGATACTTGCCATTGTACATTATTAAGACTTTCGGTATGGCGAAAAACTTTCATAAACTTGTCCACATCCGGTATAGCCCATTCACCCCACGTTTTAACTCCCCAATTTTTAGTATTATCATATACCCATGGTTCCATCTGGAAAATAATAGTCTTTCTAGGATCGTACACACACGTCAAATCATACGTGGGAGAATTTATAATCACATAGTAGTCAATGTTATTATTATTATTAACATCATCCGAAACAATCTCGAATACACTATTTTCACAAGTTTCCCAATCATCATACATTATTGAAAACTCGCGACACAAGTCTTGCGAAGAGCACCAATTGCATAACATTTTTATACGTTTTTTATTTTTGATTTCCAATATATCCGATTTTCGATTAATCTCACGCATCTGTTGCGTCTCATTGTTTTTAATCTCTTCCATAAGTCTATCTTCATATAGCCGTTTGAAGTTTTCATCAAGATTCTCTACAACTTTATATGCATACTCTCTTTTAATATAAATACCATCTTTATCACCAAACCAACTCGAGTTTGTAATATTAGTAACACTACTTTTAAAAAAGCCCAACGTATTAAACGCGACACACTGTTTATCATTTACTGCTCGTAAAACCATATTTTCCATACTATTATGTTTGCGATACAAATCGTTCCCTATTTGGTCTCCTCGAGGAATATAAATAAAGTTATCTTTCAAAATGCGAAGGTAGTCATTTTCGTACAAGCTAAAATCAATTGAGTCAACGTTTCTTTGTATGTCTGTATCGTAGTCGATACTGTCTTCGTGCCATAAAGAAATACATAAATTGGGTTGTGTTTCATACTTGTCGATAGTATTTACAATTTTCATAAGGTAGTCTATTCCATGTTTTATTCCGTTTGCGTGGATATAATCTATCATTTTTTGTGCACCTTTTTTATTTATACTGTACCCAAATGTTCCTCCAACATACAACTCGGTAGCAAGGTGACATACTGATACGTCGGTCTCGCTGGTTACTAAACTATAGTCATATTTGTCTTTGTTATCCGAGCGATTCGACTTGTACATTGTATAACCGTGATATACAATATCTTTATTATTGAAATCGCTTTCAAGTTTTGCAAGTTGTTCTTTATATCCGTTACATAAAATAACATCGTCTTCCATAATAATATAATAATCATTTGCTGCATCTTTTATTAACTCGCACCACAATCCGTAGTGTGATAGTGCACAACCGATAAACCCACATCTACTTCCAAAATCATTGCCTTCAAACATTTTATATAATTCTATTGTTGGCGAGAGGGCAAGGTCATTGCCGCATACCGCGTTTATAATTTCGTATTCTTTATTAGAAAAACCCAACGCTTCCAATTTAGTTATTATTGTATTTTTACGGTCTTCTCTATGTTTTAAGTTTACAACTTTAATAACACACGAAGCATTTACTTCTATGGGAGGGCTGTATCTTTTACGAATGCTTTCATTCGTTGCGATATTATTTGTCACAGGAGATGTAGGAGATGTATGAAGTGTATGAGGTGTATGAAGTGTATGAGGTGTATGAGGTTCGTGAGATTTGACGAAATTAAATTGCGAAGTGTTGTTTAATTCGTAAGAGTTTGGTTTTGTTTTATCATGACGTTCCGATGTTAATCTACCAATATGACGACAGCATATCATATTAAAAAATGCACTTCTATATCCCGCATTGTACCAGCGTGTTGCATAATCTAATTCAAAAAAATCATTTTTCGTATCATAATTACCTACAGCTAAAATCGTTTCAACATCTATCATAGCAGGACGAAAGCTATAATCGGGCCAGTAACAACAGTTCGGGAAACGTATCTCATTATTTTTACTATGGTTATGTAAAACAACGGGAAGATCGGGTATACATTCGTTAGAGGATAAAACTGTATGACCTTTTATAGCCGTATTCTCAATTGTTTCGGAATAATTTCTGTTGAATAAAATTTGTCGAATATTTTTAGAAGTATGATATTTTTGAAGAACCTTTATAGAATCTCCTACATAGTTTCGTTTTGTATAAAATAAAAAGTCGTCTTCCATATGTATCCAATATTTTGGTTTAATTTCATTTAACTTATTCCAAATAATATTCATACTTTCTCGGTGACCCTTTTCCATTTCCGATTTCATATAATACGTAATCCATGGAAAATTACTCTTCATATATTCTCTATCATGGTGAGAAGAATTATCGTCTACACAAAACCAATAGTCAATCTTTTCCTTATCCAACCAGTGATTTAAAATAGAACCCAATGTCTGTTTAAATAAATCGAGTCTCTTACAAGTTGTAAATGAAATAAAAATATTAACTACGCCGGTATTATTATTTTTACACTTATTGCTCGAACCCGAAAAGACTTTATTATGAAACGTGGTTTTAATGTTTTTGGGTATATTGAATAAAGCAGAACGATTTTTTTGAAATAAAATGTTCCAACATTCGTGGATACGTTTATCAACGTCGATGCCGTCGTTAAGTAATTTTTGTACATTTTCGTTATACTCGTAAAAAAACTCAAGAGTATCTGTATCATCGCGCAATATCTGGTCTTTATAAAAGGCTAGGTTAATGCATGTTTTAATATATTTGTCAATGCTATCGATACACCTGGTGGTGATAATTTTTTTACAACACTGGTATCCCAACTCGTATTTTCCGCAGTAAAATCCGGCAATACTACAAGAATATTCCACGTGGTTAAAATAAAAGGGTTCAAATAGGAAAAGCTTATTCGCTGGTGGTTCTGTGTGACCCATGAACTGTTCGCCTAACGAACAACACAGCAGAAACAGTTCTTTTTGTAAAAATATTTCACATGCTAGTGCGACTCCTTCTATTCTTTCGTGGTCAAAAATAATGGACTTTGTTAAGTATCGAATTGCATTTTCGAAATCATTCTGTCGCATATATAGGTCTCCCAATATAAAACAAGAATAATATCTTTCTTGAACCCACGTATTTATTTTATCTGCGACGAGCGTATACCATTCGATTGCATCTTTAATCATGCCGCTATCTTTATAACTCTGTGCACAATAGAAAGCATAACGATTGGATAAACCTTTGTCTGGTTTTTCTATTTCGGTATAATATGCTTTTTTTAAAATTTCGGCATCTTTTTTATATTTATTTGGATCTTTACTCCTACTTCCTTTGCGACCTGATTCTATATAGTAGTTGCCGTTTATAACCGTCCCTTCTATGTTCTTATTTACACATGTTAAAAATTCGTGGAGAACGCCGTTGAATCGCCATTCGAGTTGGTTATTTATTAGTAAGGGGCGAACATACGCTACGCTATCTCCTCCAAATTTCAAATTATACATTTCTTTATTAAACAAAGAAGATTCGGGAAGTTCAAAATTTCCGTGTATGCTATCATCCGCGTCAAAAATAAAAAGATAGTCTGTTTTTTTATTTGCATGCTGTAATGCTAATGTCCTATTATGACCAAAATCCCGCCACTCATCTTGAAATAGTTCACCATTAATGTTTTTGGATTTAAAATAATCTTTTATTACTTGCTGCGTGCCATCAGTAGAACCCGTATCGGAAATAACCCAGTAAGTTAAAGGAATATATTTTAAAATATTGTCAAAAGTGTCTACAATAATATGTGCTTCGTTCTTTACAATCATATTTAAACAGATTGTTTTACTCGACATGGTACAATTATTTGTTATATTTTCCGCCTTATTATTCATATTTTCCTTATTTTCCATATTTAACAAATAAGTATTTAGGAATCATAACATAAATATATTTATATTTATTTTTGTGTTAATAAATAATATTATTACTATTATTATTACTATTATTATTACTATTATTATTACTATTATTATTACTATTATTATAGAAATAATAGTAGTGTGATAGAAATAAATATAATAATATAATATAATTACATTATAATAAATGTCATTTACTCGTTTTCATGATGACCCGAGCAGAATAATGAAACAACAACAGGAGTCTACGGATCAAGGGAAGTGGATACTCAATGTTCCGGGTAACGGAGATAAGCCGTGTTTTATGATAGACCCGTCAATTCGATTACAAAAGTGGGGTGCAAATTTGATGACAAACACAGTTAATCTAGAAAGTTCTCTTTTTGGTCTCGATAGAAATTTAACAAGAGACTGTAATCCGGAGAATAATTATAAAGATGTAGTTATACCTACGTCGACAATTGAGTATCCCACGTGTTCTCCTTTTACGGACCAATCTAGAGTTACGAATCCCGCGTGGTGGTATAGAGATTTAGAACAACCGAACTGGGATTATCTTCATTTGAATCCACAAGAGAATACATGTAGGTCATTTCAAAACAATCTTAGCACTAGAATTTTAGAAAAAGACAACCATGTTGCAAAAATTCCGTGTTTTAATTATAATACGATAGATAATACACAAAATTTATTTACAAAATAAAAGACAAAGATAAAAAGGTAAATATAAAAAGGTAAATATAAAAAGGTAAAGATAAAACTATATATATGTAATATTTAAGAGTTAATAGAGAGTAAAAAATATATTACATATATATAATAAACATATATATAATATAATGGAAGTTGTTATCCCAATATTGGCAGCTACAGGATTAATTATGGCGGCAAATAATAAAAACGTAAATAATATTGACGATGTAAGAGGAAAAATGTTTAAAAAAGAAGCATTTACAAATATGGGCGCAGGTAGAGTAAATCCTCAAAATTATATACCAAATACTCAAACACCAGTTACAAACTATCCTACAATAGACAACTCAACAAAAGGTAACATAAATCGGTTTCAAGGGGGGTCGGCAGTAAGCGATAAATACTTCAATGCATCGGCTGCAAAGAGAGTATTACAGCAAGGCGACCAGTTTGGTAATCCATATTCTAATAACAACAATGATACAAATGACGACAATGTAAAATCATTAACAGGTGAGCAAATAAATGTATCAAATTTTGAGCATAATAATATGGTGCCATTTTTTGGCGCAAAAATAAGAGGTCGTACAACAGACACTGATACACATGAGTCTATTTTAGATAGTTATAGTGGAACTGGTAGTCAAAAAATATGTAAAGAAGAACGTGCACCCCTATTTGCCCCGGAAGCAAATATACAATACCCAAGTGGAATGCCGAACTTTACGACATTTTTCCAGTCACGCGTCAACCCGGGAACACAAATGGCGAATGTAAAACCATGGGAAGAAGTGCGCGTTGCTCCCGGATTAAATCAAGGGTTTACGTCTTGTGGAAGTAACGGATTCAACTCGGGTATGGAAGCTCGTGATTTATGGGTGGACAGGAATGTAGACGAGCTGCGAACCACCAATAATCCTAAACTTACGTATAGTTTAGAGAATCACGAAGGACCTTCGTATGAATGGAATGTTCAACAGCCTCCAAGTGCGAATACATATGGGCATGTCGAAAAATTCTTGCCTGATAAATTTTTCTTGAATACCCCCGATAGGTGGTTTACTACCACGGGTTTAGAGAAAGCGCAGTCGGGTCGTCCGACGGAATTACTTAAAGACCAGAATCGTATTTGTACCACCAAAGAATACTTTGGAACAGATTCTAACCGGAACGGAACATCACAATATACACCGAAAAATTTTGAAGCCTCTAAAAGAGCAGTAATAGATGGTAAACCTATAATAAATATTTGTAGTGCAGGAAAATGCGAACCATCCAAAAACGATTACGGACGCGGATTGACAAGACTCCACTCTACAAATCGGTCAACGCTAAAAGCACCCATGTTTCTCGGATCAAGTGTTAACGCGGCATTAAAATCATTTGTTGCACCATTATTAGAAGCAGTTCGCCCTTCAAGAAAAGAAAACGTTGTCGGTTCTATAAGACCTTCTGGAAATGTTCAGCCATCTGGATCGGCTGGATTTGTGCATAACCCTGCCGACAGAGCACCAACAACAATTAAAGAAACAACAGAAAGTTTGCTTGATTTTAACCACTTGAATGTTACGCCGATGACAGATGGTACTGGTTATTTGGTTTCCGACCAACAAGAGGTATATACACAGCGGCAGACGACTGAACCGGAATACTTTGGAGCAAGTGATGGTTCAAGTAGCCAAGGATATCGTTCTACAATGGCTGCAAGAAACCAACATAATAATATAAATAAAGTAAGTAAAGAATACACTCCGTCGGGAAATCTGTCCACGTTTAATCATAATGCAAATGTAAATATTAAGAGACCCGATAAGAATAACCAAGAATGTCCATGGAGTGCAGGAACAAGCGCAGGTTCTGGTTTAGGAGGAATGCCTCCTTCTTTGTCGCAATTTGGTAAGTTAAGTAAAATGCCACAGTATTATCAAGAGTCTATTAACTGCGAAAGAATTCAGCCGGATATTTTAGATGCGTTTAAACGTAACCCATATACACAAAGTTTACATAGTTATGCTGGACCATAAAATAATATAATATTACAACATTACGAGATTACAACATTACGAGATTACGAGATTACGAGATTACGAGATTATAAATAGTTGTATATTTAAGAAAGGAAAATGTATATTTAGTTATCATACGGTAAATATACATTGAATATATATATATATATAAACGCATAAATATATAAAAATAAATCTTTATATATTATATATTACACATAAACATAAACATGTTGAAAACAGTTAGCTTACTTGCTATTTTACCTGCACTTACGTTTGCATTTTTTATTCCTTTTCCTGTGTCTGGTCCTGTAGCAGAACACACATCGGCTCATGTCTTTGTTCCAAATCAATTTGGTGCGAATGAGGGTAGCAACAAAGGAGTAAAAATATGTTCTTTTATTGATTATGTTGATACGGTATTGTGTAATAGTAGTGGTTCAAGTCACGAGAATCAAAATGATATAAAAGAGTCGGATAATACTTTTCAAAATATTAAGAATGAAAAAAACGCGATTGAATTTAATTTAGAAATGAATCCAAAAAATTTATGTCCTTTATTAGAGTTGGTAGATAAGTCATTCTGCAAATCAAATAAAGGTCTGAAATTGGGTATGGAAAAAGAGAACATTGATCCAAAAGATTTTTGCCCACTTCTGGAGCTTATTGAGACAAAATTGTGTTCTTAGGATATTTTTAATAATTTTTATATATTATATTATATAATACAAATAATATATAATATATGAAAAGTTTAAGACCATCTTCTATATTTACAGCAAATAACTCAGTTCCGTTAATAATTTTTATTTTTATTTTTATTGCCGTTGGTATGTTTTTTCTTATACAAAAAACGACCGAAAAGCAAAACAAAGATAAGTTAGACAAACAAAAAACATTAATAGAAGATAAAAAAATGCCAAATGAAACAACCGAACCATTATCAAATGGTGGGGTTAGTATGAGTATAAACAATATGGAAAATACTGATAATGTTGACTCTTTCAGTAGCAACTACAATACTGTAAGTGAAACATTTCAAGATGAAGTGGGATTATTTATAAAAAAAGACGAAACGCGACCCGAGATGTATTCCCATAATCCAATATACATACCCCCATTTAATACTGGTAAAGAAACAAGGTCCGTTACAAGGCATGTAAGTCGCCCAAATGAAACAAATGTTGTTCAAAGTTGTTTAAATTCGGAACTAGTAAAAGTATCATCGGATGCTTCATTTTAGAAATATAAAGTATAACTTTTGATATAAAATAAAGTATAACCTTTGATATAAAAACAATATCAAAAGTCATATAAAAATAATTTTAAAAGATATATAAGATAGTATAGTAAAAAATCAATACCGCTGATTATGTCTGTTAGAGAAGAAAATACGAAAAATAAAATAGCATTTATTACTGGGATAACGGGACAAGATGGTTCATATTTAGCAGAACTATTATTATCCAAAAACTATATAGTTCATGGTTTAATACGCAGAGCTTCTACTATAAATACGGCACGAATTAGTCATATTTTTGACAATAAAGATTTAAAACTGCATTACGGCGATATTACCGACAGTTCTTGTTTAGAAAAGATACTTAACTTAATTAAAAATACATATCCGGGTATGAAGCGACTAGAAGTATATAATTTGGCGGCACAATCTCATGTTAAGATATCATTTGAAATGCCGGAATATACGGCAGATACGGATGCATTTGGAACGCTTAAATTGCTAGAAGCAATAAGAAATAATAATCTAGAAAAGATTGCAAGATTTTATCAAGCATCGACAAGTGAACTATTTGGAAAAGTACAAGAAACGCCGCAAAATGAAAACACACCTTTTTATCCGCGTTCACCATATGGTGTAGCAAAATTATATGCTTATTGGATAGTAAAAAATTATCGCGAATCATATGGGATGTTTGCATGCAATGGAATCCTATTTAATCATGGTGGTGTAAGAAGGGGTCATAATTTTGTAGAAAGAAAAATAACACTTGGATTAAGTAAAATAATACGCGGAGAAACGGATAGACTTGTTATGGGGAATATAGATGCAATGCGCGATATAGGGAACGCCGAGGATTATGTAGAGGGAATGTGGCGAATGTTGCAACATGATATTCCCGACGACTATGTGTTATCGACAAATGAAACACATACTGTGCGGGAGATGATAGAAAAAGCATTTGGGATGTGCGGCTTTAAAATAAAATGGGAGGGTAGTGGTGTACACGAGATTGGTTATAATGAGGCGACAGGACAAGTAATGATTTTTATTAGTGAAAAATATTACAGACCAGCGGAGGTTGATATATTATTGGGAGATTCAACAAAGGCGAGAACGGTATTGGGGTGGAGTCCAAAAACATCATTTGACGAGTTAATAAAACTTATGGTGGACAATGATACAAAATGCGCGATGTATATATTATAACGAATAATGCATAACTGCGAATAAACATATAAATAATATTAAATAAATGAATATATATTTAATATTAAAATTTAACATTTAACATTTAACATTTAACATTTAACAAAAATGAAAAAAACAAATGAAGAAAATGATACAAGTATTAATGTGGACAACCCACCCAACAACGTAACCAATAAACAACTAGATAGCCATGACAAAAATATTGCAAAGTTGGATATACATAACGACATTAAAAAAAAATTAAAATATTTTATTGAGATAAAGAAAATCCCGAATATAATTTTTCACGGGGTTTCGGGGTGTGGTAAAAACACGCTTGTAAATAATTTCATACACGATGTTTATCATAATGACAAAGAAATGATAAAAAATTATGTAATGGAGGTAAATTGTGCGCACGGGAAGGGTATAAAATTTATTAGAGAAGAATTAAAATTTTTTGCAAAAACAAATATAAACTTAAAGGATGGCGAGATATTCAAAACTATTATTTTACTAAATGCAGACAAATTAACAATAGACGCACAGTCGGCATTACGTAGATGTATCGAACTATTTAGTCATTCTACAAGATTTTTTATAATAGTTGAAGACAAATATAAATTATTAAAACCGATTTTATCTAGGTTTTGTGAAATATACGTTCCCGAGCCTATTGTAAATGGCAAAGTAATAAATTTACACAGTTATGCGGTGGATGAAATATACAATTTAGGAAAAATAATAAAAAATAAAATGGACAACCTTAAAAAGGATGTAAAACTGGATAAAAAGTACACACTAAATGAAATTATTAACCTTTGTATAAAATTATATGAAAATGGTCATAGTTGTTTAGATATTATTAATTTAATTCATAATAGTTCATTGCATGAAAGTAAAATATACGAGTTCATGGTTATTTTTAATAAGATAAAGAAGGATTTTAGAAATGAAAAATTACTAATGTTATTTATATTAAATTTTTTTCTTTTTCGTAGTGAATCAACTTTAGAAAATATTTCATTTATGTAAATGGACGACTTTTCTTTAAATAGTTTACAAGAATCTCGCAATGAGTGGTGTTCGCGATTAATTACGGTATTAACCCCCTGTGTTATAGACGGTATTAAATCAATATTCGAAGAATCGTGGAAATTGTGTATTGAAAATGACGAGAAAGCGAAATATCTGATGACGTTTCAAAACTTTCTTTCAAGAGTTCCGAAATGGAATCCAAATATTATTTTGCAAGAATGTTCTCGTATTAAAGAAAAAAGCAACTGTACTTATATTTCCGACCTTATAACGTGTGTTCATATCATTCAATTAAAAATGTTGTCGTGTATGCGTGTTGGAACAAAACAGAAGAAGGTTGATGTTAATATTCCATCTTTAGAAGATTTTGTTCATCATGTCTATATTAATGCTGCACGTAAAATATATACAAATGTATATTTATTTGAAATGGGGATATCGTCATTAAAGTCTCAAAAAAATTCAAGAGAATTAGAGATTATTATCAAAGAGTGTATTTTACAGACAGTTCGCGAAACAATTCCAGTCGAGGAGCTATTAAAATTATATATGAACGAAACTGTAGAAAATGCGATTGAGGTTCACGAAAGAGAGGAAATTATTTCTCAAGAACCTATTTTCGATAAACCCGTTGCAGGTAATATTATAGAACCAGAGCCGATGACTGCAAAACAACTCGCAGAAGAAGCAGAAACACTTTCAAAAATTAAAGCAGCATCTGATGCGACTACATCATCGGAATCGTCGGGAGTAAGTTTTAACATGAATAATAACCAGGTAATACCAATTGAAAATATATCTAGTGACTCTCGCGATGATTCATATAAAGATTCCGACGACGATGATGATGATGATGATGACGACGATGATTATGACGACGACAGCGTTAAGCTAAATATAGGCGATAACGTTGAGTTAAGCGTTGACCCGTTCCCTTCAGATGATGAAGATAATGACGGTAGTATTGATTTAAAAATAGAAGAAATTCCCCTTATAGATGACTTTTAATATGTAAATCGAAGTATTTTGAATTATTTTGAAGTATTTTGAAGTATTTTGAAGTATTTTAAAGTATTTATAAATGATTATTCGTAAAAACCTGTAATAGATTATTCCCTTATAAAATAAATGGACAACTTGTATGTTTCTGCCGGAATTGTTGCATGTATCTTTCTTTTAGCAAAATTCATAGAAATAAGGTTTATTTCAAAACAAAGCGAAGATGACGCACCTGATTCAAAACCAATGAAGAATGCTCTACGTGATGCTGCTATCGTATTTGTTTGTTATATTTTAGGTCATTTTATTGTTACACAATTCAATGAATCTCCGGTTATTTTAGGTTCTAAACCAGATGTGTTTACTGGTGCACCCGGATTTTAAATATGTTACGCTAGTACATAATTATCATAATTAAAAATATATAAGTAATAGTAAATATTATAATTACTTATATTCATATTCATATTCATATTATATTTTAACCGCACATTTATATTAGTTAATCCATATAGCAAGGCATTTTATCGATATTCAGTATTCTGTGCGTCGATTTAACACTTTTCTTAGGAAACTCATACCCGACAAAAATCGGCTTCGACAACTGTGCTTGTGGTGTATGGTTATGAACGCTTCGAGCAATCATCTTATATAATTTAAAATCAGGATAACGCTCCTCGCCGTTCGCCTTATACAAAATATTCCTATTTTGATCATCGGTAACCCACTCCACAATTAACCTTGCTAAAGGCTCTTTTTTACATATCGCAGCAACATTGCTTATGTCATCAATAAAATAATCAAAAATAGAACACCCGAGTCGACACAAATCAAAACTGTAATTCGGTTCTAACCGAGGCTTTTTATCGTTAAAATAGGGTTCGCAATTATATTGCGTTGCGGCATCGCCGCTCATGCTAAAGCTATCACTGCATATGATTTTGGATTTATATTTATAAATTGCGCGACCAAAATCGATAATTTTAAAAGCGCGATTGTAGGTGGGAACGCGATAATATTTATTATTGTAACGATAGTATATGTATTGCTTTTCAGTATATATGTACATGATGTTATTAGTATGTAGATCGTTGTGAGTAAATCCGAATAATTTTTGATAGGTAATAAGTGTCATAATAATTTGCATAAGCGCGGACCTCCATTCATTTTCGGTCATTTCTTTTTCTTGCATCATTAGAGAGTCGAGTGTATTGTCGCATTTCTCTAGCATAATTGCTGACACAGGAAAATTCTTAATTGTCGCCCATAGCGTTTCATCATCTTCATATTCATCTTCATCTTCATCGTCGTACTCGTCGTAGTCATCGCAATTATTATCTCCTCGACCACTGCTATTTTTTTCTTTTTTATCGCCTTCGCCTTCGCTATCACTGCCCTGACTATCGCCTTCACCACTATCTTCGCTACAAGACGCGTCAGAAAGACTTTTCGATTTTTTTTTATTATTTTTTTTATTTTTGTTACTTTTACTTTCGTTGGTAGTATTTTTTAGTTTATTATTCGATTTTGCTATACTACCGCCATCATTTTTTGAATCATCTAGACATATAATATCGCCAATATCACAGTCACTTCCTGAACCACCATCCGCTTGACCGTCACTTGTATAAGACGATCGCGAAGAACATGAACCCGATGTGAATGAATCATTGCTGTCGCTATCATTCGTAAACTGATAATCTTTGTTTAATATAATACTATCTACTTCTTCGATTATATTTCCATTATCCGCAACGATGTCATCTAGTTTCAATGGTAAAATCTCATCGCATACTAGATCAGATGATTCAAATTCTTTACTATCAGAAGAAACATTAAATATAGAACTTAATTCGCAGCTAACTTTATCAAATTCTTCGTGAACAATCGTACTTGATTCTTCTATACTTTCATTTTTTTCAATGGTAAGTTTTTCTTTTTTATTTCTTGTATTTTTTCTCTGTCTGTGGGCATGGTTTGAATGGTTACTATCGTTGTCATTGTCATTGTCATTATCAATTGTTTCATCGTCTTCGCAAAATTCAATATCTTCAACACTAAAGAGAATATCTTTGTTTTTATTAAAATAAGGATTTTTATCCAAACATTCTATATCGTCAATTACATTATAATAAAATTCTTTTTTAATAGCATTAAAAGAACCATAGAAATTAAGACCGTGGATAAAATCATGACAGTTTAAAACTTGACTAGACAAATATGAAAAAAAAGCATCAACATATGATGCGTTATTTTTATCATTTGCCTTTAATAAACCTCTTTTTTCAAGTTTTGAAAAGACGGGAATATCTAAAATATCACCAGCTGCGTTTAGACTTTCATATTTTCCCAACATATATTTGACAGGGTCAATCAAAGGAGAAAATTTAATAAATATAGGTTTATGAACAATTGTTAAAGATTCCGAGGTGCTTTTAAAAGCATCTACAACTGCCGATTGTATATTATTTTTATCAATAACTCCAGACAACGCCGATACATAAAAACGCTGATTCAAATTAATAGAGTTATAGTTTGTTTCATTTAAATTAAAATAGTTCTCGTAAATAGGCATATAATTTCTACCATTCACTATACCAAGTTCTGATTCTTCTAAAGAAGCAAAAAAATCACGATTGTTAAGTTTTCTGTAGTTTAAAGAAAATGTACTTTCTCCAAAAATAGGCTGGTCGTCGCAAATTTCCATCGTCCGTTACTTAATTAGTTAAACACATATTTTTATTATTTTTTAAACTAATAAAAAGATGGAATACAACAATACAAAAATACAAAAATACTAAATAACATAAATCTGCGTTTGTAAATTATATATTTTTTAATATATAATATAAATAACTAAATATATATATACAAAATGAGCGTAGGTTTAGAATTAGCAAAATTTGATATGCGTTCAATTAGTTTTAGACCCGACGAAAATAAAGGACCTGTTATTGTTCTTATCGGACGTCGTGATACCGGTAAAAGTTTTTTAGTGAAAGACTTAATGTATTATCATCAAGATATTCCCATCGGTACTGTTATATCGGGCACAGAAGCAGGAAACGGTTTCTTCGGAGAACATGTTCCTAAATTATTTATTCACGATGCCTATAATACCGCAATTATAGAAAATATTTTAAAACGGCAAAAAGCTGTATTAAAACAGATGAAAAAGGAGATAGAGTCTTACAAAAAAAGCACGATTGACCCGCGAACATTTGTAGTATTAGATGACTGTCTGTTTGACAACAAGTGGACCAAAGATGTAATGATGCGTTTACTTTTTATGAACGGTCGTCACTGGAAAATCATGTTGGTAATTACGATGCAGTATCCTCTGGGTATTCCACCCAATTTGCGAACGAACATTGACTATGTTTTTATTTTACGCGAACCATATATTGGGAATCGTAAAAGGATTTATGAGAACTATGCTGGTATGTTTCCAACATTTGAAAGTTTTTGCCAAGTTATGGACCAGTGTACCGAACATTATGAATGCTTGGTAATTAATAACAACGCGAAATCAAATAAACTACATGACCAAATTTTTTGGTATAAGGCACAAACGCATGGTCCATTTAAGTTGGGTGCAAAAGAATTCTGGGAAATGTCCAAGGATATTCATTCAGACGACGAAGAAGAACAATATGATCCTGCAAATATTAAACGCAAAGGACAAGGTCCGAAAATTAAAGTCAACAAAAATAAATGGTAGTAATTGCAAAATAGCAAAATGGCAAAATGGCAAAATGGCAAAAATTTAAAATATCGAGAATGCGGTATTTATAATTTTATCTGAAACATTTTTTAATAATTTATCGGAGTCACTCGTATTATTTGATATACCGTTTTCACTATAGGTAATACACATCGCCGTACACGGTATATTAAAATAATTTGAAAGTAAAAATGTTATATAAATACTTTCTCGACCTGACAATATTTTATTAAAATTATTTTTTTCTGATGTATTCACCGTTAATTCTTTTAACATTGTACTATTATTGTTATTGTTATTGTTAATATTATTTATGGTAATAGTATCATTAATTAGATACTTTGTTTTTTTGTATATGGCAGCAGATTCAATATAGTTTGGAAATTCTGAATTGTATTTATAATTCTTGAAGTCGTTATGTATAACAGCCGATGTTATTTGAAAAATACTTTGTGAGTTCAAATAGTTGCTATATATTATAGATAAATCTATGATACACGATGGGTTAAGTTCATTCATAACTTTCTTTATTTTTTCTATCATAGATTTTTTATTCTTGTATTTATTAAAACTACCTCTTGTCATAAAGTAAAAATTATCATCGTATACATATATAACACCATTTAGCAGTTTTATTTTTACATGATATTCTTTTAGTGCACCAAATGCAAACCTTATACTATTTTCAATATTTATATCATCTATTACTATAAAAGCGTTCTTAGTTTTTAATGATAAATTAATATTATCAAATCTTTTAAAAAACGGTGTTTCGTCTTTTATTAAATCAAGAATCCATAAATTCTCTGATAACTTTGCTGGAGTATGCGTAAAAATACTATTTATCCAGTAATAATCCTTTCCATCTACGACAGACGGCGATATTGTAATAATTGCATCAAATCCTAAAATATCTAAAGAATATTTTACTTTATTAATAGATATCTTTACATATGTATGTATTGGTTTTCCTGTATCATTTTCAAAATAATAGTGATAACCATTGGGTGTTTTTTCTAATACAGTATCTTTCGGCATTTTTTTAATTAAAAAATCTGCACTTTCAGCGCCTTTTTTTGTATCAAAGTCTACTACGATATATTTATCTGTTGTCAATCCGATAACATTTTTATTTTTAAATTCAGCATTTGAGTTTTTAAATATTTTTTTCCTATTCATTATATACTTTTTTTCTAGTTCCTTTGAGTATATTATATTATAGTTTTTAACACCCAATCCCATGTCCTGTAATTTATAAAAATCGGTCTTTAATCTATACATATATAATGCATTAGATATCGCCCTACATAAGAAATACAAACATATAATAATGGCAGCTAAAATCAATAGTAAACAAACCAAGTTAATGAACACGTTACCGCTATTAAATGATTTAAAATAGTTACTTACTACATATTGTTTTACCTTTTTATTCATGCCAATTAAAAATAAAATATTATATATTAGTGACATATAATATTTAACATATAATATTTAATAGTAAAAATTGCTTATTCATTAATTTCATTTTAATTCTCGAAATGTGCCAGTTTTGACAAACCGTGGTCGCTGTTCTTATCAAGCACAACATTTTCGGCTTCAAACATGCTCTTCTTAATATCTTCAACTGTCGAATCCTCATCCAAACCATCAAAGTTCGCAACATTTGAAATACCAACAAGTTCGCCATCTGCATTAATCGTTTGTGTAAGTTTATTACCAGACTCTTCAGCCTTCTTCATGTTATCTTCAATCGCCTTTTGTCTAGCTTCGCGCACACGTTTATCGAATTCCTGTTTCGCAGTCTCTTCATTCTTCTTTTTATCAGACATAAGTTGGTTAAGCGTCTCCTCCATATACTCAACACGTCCCGTCTTGTATGCTTCGGGATGGAAGGGTACCCACATACCAACTTGCCCTACATAAATATCATGATTGGAATCAACCTCGCGCAACAGTTTACAGCGAAGTTCCGCCTCACCTTGTGTAGCAAAAACACCGCGTACCTTGATGCCTCGTGTAGAGGTTTGAAATCCGTGGTTTTCACCGAATTTCTGTTCAAGTTCGTCTTCGTTGGTATCCAAAAACGTTTTATAGTCGTCGCTAACTAGCGTTGCCGATGTTGCGCGAATCGTCTCGCCTTCTTCCTTTGTAAATTCTTGGAAGTCGGCGGTCAGTTTATCAAAAGAAAGAGAATATTTAAATGATACAAAGTTAAGAAACTGATTAAATTTTTCCATCGACTTTTTATAGTCCCACTGCTTCACAAACTGCTCGAATAAAAATTGCTCCTTTTGTTTGATAATATGTTCCGGTGAAACAAACGAAAGACATACAAATTTTTGACCAGCAATCGGTTTATCTTCTTCCAACAAATCGACATATTTGGGGTTTTCCTTTCCATCGGGTAAACATTTAGGAGTAACTCCCTTTGGCAAACTATTAGTTTCAGACATTACAATATATATATTAATATAATTATTTTAAGTAAGTTTAATCATTTATTAAATATATGGTTTACATTACTTTATTTACTTTATTTATTTAATTTAATAAAATAATAAAATAATATTTTTTTCTACATTATATTTATAATGTACGGAACACTCGACTTTAGTGAGCTTTTTAAGCGCTTTATTAAGTATATTATCGAAGGTCTTTGTGTCGCGATAGTTGCTTACTCTATACCATCACGCTCTCTTAAATTAGACGAAATTGCGTTGATTTCTCTTGTAGCAGCTGCCACCTTCGCTATTCTTGATGTTTATGTACCCACTTTGGCTGTTTCTGCTAGAACAGGTGCTGGTTTCGGTATTGGTGCTAACCTCGTTGGTTTCCCCACTCCTCTTAAACTTTAAATTTAAATTTAATTTTAAAAAATAAAGCGTTTATTTAGAGATTATATAAATAGACCGATAGACCAACGGAATTTACTATTTAAATTTTATTATTTAAATAATAAATAATACGCATTTTATAAAATATTATTCTGCATTTAATGTAACTACGAGTCTGATGAGCAGCGCGATGGATGAACTAACCACACCCCGATCCGCAGCCGAACACGTCGATGCAAAAGGTCGCATAATCCTACCGGTGAAACTACAATTAACTAAAATTTTTATGCGTAGGCATGAAGGTGGTGAAATTTTTCCGTGGGATGGCAAAGACCCTTCTGGACGATGTTCTGTATTTATTTTAAGTAAATTAGAAGAAGGTTTTATACATGGAAATATCAGTATAGGTGATTTGCGTACAAAATTGTTTAATATTGAACGCCGTCCATCATTTGATGTTATGTATATACCTACCACATCTGTAATTGGAAAATCTATAGGTTGTCCAGTTATAGGAACTTATTTATATCCACCACCATCAACGTCGCGCATTACTTATGGCATAACTACGCAAGAAGGTCAAACTTTATTAGAGAATTTAAAACGAGATGGGCATATTTTACAGCGTACTTATAGAAATCCTTCTACTAAAAATACGTTCTGGTTTAAATTTAAGGAAGGCGAGCCCACAACATTTGATATTTATAATCATTATAAACTTCTTCCTATGTGTTTTACAAATTATGGTAAGATTATACATGACACGTTAGATTTAAATATTTCAGACAGTGGTTATTATCAGCCTTTACGTAAGTATATTCCTCGTAATCCCGATGCAGTTTCACGTAGTATTATACGCGCCAGTATGAGTATGATTAGAGGAGTAGGTAAAGCACCAAGTGTGCCCCCCCTTCGCTGGCGTGGAGGCGGCAAAAGTCGCAGAAAATTAAAAACAACAAATAGACGAACAAATAGACGAACAAATAGACGAAGAAATAGACGAACAAGAAGACGAACAAGAAGACAAAGAAACAGGCAAAAGCACCACTGAAGTAAAAGAAAAAATATAAAACATATAAAACAGATAAAACAGATAAAATAACAAAATAATAATTAATAATATTTTATTGTTTTATAATGAATTTAGGTAGGCGCATAAAACCCCAGTTTACAGGGATAAAATATTTACAATAAAATATTTACAATATATAAATAGCATACAATGATAACATTAAATAAAATATATTTTAATTTAAACTATATTCAATTTATATTTGTATGTCTTCTTGTAATATGTTTATTTATTAGTTTTTATATAATGATTATTACACTTTTTTCAAAAGATAAAACACATAATCATGTATTCTCCGCGTGGCAGTTTCCCATGTTACTAGCAATCTTAATTGATACGATTCATCGTAAATGAATATTACTGCGTCGGAATAAAAACCCAATTTAATTCTTCGCAAATTTTCTTCCATATATCATCCTGTTCTATTCTCTTTTCCTTATCTTTCAACATTGGAAAATAAGAAAGAAACTCGGTCTTCTCAAGAAGCTCACACAGTTTATAAACAGTATAGTAATAATTCAAAAAATTCACACGGTCATCCGGACAAAATTTCGCATAAGGTCCTTGTATTTCCATAAAAAGATTACACAAAGTCTCTTCTAATTCGGGTGTCATAATTGGCGGCTTAATGCCGAGTTTATCTTTAATAAAAGGGATATGTTCGTAATATTTATTATATCCCAATTTTTTAAGCACTTCTTTTGCTTTCACGTTTGTAAATTTTGAAAGAGATATGCGCTCTTTATGAAGTTGTTGCTTTATATTTTCAAGAACTTCTTCAGGAATTTGCGTAGTTTCTTTTGCTTGAAACTGTGCAAGTATTTCTTTAAAATGGTTAATTCTTTTGTAAGCATAAAAACATGCTTCTTTGGGAGGTTCTTTATAAGACGGCTTCTCATTTTCAATAAGGTAAGTAACTTGTTTGGCACATACGTTACATACCATAATTCCCTCATGTTCTACGGGAATCATCTCCCCTTTATTACAAGACTGGCATATATCGGTAGCATAAGTATAGTCATTTATGTTAATAAAAGTCTGGTCAAGATTTGTAAAAAACTTTTGAACATTATTGTCATTTGCACGCGTTAATGCGTTCTCGTCAAATGTCTTGTCATTTACTTTAAAAAATGAATTGAGAATGGTGGTCTTATTTGTACCGTTCGTAATTTCCTTTTTATTTTCAAAGTAGTCAAAAATACACCTGCTATTGTTTAGATAATAGTCTTTAATCTTTTTCTTATTTTTATAAATTTCTTCTTTTATATCGTACAAAGAGTCTTGTAGTTCTATTTTTTCATTAACATCTAATATAACGTTGACATCATTTAACTGATTCATTATTTCGTTTTTTCGACGAATTAGTCTAGGTAAAATTTCGGTGTTAATTAAGTTAAATTCGCATTGTAATTCGCGATGAACGCTATCTAGAGTCATTATTCGTTTTTTATCTACAAAAATCTTTTTATTTGTCTTATGTTTAAAAGATGGCATCTATATATCTATATTTATATATTTACTATATTGTTATAAGTATAACTTTTTTAATATATAATAATTAATAATTATATCTAGTTATTTATTTTAATATACTTACATTTATATATAATAACATATAATGTACAATAATTTACAAAATAGTCAAAGTGAAGGTCAAAGTGAAGGTAAAAATAAACCTCCAAAAAAAACATTTATTAGGAAAATAAGAGAATTCTTAGATATTGATGCAGTTACTATATTATCAGTCGCTGCAGCCACAGCAATTGCATTTTCATTTAAAGATTTAGTTTTTAGTATAGCAACT
>Ga0209500_10000576_pt1 | contig 31130 bp, 13 predicted proteins | sample S_140212_EF_Meta_FD_187323 | JGI IMG/M metagenome (GOLD analysis project Ga0209500, IMG submission 187323) | Freshwater microbial communities from Lake Simoncouche, Canada to study carbon cycling - S_140212_EF_MetaG (SPAdes) (version 2) | ecosystem: Environmental > Aquatic > Freshwater > Lake ...
GGCTGCCACGACCTACGCCATCCCAGATTTCGCCTGGACGGGCTTACCGGCTCGGCCCAGCGTGCCAACCGGCATCCTTTCAAACGCCGTGCCGATCGATCGCAGCGGCACGCTTCGCTTGTCGCCCAGCAGTGCTGGAGCTTATGCAGCGCAGGGTATTGTGGCAGTGCGACCCACTGCGCCAACGTTGCTGCCCCCAACCGCCGGCAATACAACTGCCATGCTTACGTGGACTGCGCCAGTGAGTAACGGCGGCTCCCCAATCACCGATTACATCGTCAAGCGTTCCACCAACGGCGGCACGAACTGGACGCGGATAGACAGCACCGTGTCGACTCTCACATCGTACGTTGCCACAGGCCTCACCAACGGCACTGCGTACGTCTTTAAGGTCATCGCCGTCAACGCCGTAGGCATCAGCCTGCCCTCGGCTACCTCTTCGCCCGTCACGCCGCAAAGCGTGCCGAGTGCCGCAGTGCTTCTATCGGTGGTGGCCGGCAACACAACGGCCACGCTCACATGGACTGCGCCAGTGAGTAACGGCGGCTCCCCGATCACCGATTACATCGTTAAGCGTTCGATCAATGGCGGGACGACTTGGACGCGGATTGTGAGGCCGGTGTCGACTCTCACGTCGTACGTTGCCACAGGCCTCACCAACGGCACCGCGTACGTCTTTAAGGTCATCGCCGTTAACGCCGTAGGCATCAGCCTGCCCTCGGCTACGTCTTCGCCCGTCACGCCGGCCCTGCCGGCCTAAAGCAATGGCCACGGGCATCGCAACAGAAGATTGATGCCCGCCGCTCTTGGGGTAAAAACTCTTCTCCGCTCGTATGCCGTACACTCTACGGCCTGCCTGTTGCAATTCACCAGGCTGCACCCATGTGCGGCAGATCCAAGAAAACCACGTTGTGGCTCGTTGGCCATCCATACAAATGTCGTATCTCCTGTTTCGCACGCAGTGGATCGCCGTCGCTTGGCTGGCCGGCCAAATCGTCTGCGGAGCAGAGCCTTTATCTTCCGTACCAGCGACCCCAAGCCCTGCCCAGAGTGGCTTCGAGAGCTTTGGGGTGTTTGCGAGCACTCTTTCGCCGCTGGTGAGAGCCCAGCGGCCAATGACATCCAAGCACTACCGTCAGATTGAACCCTCGCTCTACTATTTTGCCGCCTCGCAGGCCGAATGCTTTGCAACACTGGCTGACGATGGTCAACAGCACGAGCAAATGCGTGCGCAACAAGTCACTCTGCTCGTGAAGCTGTGTGACTTTCTTGACGGCAAGCGAAAAGCAACCGCCAATGCAACTGTCATCGGAAAAGGTCGCTCGATGATTGGTCTCTTAGATCCGGCACGCGGACTCGAACGCAAAGAGATTACGACGCTCGCCGCTGCCTACGACGCTCCGGCCACCGTATTCAAGCAAGACGCACGTGGCGAATCAATTCGTAACGTGGCCGATGCTTTTCTGTCTGCGGTCTCGGATGCCGCCACGCAGCAGACTCCCACAACGATCGTCGTGCTGGGGCATGGCTCACCCGAGGAAATCCAGAGCTACTCAATCCCGTTTGAGCGACTGGCCGATGCGATGCTCGGTGGAGATATCCGCGGACCATCGGGGAAAGGCTCCACTGAGCCCGTTAACCTGAGTCATCTGGTGCTGATCTGCGACGATTGCTTCAGTGCCGACTTTCTTATCAATCTAGGCAACGCGATTGAGACTCGCTGCCGGGATCGCAGCCGGCCGCTGGTATCGCTTCCGTATTGCATCGCCGGCACCAACCGCGGCCGCGTCGGCCACGCGGATTTTGGCGAGAAGTTTGTACCGCACTTTTGGAAAGACGTGATTGAACTGTTCTATGTGCGGCAGCCGCGGCCCAAGCAGGTAGTGCTCGGCGACTTCTTCGGAAAAGTCGACAATATGATGTATGGCTATGGCCGAACTCCGATTGTGAAGGGCTCAGAAGTTGTGGGCTATCGCACGGTCGACCCCGAACTGTTTCAGGATCCTGTCATTTTTGTTCCGCTCGACGAAAAAGATCTGGCCACCCTTCGCGCGATTCTGAATCTCAAAGCCGACGCACCCTTGCCGCGACTGCTCGACATTGGCTGACTCCTCGTGACCTGCCCCCATCTTGGTACCAGTCGGGTTGTTAGCCATGCAGGGCCTGACGCTGCGTGTTTCTCTTGCTGACCCAACACCTTGCATGCGGATGTTCGCTCAAGTGTTCATGCGGTCATGCGCTCTCACTGGAAGTGGTGCCATTCAGGGTGGCTGGAAAGAGGCCGCTGTGGGAGTCTCTTCCTTGACGCAATGGCTCCAGCGGCGATACTGTTATCGGAAGCCTTTGTCGTGTCAGCCATGGGAGCTATTTACGATGCCGTCGCAGCCTTATCGCCTCTGCGTACATGTCGTAAATGTATTGTGTGCATTGGCACTTGTCTCGTCTGCAGTCGCCGCCCCGGCGGCAGTAGGACCCGGGCCAACAATCTCAACTGAGTGGCGCATCGGGGCTGCAGCGTGGTCGTTTCGCGACGTGACATTTCTGGAAGCCATTCAGAAGACAGCCGGTCTGGGGCTCACATACATCGAAGCCTTCGAGGGCCAGAAGGTGGCTCCCGATACCGATGCCAGGATGGGGTCGGATCTCTCCGACGAAGTCGTGGCCAGAATCCGCGCGGCCTTGGATCAACACGGCGTCAAGCTCACGAGCATCTACATTGGCAAGATTCCCGGGGAGCCCACGGCCTGCAAGGCCGTGTTCCAACGGGCCCGCCGACTCGGGGCCGGCATGATCGTCAGCGAGCCAGCCAGCGGCGACTTGGATGCGATCGAACCGGTCTGCGAGGAGTATGGAATCGATCTGGCACTGCACAATCACCCCACACAAAACAGTGAGTATCGCGACCCGCAGTTTGTGGCCACAGTCTGCAAGGGGCGGGGCCCGCGGATTGGCGTCTGCTGCGACACAGGACACTGGCAGCGACGGGGCATCGATCCAGTGGACGCCCTGAAAATGTTCGAAGGCCGGATCTTCTCGCTCCACTTGAAAGACTTAAACGAAGCCTCGCAGCAGGGGTACGATGTGCCGTGGGGAACAGGGCAGGGGCGGATCGCGGATGTGCTCTCTGAACTGCGTCGGCAAAAAATCCTGGAGAAAGTAGACCCGCGGATCATCGCCATCGAGTACGAAAACAACGTGGGCTGGTCGCTTCCGGAACTGGCCCGCTGCGTCGCCTTCTTTCGCCGCACAGTGGCTGAATGGGATGAGAGCGGGCCGCTCCTCGTAGGCTGGTCTACGGTGGATATCACTCCCGACAGGCCAACGGCCATCATGGGGCAGATGCACCTGCGGATGTCGACGGGCGTACGGGATCCGGTCACCTGCACGGCGCTGGCTATGGAGACAGTCCGCAACGGCCATTCAATTGATCAGGCAGTGATGGTGTCGTGCGATCTGTGTTTTATCAGTCCGACGCTGGTGGATGCCGTTACCGCTTTGAGCAGTTCGATCACCCAGCGGGCCGCCGGGCTGGATCCGTCAAAGATTTTTCTCAACGCCACGCACACCCACGCGGGCCCTGTCGTCGAAGATGGGTGGTATGTGGTTCCTGAGAAGGGGGGGGCGATCCAGCCCGCCGAGTATCGGTTGCACGTAGCCCAACGGATCGCCGACGCGGTGATCGAGGCGTGGAACGCTCGCAAGCCTGCCAGCATGAGTTGGTCGCTGTCGCATGCCGTCGTGGCACACAACCGCCGCGCAGTCTCGTTCGACAGCCAGACGGGCCTTCCCTTTCCAGGCAGCACGAAGATGTATGGCTCGACGACCACCGACGACTTCGACTCGATTGAGGGTCCGGCCGACCCGGGACTCCCGTTGGTGTTTTTTTGGAAGCCCGATGGCACACTCTCCGGACTGATCGTCAACTTGCCCTGCCCATCCCAAGAGACCGAAGCGATCCTCGAAGTTTCCGCCGACTTCTGGCACGAAACACGGATCGAATTGCGGAAGCGACTAGGTGAGGGCGTGGCCGTTTTGGCCCAGTGCGCTGCCGGTGGCGACTGTGTATCGCGGCCCATGTGGCGACGGGAGGCAGAGTCTGAAATGCGCCGCCGCCGAGGCTTATCGGGCCGCGAAGAGGTTGCCCGGCGGATTGCCAATGCCGTGACCGACGTGATGCCCGTCGCTAAAATGGGCCAGACGGCAACGCCTATTCTAAAGCACGCCGTCCGCACGCTCGACCTGCCGATGCGGATTGTCACGCGGGACCAACGAGAGCGATGCCGCGTGGATGCAGAACGAGCCCCGCCCGATGGCTTGGCCCGCAGCTGGAATCAGAATGTTGTAGATCGCTTCGACATGCAGCAGGCAATGCTCGCGCGAAACGAAACGCCGACGTCACCCGTTCGCGTGCATGCGGTGCGGCTCGGAGACGTGGCCGTCATCACCAACTGCTTTGAGATGTACGGCGACTACGGCACTCGAATCCAAGCCCGCAGCCCCGCCACAATGACCTGCGTCGTGCAATTGGCTGGCCGAGGCAGGCCCTCCTATCTGCCAACGGCGCGGGCGGTGGAAGGGGGCGGCTATTCAGCCATCATTCAAAGTAACCAGGTAGGGCCAGAGGGGGGACGTATGCTCGTCAACGAGAGCGTGGGGATGTTAAAGGAACTCTGGATGCCGCCGACACAACCGATACCAACCGTTCAAAAATAACCACAGGAGATACTGCTCATGGGCAAGATTCAGATTGGATTGAACACCGAATACTCCCGCTCCAGCGACAAGCCATTTGAATGGGCTGTCGAAAACGCCGCTGCGATGGGCTACAAATACATCGAGCCGATGGTTCACTTCGGCCGCGAACTCATGAGCGAGGCGGGCTACTTCCACACCGTGTCGATGTTCGATGATCCATATCGCATCAAGAACGCATGCGACAAGGCAGGCCTGACAATCTCGGGGCTCCAAGCCCACGGACCGCTTGGCCGCCCAGAAGTGCACGGCGAATATCTGAAAATGGCCATCCGCGTTGCCGGCGAGATCGGAGTGCCTGTGGTCAACACCGACGAGGGCATCAAGGCTTCGTGGACGACGCAAGACGAAGATTATGTTTTGATCCGCTACACGTTGCAGGAGGCTGCGTTTGTGGCTGAGCGGCGTGGAGTGAAGATCGGCCTCGAGTGCCACTCGCAATATTCGCGAACACCGGATGGGCTGGACGCGATCTACGATCTGGTTCGATCACCGTCGATCGGAATCAACCTCGATACGGGTAATGCCTACCTCGCTGGCCAAGACGTCTACGCATGGTTGGAGCGGGTGGCATCGCGGCTCGTGCATCTGCACGCCAAAGACATCTCCACCGAGCATTCCAAGCGGGAACTGGGCAAGGTGGCCGGTACGCCAGTGGGCTGCGCGTGTGGCGAAGGCATTCTGGACTGGAAGCGGATCATTGGCATCGTGCAGGAAAAGACGCCTCGCGACATCGTGTTCAGCGTGGAATGCGGCACGCCCGATCAGGCCAAGCAGAGCCTCGACTATCTCGGCCCGCTGGTCTGACGTGCGACTTCCCAGTCCGGCGAACGAACCGTCGGCATGACTTGAAGGAGACATTCGATGAACGGAAAAAAGGAGATTCGTTGCTGCGCGCCACTGCCCGCCCGTGCGATTTCCCGCAGGCAGATCCTCGCCGCCACGGCCAGCGCGATTGCGCTGCCCACGATTGTGCCGTCTTCGGCTCTGGGTCTCGACGGACATCTGCCTCCCAGCGAGCGGATCACCGTCGGCATGATCGGCACGGGCACCCGTGGCATGCAGTTACTGCAGGCCATGGCACCTCTGCGGAATCACTGCGTAGTGGCCTTGAGCGATTGCCGCCAAGACCGCCTCGAACTTGCTGGCCGAATGGTCAGTGATGCCGAGCGGGCACGCGGAGTAACCGGCGCCGCAGGCTGCGATCTCCATGCAGACTTTCGAGAACTGCTCGACCGCAACGACATCGACGCGGTCTTTGGCGTCGTGCCCGATCATTGGCACGGCATTGTCTTCTCTCGCGTTCTGGAATCGGGAAAAGACCTTTACGGCGAAAAACCGCTCACGCGTTCGATTGCCGAAGGAGCCGAGATCTGTCGGCTAGTGCGTCGGCACTCACGGGTGTTTCAGACCGGCACCCAGCAGAGGAGTTGGCCGCAGTTTCGGCTTGCCTGCGAATTGGCACGCAACGGCTCCCTTGGTCGCGTGGACCAGATCGAAGTGGGTGTGCCGGGCGGCGTAGCCTATCCGGCTGCAGCACCGTGCCCGCCCCCACCTGGCTTCGATTACGAAACGTGGACGGGCCCGGCACCGCTTGTGCCTTACGATCCCAAACGGTGCGAATGGCTGGCGATGTACATGATCTCCCACTACTGCGCCGGATTTATCTGCAACTGGGGCGTGCATCACCTCGACATCGCTGGCTGGGGGTGCCCCGAGGTGCTGTCGCAGCCATTCGATGTTGAAGGCACAGGCACCATGCCCTCCGAAGGTATGACCGACACGTGGATTGGATGGCAGATGAAGTTTCAATGGCCCAGCGGGTTGCGTTTGAGTTTTTCCAACGCCGACAAGCCGCACCCGATGGGATGCCGATTCATCGGCGATAAGGGATGGGTGCGAGTCGATCGCAGCGGCATCTGGGCCGAGCCGCAATCGCTTTTGACCCAGTCATTCGAGGCCGGCGATCGTCGACTCCACGCCAGCCCCGTCTATCCCGATGCCGTCACATCGCACATCGCCGATTTCTTTCGCAGCGTTCGCACCCGGCAGGATCCGGTGGCCCCAGTTGAACAGGGGCATGCGTCCAGCACGTTGGGCAACGTCTGCGACATTGCCTTGCGACTCGGACGCAAGGTGCATTGGGATCCGGTCGCCGGCTCTTTTCTAGGCGATGCCGCGGCCAACGCCATGCGGTCGCGGCCTCGAAGGGCCACCAAATACGACGCCTGAATCAACTCCCGCCCTGAGCAACCCCTCGCTGAACTCTCGACGAGAAAGATCGCTCGTGCGCGAGACTCGTCTGTGAGCCATAGAAGATATATTCTATCGAATCTCGACGGTGCGGCCGGTGCGAAACGCTTCATCGGCGGCCAGCACGATGCGGAGGCTCCGCACGGCACCTTCCATGTGATCGGAAAGATCCCGATCATTTTGAATTGCATCGAGAAAGAATTGCTGTTCCAGCGAGCAGAGGCCATCGTGATCTGGCTCGTCGGTACAGTCGATGATCTCGTCGCGGTGAGCGAAATTCCCGTCTGGGCCCAGTTCGGCGCGATGCAGTCGGAGTTTGCCAGCCTTCGAGTGGGCCGCCACATCGTCGCTGGCGGCATCCCCATCCTGCACGCCCGCGATACTCACGCACCCATCGGGCCCAATGACGTCCTTTACGAAGTAGGCCACCTCGCTCATCATCGGCCCCCAACCGGCCTCGTACCAGCCGACAGAACCGTCATCAAAAGTCACCTGCAACTGACCGTAATTGTACATGCCTGGGTTGAGTTCGCCGGTGAGCCTCGCCCCGATGGCGCTGACTCGCACCGGTTTGGCCCCTGTCATCTGGCACATCACGTCAACGTAGTGCACGCCGCAATCAACAATCGGTGACATGGAGTTCATGAGTGACTTGTGGGTGTGCCACTGATCGCCTGACGACTGCTGGTTGAGGTTCATTCGCATGACTAGCGGCTTTCCCAGCGTGCGAGCCACCTGAATAAAACGCACCCATGTTGGATGAACCCTCAGGATGTAGCCGATCACAAGTTTGCGGCTGGCCTGGTGTGCTGCATCCACGATCTCTTGCGCCTCGCTTACCGTCTCGGCAATCGGCTTCTCCAGAAACACATGGCACCCGGCGGCCAATGCCTTCTTCGTATAGGCGGCATGGGTATCGGGGTAGGTGTTGATGGAGACGGCATCCGGCTTCGTAGCGGCCAGAGCCTCGTCGTAGTCAGAGAACTGCAGATAGTTAGCACCAAGGGTTGCGAGCATCGCCTGCCGCGACTTGGCTTGGCGGGCCACGATCCCGACGATTTCAAAACCGTCCATTGCGTGATAGGCCTTGGCATGGCTGGTGCCCATGTGTCCGCATCCAACGACGAGAATCCTGATAGGCTGTGACATGGCGATATTCAAACGCTCCTAGTGTTTCTTTGACTGTTTCTTCGAACTCGATCTGGCAATGAACCCCAACATCCGTCAACGGCTGATCGGTTGCTTGATCCGCAGGTAGGCAAACAGATCTCGCAACTGCTGCGCACTGAGGCCATCTAGGAGGCCGGATGGCATAAGGCTCTTGCCTAGTGGTTGCTGCTCGGCAATGTCGGCGGCGGCTAACGTAATCGTCTCGCCGTCGAGGCTTCGCAGCACTGTCACCTGATTGTCGCGATCGATAAAGAAACCGCTCAGACTACGGCCGTCTTGCGTCTCGACAATCTGGTACTGGTAGCCTTCACGGATCTCGGCGCTGGGGTCCACAATCGACACAAGCATCGTGCCCAAATCGTCTCGCTGGTAAGTGGTGAGATTGGGGCCCACGTTGCCCCCCTTGTGAAACAGCGCGTGGCATTGCGAACACTTGGTCGTAAAGATTCCTTCACCCGCGTAGGGATTGCCCTGTCCACCGGCCAGAATGCCGCGAATCTCGTCCACCCGGTGCCGCGAACTGCCAGGGAGCACGGCCATCGTGGGGAGCAGCGCCACGGCCCGTTGGCGAAGCACGACATCCTTGTGCGTGCGCAGGCGATCAGCCACATCGTCTGGCACGTCGGCCGCCTCAATGGCTCCAGACTCGATGCTGTCAAGTAAATTGCCGGACCATGCCAGCCGGCCAGCCAGCAACATGTAGGCTGCCGTGCGCACCTGCCCTCGCACATTTGGAAGCAACGTCGCCACCTCACGCCCAATCGCCGGATCGCTGGAGGAGGCCATTGCAGCCAACGCTGCGGCGCACAGTTCGGGCGTCGGCGCAGAAGTGCCTGTGCCTACGCTGGCTGCCGAAGCAATCGCCATGAGTGCTGGCACGGCTTCGGGTTGGCGCATTTCGCCAAGCGCCCGCACGATCGCTAGCCGCTGCGTGGCGTCGGCTTGCGAATCGCCGATGAGCTTGATCGCCTCGGCCACAGCCTGCGGATTACGACGGCGCAGGCGAAACGCCAGCGGCAACTCGCCGGCTGCCTCGATCGCCGCCATGAGTTCCGCCGGCAGCCCCGTCATGGCACGGCCCCGAAAGGCCTCCTCGAAGCCTGCCATCAGGGGCCGTGCCTGATCGGGAGATGGGGCAGCGAGGAACAGCTTCGCACACAATTGCAAACCGTTCTGCTTGCCCTCCACGGCATACCGCCGCACGAGCCGCGGCAGAATCTGCTCACGGACGGCCGCGGCCCGCCAATGCTTGGGATCCTGAAAAAGCTCAACGATCGCCTCATTCGCTGCGGGAATATTTGCTTCAAACACCCACCAGCACATCAGCGGCACCCATTCGTCGGTGGCTACCAGATCGCGATCCATGAGCGCAAGCACCAGTGGCATTGCCTGCGTGGGATCCAGCCTGCGGGCAGTCGCCGCGATCTGCAGCAGCACTTCGATGCTGCCGTCGTTGCGAGCCATGTCCAGCACGGAGCCGAAGAGCCTCGCGGGCAACCGGCCCGAAACATCAGCATGACGAGCATGACGAGCCTGACGAGCATGACAAGCATGACGACCAACACCCAGATTGCGGTGGAGCCCCCACTCGTCTCCCAACAACCTTACGCCCCACGTACGCACGGCTGGATGCGGGCTGGCCACAGCGGCAAGGGCCGTCGCATCGTCGAGCCCCGCCGACTGATGCAGTGCCCAGAGCGCGTGCAGCGAAGCCACGGCATCGTCGGAGGCAATACGCTTTTTGAGGTGCGGTACGAGGGCTGCGTCTTTTTGCTCGCCGATCAAACGCACTGCCGTGCGACGATGCCAAACATTTCTGTGCGAGAGCAACCGCAAGAGTTCTTGCGGTGTTTTGGCGGAGAGATCGGTGTCTGTTTCCAGCGTGGCGTTGCTGCCCCGAAGCCGATAGATGCGGCCAGTGGTGGGATCGATCTGATTTTGATAGTGCTGCCCGTGAGCGATGTAGTACTCGTACATATCACAGATGCACAGCGACCCATCTGGTGAAGCGGTGACAAAGACAGGCCGAAAGGCCGCGTCGTCACTCTGGAGCGCGGGTTCGCCGTCTCGCGTCTCAAACGACGACCCTCGGCCAACCATCTGCGTGTTCGTGACAAGGTTGTGGAGTGGGTCGAGAGCGAACAGTCGCCCGCGGGCCTCCACCGGCATGGCCGTGCCGTTGGCGAACGCTCCGAAATGCGTGAAACGAACGATAGTGTCGGTCGAAAAGAGCGAGTGAAATTCGCCAAAGGCGTAGGGATTGCGCGGCGGCCCATACTTGCCAGGATCCACTCCCTGCTTCTGATAAAAGCCCCCTTGGACAAAATGAAACCCTCTGGTCGAGCCGCCGTTGTGCCCGGTGAAGAGCCGCCCATCGGCATCGAATTCGAGACCGAAATTGTTGCCGCCTCCTTCGCTAAAAATCTCAAAGGCCCGCGACTCCGGGTGGTAGCGCCACACCATACATCCGGTGAACGACACGCCCGGGTCTGTCTCCGGATCGAGCCCCGGCCGCCGCACAGTACACGAACTCGTACTGCCTTGGGCTCCATAGAGCCAGCCATCGGGCCCCCACACAAGACCGTTGGCGATTGCGTGAGAGTCTTCGAAATTAAATCCGCTGAGCCGCACTTCCGGCGGTCCGTCTGGCACGTCGTCGCTGTTTGCATCGGGATAAAAAAGGAGGTAAGGCGTATGCATGACCCACACGCCCCCACGCCCGCGAAGGGCGGCGTCAGCCATGTTCAGTCCATCCAGAAACACTGCGTGGCGGTCGTACACTCCGTCGTGGCGAGACGACTCGTGAATCGACACAATGTCGGCGCCGCGGTCGTGGTGCGGCGGCGGGGGCGGCATACGGTCGTAGTGCGATCGGTAATACTTGTCGCGGCTGAGCATCTTTAAGCCCGCCGGATAGGGATACTGTCGCGACTGCGTGACCCACATCCGCCCGCGTTCGTCGAAGCTCACATAGAATGGCTGCGCGATGAGCGGCTCGTGAAGCAGCAGGTCGACGGCGAATGGCTGCGCGGCATGGAGTTTGGCAGCCGACTCTTTCGGCGGAAGACTCGGGCCGTGCACCTGCTCGGCTCGGCCTAACACCTGATTCGAATCGCGAAAAACGTCGAACGTCGCCGATTGTGGCCGCTGGGCCAACGCAACTCCGGGCACGGCCTCTCCAGCACCGGCCTGGCCCGGTCGAAACTGCCATGCTCCCGCCAGCACGCACTCCTGGAAATAGTTCATGAGAAACGGCGCGTCGCCCACAAAGCCGCCGCGAGCGTCCCCGGATCGCAAAGCCCCTGCCGGCAGATACACGTGGATGGCGATCTCGTTCCATTCGCCCTTGCGAAGCGTGCCAACAGGCACCTTGTGGCGGTGCATTTTTTCGCCGCTGCTGGAATAGGAAGGTGGGAAATTGCCCCCCGTGCCGATCTCAACTCCGTTGACCCATGCGCGATGGGCACCGACCAAGTCGCTGATCGTGAGGCCAACCGATTCCTCAAAAAGGTTCCGCTCGTGCGGCGTAAAGAAACTGTCGTCGGGCTTCACCCACGCCCGATACCACGCCCATCCATTCTGTGCCGCTACTGCCTCGACGGTTTCCCGCGACCACTCACCGGGCACTTCGCTCGCCAGCCAGGGGCGTGTTGCAGAGGGGAGCGGTTGGCTCAAGTCGGGTTCTGCTGCGTCGCACGACTGAAACCCCAAACCGGAAGCCAGACCGCACCACACGACCACGATTTTCTGTGCCGTAAAACCCATCTGGCATGACCATGCGGAGGCCATCAAAATGCGAACCTCTGGGCCTTGAAAAGAGACAACACAACAGAAGCCATGAGAGTTTTTATTGTACCACACCCATGCGAGCCACCCGGGTTCAAACTTGGCTGGCGTGAGATGGAAGGTCGGGGACCTCACCTCAAGGGGTCGGTGCGTCGCAGAGGCCGCTGGTCTCTGGCCCAAACCAGATTACCACCAAGCCAAACAAATAGATCCCAGAGAGTACTGTGCCAGCGGCCGGAAAACTTCCGCCAAAGAGGCCCATGAGTTGGGCGGTTTGGAGCGTGCCAACCGCCGCCAGCACTCGGCCAAAATTGTAGGCGAAGCCTTGGCTTGTGGCGCGGATGCTCGTGGCAAAAAGCTCGGGCAGGTAGAGCGGAAACCAGCCGTAAAACGCCGCAGTCACGCCCCCGGCGAGCGCCACTGCAACCAGAAAATTCCCGTTGAACACAGCATGCCCCTGATAAAGCCAAACCAGTGCCAGCGTCGAGGCAACACACAGCGTCGCATACGTTGCACGACGGCCACACCTGCCTGCCGCAAAGGCCGCCACAAGAGTGCCTACAACGGCCCCCGCCGCAATCGCTAACTGTGTGTATTCCTTTGCAAAAGGGTGCGTGCCATCGGCTGTCATCTGGATCGCCCAACTGGGAGCCCACTGCAACGAACCCCACGTACCCAAGAGCGGCACTCCTGCCAGCATCGCGCCCAAGACCAACCGGCGACGCGTGATCGCCACCTCGGCTGGTCCGATGGTGCCAGCGGCCATCGCCCTATGGAGATACATTCTGACTGGATGCACGAAGCCATAAAACGCTGCCAGAATTCCGAGCGGCGTGACGCTGGCTCGCACGAGGCCCGAACTCACTGCCGGGGACCACGCAAAAATAACTAACGAAGCACCGATCGCGCCGCCAACAGTGACGAGCAGATCGCGAACGGCCCAGTGCGATGTTCGCCCGCTGGCATGCTCCTCCTGCCACCGCTCTGATTCAGGAACGAAGGCCCTGATAAAAAAGACGAGCAACGCTGGCAGGGCGCCTGCGATCATGAGAAATCGCCACGCTTGATTGGCAAGCAACGACTCTACCCACAATTCTGGCAGCACCGTAGCCAGCCCACTCCGCACGCTCGCCGTCAGCGAGACCAGCGCAATGCTCACGACCGGCACCAGCCCAATGCCCACGTTTGACGCAGCGCCGATCAAGCCAGCGATCCACACCCGTGACCGAGCTGGCCACACCTCGTTGACCAACGCTACCCCGAGCGACCATTCACCCCCCATGCCCAGCGATGCAATGAACCGCAGCACAGCGATATGCCACGCCTGTGTAGCAAAGCCGCACGCCCCAGTGAAAATCGCGTAGGTAAGGATGCTCAACGACATGGCCCGCACCCGGCCAATGCGGTCGCCCAGCCATCCAAAAAGCACGCCACCAGTCGCCGCACCGATGAGAAAGACAGCCATGATCACGCCAAACCAGCCCGTGACATCGGCGGCTTTTTCAATCCCTGCAGAGGCACTGCCTCCCAGTAGTTCGGCGAGTGCCGGTCGACCGACCAACGGAAACATGCCGATCTCAAACCCATCAAACATCCAGCCCAGGAGGGCTGCAACAAGCGCCATCCAACGGCCGCGTGAGTTGGAGGCGATGGGCACGGACTTCCTCGTGGACTCACTCGTTGGGTTTGTCGTGGACCCAGATTTTTCTCGCGTGCGATTCATTCTGGCGGCTCCGCAGACTTGCTCTGAACTGGCTCAACCGTGCCGACCACGATCGCTGGCTCTGGGAGCATGCGATTGATTTCGCTGACTCGCATACCAAAGCCAGGCCCGGCAAGACTTCCCAAGTCAACCCTCCCACTGCGGCGGCGGTAGATGCCAGGATGAATCACCGCCTCCGGAGAAGAGGCTTCGGGATAGAATTGCATAGCATTGGTCTCTACGCCAGCCAGCGTGCGGGCGTGCGCAGCCAGTCGCAGGTGAGGAATTGCCGCCAGCATCGGATTCGTGAGATCCTGCACCATCACACCCATCCGGTGAACCTTCGCCCACGCCAGCGAAAGCAGGGCCCCTGTCTGCGTCTTGCATGTTTTTAGTGCCACGCCATTCCACCCAAGACGGTAGCCATTGGCAACGTACTGCCAGTTGTGGGCGCTCTCATCGAGAAAGAGCGGCGTGCGAGCGGCCACCGTGCGAACGTCGATTGGAAACGCCTTGAGGTCGTAGGGGAATGGCTGCTCGACGTAGAGCAGATGCTCTGTGAGTCGCGGATTCTTTGAAGCCACCGCATCGAGCACTGCATGCACGTAGGCCGGGTCGCCAACGGTGCAGTTAAAATCGGCGCACAAGCGGCGCACGCCGCCTGCGAATCCAATCGCTGCCACGCGTAGCAAGCGGTTGATATCCCAGTCGATGTCCGTGCCACGGAGTTTGATTTTGAGACATTCCAAGCCGTCGGCTTGGATCCATTGTGCAAGCGTCACAGGATAACCATCGCTGGGCTCTGCCCCAGTGAGATCGCCCTCGTCGAGCGGGTCGAGGCCTCCCACCAAGTGCCAGGCCAGCAGATCAGTTGGCGGATTCGGGTCTAGGAAATCGGCCGGAAATCGGCCGCGAAAGAGCGACAGGCCGGGGTCGGCGTGGCCAGCGTCGGCCCCAAAAAAATCGGCGATGTCGCGCGAAAGAAAGTCGGGGCCATAGGTGGCGTAGGTATCCACTCCATGAACCACTCCATACGCGTCGTGGATCGCCAGATCGATCGGACTCAGGCAGACCAGCGCTGCCAATTCAGGGATCGGCTCAAACGGCGCCGGTTCCCCGCACTGATTCGCCAGCGAACCAAGCCTATCCCGCCGGAAAGTATCTCCGATTTCCATGGCATGGCCCATTTCACCAAAGCCCGCGATGGCTTTGGTGCACGCCAGACAAAGCCGGATCATGGCCGCCTGCCGGAGTTCGTAATCAGCCGATGACGGCCACGCCCACTGTACGCTCAGCGGTGTCTCTCCCCAGCCAACCGCCCGCTTACCAACTCTGTTTTCCACCTCCACGGCCACCCGCACGCACGTCGCCGAATGCTGCACCTGCGAGCCAAACTTCAGCGGCACCCGCATCCGTACCGGAATGAGGTAGGCGGCCGCACCCGTGACCTTCACATCCGTTTGTCGTGTCAAGCAATCCTCTTGAGTCCAGCCTTCGAATCGGCAGTCATATGGCCCGCAGATGATAGCATCTGAGTCTGCGTCTGGGAATCGATCGATTCCTCAGCGTTGGAGCCAACTGGCATTGTCAGCGGGGGGCTTGGCTTACAGCCCCAATGCGTAGCGTCGGGCGCGGTCGGCGATGGCCGGATCGGTGGTGGTCATCGCCACGCGGTTGAGAATCGTATCGAACCGATCTTTGTTGGGCTGTCGTAACGAGCGGTGGTGGGCCAGTTCAACCAGAGCCCGACAGGCTGCCTGCGCAAGAGACGGTTCATCCAGATAGCTGGCAATCCATTCTACGGCATCCATCGATCGCACCGCAGCCGCTGTGCGTTCCAAGATATATCCGCGATCCTCGGCGGGGCCATCGGCAGCAAGATCCATGGCCTGCTTAAGCATCGCCAACGTCTGGGCAGCAGGCCGCTCACTCTTCAATGTGACCACTCGCACGTAAGCCCGCAGAGCCTTGCGGCCAAGAGACTGTCGCTCAACCGCCGCCAACGACTCCTTCGCAATCGACAGCAAGCGATCGGCAACTTCGGCAGTGGGCCAGTGGGACAGACCGCGAATGGCGGCATCTCGAACCTGCGCATCGACCGATTGCAGGCCCGTCTCGATCTTGGCCAGAGCCGTTGCACCGCCCAGCCGACCCACTAGGGGCAAGCCATCGACCGCCGGCACGCCGCGTTTCTCCAAGGCTGCTATGACGACCGCGGCCGACTCATTCGCGGGCTGAGTCACGGACGCGTTCTGTGTAGGTACAGACTGCTGAGCCACTCCCACAATCACGCGAGCCACGGCCTCTTTTCTGGCATCCCCACGCACCTCGACAAAGAGATCCACCAGTCGACCCACGTCGGTTGCATTGGGTTGGGCCAGCCGCCGCAGGGTGTCCAACGCCGGCTGCCAGGGAGCTGGGTCATCGACTGCTGCAATCGTGGCCAGCGGCTCAATCGCCGCGCGATCGCCAACATCTCCGAGCAGCACAATGATCGGCAAACGCAACTCCGGCCGGGTATCGATCGCCGCGACGAGGGCCGGGCCGACAAGGCTCTTGGGCAGTTGAAGGAGTGAATCGTGGGCCGCGCGAGACAGATCGCCGCCGCGAGACATCGCATCCTTATCTGCCAGCGCATCAAGCAGTGCGGGAATCGACTCGGCCGCACCGGTCTGGCCCAGACATTCAATCGCCGTCACCCGCACTGCCGGCACATCGTCGCGGGCAACGCGTAGCAAAACCGGCATCGCCGCATCGGGTACCCGCCTTGCAGCGATCGCCAGAATGGACTGCCGAATGGCCGGGTCGTATGCGGCCAGTGTTTCCAGCAGGCCCACCAGCGACGCATCATCCAGGCTCGCAAGCGACCCAGCGGCAATGGCGCGCCGCTGCAGATCCGCATCGTGCAGCCACGCTAGAAGCATGCGAGCCTGTTGCACCGAGGAGGCCTTCAACTGATTGAGTTGGCCGACGAGCCCAGCTTGCCGCACACCCACCGGCTGCCCGGGGCGGGCCAACAATTCGTAGATGGCACGCGCCGCATCGCGGTTGCCAGCCAACGCTTCAGCTTCCGCTGCCCGCACGAGCGATTCGCCAAGCAGCGGAGGCATGGGCACTCCCACCCGCTCGGCCCGGGCACGGAGCAATGCGACGGACCGCATGTCGGCAATGTGTCCAAGGGCGCGCAACGCCGCCTCCGCCACCTGCGGATCGGCGTCATCGGCCAAAGCCACCACCAGCGGCACCGCTTCAGCATCCCGACGAGCCCCCAACGCATTGATGATGCCCGCTCGCAATGGGCCTGACTGTTTTTGACCCGTTGGGGATTGAGCCGCTGAGAGAAACGACCGCAGGGCGACGAGCGAAGCGTCGCCTCCAATCGCCTCGATCGCCTGACGGGCCGCATCGGCCACTTGCGGATCGGGGTTGGAAAGCTCTCGGGCAAGGATCGGCACCTCGGCTGCTGTTCCAACAGCACGCAGCATCAGGCAGACCCACTGCTTTGCATCGTGAGTGGCTGACTTCTGCTCCAGCACGCGCCCGAGCCTCGCGGCGCATCCGGCCCTCGCAGACGGCGTCGCCATGCTCTCGATGGCCACGCGTTCGATGGCCAAAAGAGCCGCAAGATCCTGCCCGTGACGGTGGGCCGGCAACGCCTTCCACGCTGCATCGACCTCCATGGCCAACGCTATTTTGACGTGCCCAACTCCAGGCGCCCAGATCGCGATCACGGCCAACCCACACAGGTAAGCCCCGACGCGACGTCTTTCGCATCGTGCAAACGAACTCTTCATCGCAGATGTCTCCCGAAATTTTTGTGGCGCGGACCGCAGCGACGAAAATGGTTGCAGCCCGCGGACATACACGTGCCATTCATCGCCACGCTTACCGCACGATCAACCAATGAATTTTTCCATCGGCCGTCGGAGGCCTGTCAAACTCTACCACAAAACCGTCTGGCGATTGCTGCGTGATACCGCGCGCCGTGACCCAACTGGTTTCTGCAAACACGGCAAAATGTGCGTCGGTTTCTGGCCTCGGGAACGTAACGACGAGTTCGCGCTGCCCCGCCTTGACGGGCACACCAACGCCGCGAAAGTTATGCGAGGCCACGTCCGTTCCCGAGAGGCCACCTACACCCATCAGGCCGCCGGGAACCTCTACGCCGCCCCCCTCAAACCGCATGACTCCATCGGTAGGCGACACCGTCAACGACGCCACCTTGCGCCCCTCGTCGTACCGCCACTGGATCGGCTGAGCCCGATGGTGAGGCTGCTCGAATAAGATCGCGGCGTTGGCCACGTCGCCAGCAAAAACAATACCGTCGTTGCACGTGGCGAGGAAAGCAATGCCGCGATCGTAGACGGTGGTGTGGTCGTACCGGTCCTTGCGGTCCTTTTCCAAATCCCCATCGCCGCCGCGGATCGAGAGTACGGAATGCCGCTGAATCCGGCCATGGTTGGCGATGTCAAAAATGGGCGACGGAAACGCGCCCGGCACCACGTCCGACGTCCAACTGCGAAACGGAATCGGATGGTGGGGATCAGGCCCGATGGCCTGCTCAATCGGATCACCGACCGAGAAATCGTCGGCAGTTCCAGCAGACGCAGAGGGTGACAACCGCACGGTGCGGCAGGTACCAGCGGCTGGCAGACCGTCTGAAACATCGTAAGCATTGGCTCCGGCAGCGATGATGTACCTGAGCGGTTTTTCGTGCCCCAGCCACGAATAGTTCTCTCCATTATAGAGCGTAGGCGATCCGGCCGACGTGGCGCCCCCCCAGTGCCGCACGATTCGCATGTCTTTCGTGTGGTCTGCGTTCACTCGCACGCTATCGATCACATACCAGCGTCGTACCGTGTCGGCTCCGGGCACGCACTCGTTTGGCTCATCAACTGCGAAAAAACGGCCCACGGCATCGGCCGTCACAGGCGCCTCGGCCGAGAGACGAATCAGCCCACCCATCTGCAAAGACTGAATTCCCAAATGGTTCGGGGCGATGACCGTCGGATACCGCTGGCCTTGAAAGACTGGGCTTGCCATCGCCGGACCGTCGGGCTCGACCCAACTCGCCGGCCGGACAATCAATACCGTGCCACCAGTGATCCATTTTTTGGGGTTGAGGTTGATGACAGGGCGGCCCGAGCCGAGTGTGTTGTTGTTTCGCGAGTCCTTAAAGACAAGTTCGGCGGTGCCCACGTTCCAATCCGCAACCGTGCCTCGGAAGATGTTTGATTCTCCGTGAACGAAGCCAGCGAAAATGACGCCGTTTTCGTCGCCAGCGGTGGAGTGGACGTCACCCATATATTTGAACCGGGCGTCAATGAGGTAGTTGTCGCCCTGTGAGTAATTGTGTCGCCACAGCATGAACTCGGCCGTCTGGTTCTCTGTGTGCGAATACGTGTCCATCCGCATGACGTTGACGTGATTCTTGTTGTGAACGAGGCAACCCTTCCGAACGTCTGCGTCGGTGTCGGCTATGAAATACCAAAGCTTCTTTTCTGCATCGTACCCCAGCGACTTCACATATAGCCGTTGAACGCCCCCGTAGTCGCCGGCGTTTAAGAACATGCCAGGAAAGATGCCGCGGATTGTGGGCAGATAGAATCGCCTGTCCTGCCCCTTCTGCACATCCTCCTGCAACCAATCGCGGTAGCTAGTGGAACCCCGCGCAACGGTATTTTCTATCGTGATCATCGGGTTGTAGTTCCAGTGCGGTAGGCTCTGCCCCTCGGGCAGTTTGAGCGTGCGCGATATCTGCAGGCCGCTGACCTGTGGTGGCAACAGATGCACCGTTCCGCCGCGGCAGTCGATCACAGTTACGCCCGGACCCACGCCCCAACTCTTCGCTGGCGCCGGGGCTTCGGGCGATTGCCACTGGTTTTGCGGAATACTGGAAGGCTTCCATCGCTGGTCGGCGGTGGCCGGAATCAGCAACACGCCCCCACCCGCTGCAATGATTTGCTGCGAGGCCTTTTCGTATGTGGCCTGCGCCTCGGTACCGACGGCAACTTTTCCAAACTGTTCCAGTGAATAAACGAGGCCAGCGGCCAGAGACTCCGGTGGGGCGGCAACGAGTTCGCCGGCCGCTGTCGTCTGGCACCACTGCATCAGAATTCCTAGGGCGATCACCGTCAGGCTTCTGGCTATGCGATTCATGGGCATTCTTGTTTTCTTTCGCCTTCAAGTGCTTTCGGAAGTGCTTGCGCTGCGGTTCATCGAACGAGGATCCAGTCGAGCCGGGCGCCTGCTGGTGCCGGACGGTCCCACTCCACCGTAAATTCTTGGGCGGTCGTGTGCGTCACCGCATGGCTTGCAATCCACGATAGTCGCACGATCACTGCGTAGGTGTCGCTCGCCTCGGCGTTGGGCAGGGCCATGTGGATCGATGTGTCGCCGGCTGGCACGGCCATCCCGATGCCTCGAAGATTGGCGGTGGGAGTGGCCTCCCCGGAGATGCCGGCGATCCCAGAAACCGGTGTGTCGGCAACTGCTAGCGGAGCCTGCCCCGCGAGTCGCCATTCACCCGACGGTCCCACGCCCATTGATCGTGGCACTGCCGCGTTCCACTTCATCGTCTGAGGTTGGCCAGTGGCAACCCTCGGCTGCTCGAAGAGAATCGCAGCGCGCCCTACGTCGGCGACGAATGCCAGCCCATCGCGACTGGTTGCCTGGAGGCCAATCATCCGTCCCCAGACGGCACTTTTGTCGGAGCGGCTCGTGCGATCCTGTTGGAGATCTCCACTCCCGCCTGCCACCAAGAACACTGCATGCCGGCTGATCTGGCTCTGATTCGCAATGTCAAATACGGCTGACGGAAATACTCCCGGCACGAGGTCCCACATCCAACTACGAAACGGAATCGGTTGAAATGGATCGGGGCCAATGGCCTGTTCGATCGGATCGCCGGCGGCGAAGTCGACGGATGTGCCCGCAAAGGGCGGGGGGGCCAACCGGAGCAGCCGCCTTTCATCTCCGGAAGGCAATCCATCGGAAACGTCAACGGCATGCACGCCCGGAGCGATGATGTACCGCAACGGCTTTGGGTTCTTCTCGTTGATCGTATAGTGAGCCGAGTTGTAGAGCGAGCCTACGCTCTTGTGATTCTTGGCGCCCCACCAGTGCCGCTGCACACCGAGGGCCGTCGTTCCGTTCTGCTGTGCGACTGATGTGATCAGATACCACCGCCGCACAGCGTCGCCGCCAGGAACATATTCATCCGGCTCGTCAACCGCGAAATAGCGGCCAACCATATCCTGAGTCCAAGCCGCATCGTAGGAACGGATGCTGCCGCCCCAGCCCAGCTTCGACCCTCCCGGGTGCATGATGAACGCCGTACCTTGGCACATCCACTTGGTGGGATTCAGGTTGATGATCGGGCGACCCGAGCCGAGCGTATGGTCATTCTTTGCATCCTTGAACGTGAGTTCAGTTGCAGTCGCATCGTAGGCCTCGATTGTCGCGCGAAAGATGTGTGACAGCCCCTCGACAAAACCTCCGAAGAGCACGCCATTGTTGTCGCCAGCAGGGGAGCGAACATCGCCCATGTAGCTCAGCGTGGTGTTGACGAGAGAGGTGTCGCCCTGTGAGTAGTGGTGTTGCCAGAGCATCAGATCGAACGTCTGATTCTCGTTGTGGGAGTGGGTGTCGAGCTTGAGAATGTTGGCGTGATTTTTGTTGTGGAGAACTGTGCCCTTCTGGATGCCAGCATCGATCTGTTGCAACCCATCGCGAGAGCTCATGGCCCCCCGAGCAATTGTGTTTTCGATCCCGATCATCCGATGGCCGCTCCCGTGCGGCAGGCCATGTCCCTGGGGGACCTTGAGCGTGCCAGACACTCGTAGGCCGCTGACTTGCGGCGGCAGGATGCTGTGGGTTTGGCGGGGTTGCTCTCCATGGCGGGCTAGCCATGGGCCTGCTTTTTCTGGCAAATCCGGAGTGCTTCCCGAACGCAAATCAATCACCGTCACGCCGGGGCCCACGCCCCAACTCTTGGCCGGCGCTGGCGGAGGTGGCTTCCTCCACTCCTCCTGCAAAGGGCTTTGAGGGAGCCACTGCTTTGCAGCTGTAGGTGGGATCACAAGCACGCCCCCACCTGCAGCTAGAATCTCCTGCACGGTTTTTTCATGTGATGCCTTCGCCTCCGCCGCAGTGCCAGCCTCACCGAGGGCCGGCGGGCCCCATGCCAGCCCCGCGAGCAGACACGGCAGCCAAGGACGCCAACACGTTCGCCCACACAATACAAAGAGCCAGCCCCCAACCGGGAAAACCAGCCGGTGCCAATGGCGATCGCGTGGGGCTGATTCGGTCACAGCTTTTTCACCTTGAAACTGCGAAACTGCACGGGGTCGCTGTGGCCGGCAAGCCCGATAAAGCCTGTCGTGCGATCCAAGCCCTGCGGCGGGTGGGCAATCTGGCTGCGATCAAACTGATCGATATCCACGTCCAGAATCTTCGTGCCGTTGAGCGTGACTGTGATCTTCTGCCCCCGCACTTCGATCTCTTGGAAATTCCACTGCCCAACGGCCCGCAAGTAGCCATGCTTGGCACCCACACAGGAATAGAGGCTACCGTGATACTGGTGGGGTTCCAGCAGGGGCTTACCGGCAGCGGCCTTTTGTGCATTGTAGCCATCGCTGTCTATGACTTGCAGTTCGAGGCCATCGCGAGCGGAGTGGCCACCCAGCGGCGTGCGCAAAGCAATGCCATTGTTGCCCCCTCTTGGCAGTTTGAATTCGATCCGGATGATTCCGTTTTCAAACGCATCCTGCGTGAGCAGATCGCCCCCCTTGCCCGACTTGCAGGCGATGCAGCCGTCCTTTACTTCATAGCTATCTACCGCCCCTTGCCATTTGCTCAGATCCTTGCCATTGACATATTCCACGAAGCCATCGGGGGCGGCGTTGGCTAGTTCCTCGTTAGCCTCCTCGGAGGGAATCTCTCGCACGAAGACGTTCCGCCAGTGGATCGCACTACCGTGCGTTTGCAACTGGATCGGGCCCGTCTGAAAAACAGGATCGACCATGAATCCATTCGGCAATTTCTGCGACACCGTTGCCTCGCCGCTCTGCGCAGCCGGCTTGAGCAAACCAGCCTTCTTGTTAGCAAAATAGTTTTCGAGCCTCGCGTTGTTGACAACGGTTTCGCCGTTGAGTTTCACGGTCGCTCGCTCGCCGATCATTCGGATGTTGAACGTATTCCATTCGCCGAAAGGCTTGTCCATCCGCTTGAGCGGAAACTTGCCTGCGTTGCCCACGTTGTTCCAAAGGCCACCGGAGCCTTTATCGGCACCGCGGTCAAACTTTTCTTTCTGGGTGAAGTCCCATATCTGCACCTGCGGAACACCTCGCAAGTAAATGCCGCTGTCGCCGAGCGGCAGCATTTTGTAGTCCACCCACAACTCGAAATCGCCGTAGTCCTTGTCAGTTGTGAGATAGAGACCCTTGCCATCATTCACGAGCTCGCCGTCCTGGACTTTCCAGTGCGCCTTGAGGTGGTCGCCCACGTCGATCCCGTTGGCATTCAGCAATCCCCCTTCGATCGACTGTCTCTTCCAGTCGGCCCGCTGTGCTGGCGTCATGGCCAGAATGTCGGTCGGGTCCTGCGTGCCCCAGCCATACCAGCCCGACATGTCCTGACCGTTAAAAATCGCAGTGAAGCCCGGAGGCGGCACGTTTTGTTCGGCCGCCGCCGTGCCGGAAAAGCACGCGCACAGAGCAAGGCAAAGCCCTGCGGCAGCCAGTGGCTTCAGGTGTCGCTCAAACCATGCCGATGCCTTTGCCCACATGGTGTCAGACAGCACATGCCCTACGCCTGGTTCAATGAAGTGGCTGAATGCAGCAGCCGCATTGGCTTTGGCATACGCTGCGGCGATGGTGCCCATGGCCTGTCGCACCTCTTCGATCGGGCTGCCGTCGTCTGTTTCGCCGAAGTTGAGATGCAGCGGCCGCGGCGCGATGAGTCCGACGATGTCAGGCGTGTCGCCAAACTGCTCCCAGCCGGGCACGAAATTTGGGAAGCAGTGCAGCAGGTGCGTGCGATGGATCGCAGCGTAGGTCGGGAGGCAGCAGTTGCCAACGGCGCACACGATCCGCTCGTCGAACGGCGCCACTAACCAAGTATGAGTTGAGCCCATGGAGTGGCCGTAGCAGCCAATCCTCGCGGCGTTCACCTCCGGCCGACCCACGAGGTAGTCGATCGCCCGACGCATGTCCAGAATGCTCTTCCATGCCAAACTTTTTCCCGCCACTACATACCGCAAAAACTCGAATCGCTCAAAGTTATGCGGTTTGAGTGCGCCGGTGGGATCTCGCCTTTCCCCGAAGCAGAGCGCATCGGGACAGATCACGACATATCCCAATCGGGCTAATGCCACGCCGGTATGGTGCATCGGATTTCCGCCCAGTCCGGCCGGCTCCACCTTGCCGATATCGTACTGCCCGGCGTGCTGGTGCCAGACGGCCACAGCTGGGGCAGGCATCCCTGGCTTCGCTTTATCCGGCACAAGTACGTAGGCGGCCACGGTATCGCCCGGTTCGACTTGGTAGCGAACGTATTCCAGTCGGTATCCATCCTTTTGCTCGACCCGTTCAACGCGGGCTTGGAGGTCGCACGGTTCGGGCCACATTCCGCCGAGGCAGTCCTGAAGGGCCGCCCGTAATTCTGCCGGCGAGTGCGGCTGAAGCGACGCGTCGCCCCTGGCCTTCTCCGAGGGGCTGGCTACGAGCGTTTCAGGAAATCCTACTGCCATAGCGGATACCGCTACGGCCTTGATCGCTGTTCTTCGATTCGTGAGTGGCATGGCTTATCTGGCTCCTCGGGCACAAAGCGATGGTGCGGAACATGAAATACAACAGAATTTGATATTTCGACGATAAGGCCTGCACGGGCAGACGTCAAACGAACAGACGGGCTGTTTGCATCTTTGAATCCTCTGGAGTAGCCTGTCGTGTTTTGTGCCCCTTTCTAGGATATGGAATTTTCTGTTTCGATTTTTCCACAGCCAGGACATTCTCCCCATGCCATACAAAACCTTCACAAAGATCCGAATCCTCGCAGTCGTTTTCGTTGTGGCGTCTGGCGCCATTCACCCAAGCGTCGCCTCAGCGGCAGACACTTCCCAGGCGACTGCAGCGACGACCACCGCTGAACCAGCCCATGGGCTCAAACCTTTGGCTGCCGACGGCAGCTACAAACTGCCTTCGGTAGCAGAGATCAACGCCTGGCTCTCGGTGATCAAGCCGGCCCTAGGTACGATCTATTCGCTGGATCAGTTCGGCAAGATCGACTCTGCAAAGAATGCGCAGGCCGCTCTGGAGGCCGCCGAGCAGCACATTCTCTCGGCTGGGGGCGGCATTCTTGTCATTCCAGTCAACACCGATTGGAGTTGGAAGCCCAAGAGCACAGCCCAGCGGGAGTTCCGTAATCCGCCACCGCCCGCATCCACGACCGGATGGCGTGAGGGCACGGGTATCACGATGGTGGATGCCCGCGGCAGCAAGCCAACGCTCTACCCTTCGCCCATTACGGGGCTTTCGATCAAGCGAGTGTTGGATCTTCCCGCAGGCGACAGCCTGCCGCATTGGAACTACAACCCGGCAGTCAGCATCGAAAACATCATTGCCAGAGGGTCCACGAGTTACCACGACTGGGTGCAGATCGATGCCCCCGCCGGCACCAACACAAAAATCTATGTGGCCACGATCCGAGGCCTCTTTCCCGGCATGTTCATCACGGCCAACGGCTGGAGTGTGGTGGAACGACTGGCCGTCAAATCGTTGGGCTACGACAAGGAAAAAAAGCTGTGGTACGTGCTGTGCGACACCAACAAAGAGATCAAAAAAGGCACGATTCTCTCCAACAAAAACCACGTCAACATTCTCAAACTCGACACCCACTCCCACAACGAGAATCAAACCTTTGATCTGTGTCTCTGGCGGCACAATTATTCCCAGGGCGACAACTATCTTATAGATGCCCGCTTCAAGTACATGGGCGACATCCACTCCACGGCCGGGGACGAAAATGGCGTCATCATCGGGGCCTTTGTCGAAGGAATGGTCAACGGCTTCCACGCTGAAGTGAAGGCGTGGGATCCCGCAACCGGCGAGTTACAGTTCACCAAGGCCGCCGCCGACAAGACGCTCGGCTCCGGCAGGCCGATTATCAACGTGAACCCCACCAAGTCGATCACTGCCGGCACTGTCTTGATCGTCAAGCCAGGCGAATGGACTGAAGACTCAAGCAAGAGCGCAACAAACCCAGTCTTTCAGGGCAAGACCTACCCCACGACCATCGGTCCAAATGCGTTGGGGCACAACTCGCTCCACGTTGGCGGGCTCATTCGTCTTTCAAAAGATGCCCCCGTCACAGCCGACTGCATCGGTCGGTACTTTGCTGTCAATCAGGAAGACGAATTCCCCCAGAATAGCAAAACTCGCCGCTGGTACCTGATTGACAGCGTGACGATCCAACCCGACGGTACGAAAGACATCCGAATCATCCGTCACTGGTGGGGCGCGAAGGCCGCTGGATCACCCACGCTCTACAATCCAGACAGCTACAGCTTTGACGGCCATGAAAAGCCGCTCAAGTACATCATCGCACCCGGCGCCAATGCGTACGACGTGTCCGACGGACTGCCGGGCGTTGGAACCTTGGCTACGCTCCGCCTTGCCCCAACGCCATTCACCGGCACCGCTGTCGACTTCGCCCCCGGCGATGCCATCGAGCAAGCCATCGGTCCCGATCCCTTTCATCCACAAACACTCCGCACGTGGACGTGGGACCACGTGCCCGGCATCTTCCCCGCGGCCTACTTCGACGTCCGCAACCACGGCGAGGTGCAGCGGCACAGCGTCATGACCATCCGCGGCGGCTCGGGCAATCTGGCCACCGACATCGAAAAGCGGTGGACCCATACTCCCGTCTACGACCGGCTCTTCGATTTGAACGCGACGAGCAACAACGCCATCATCTTCAACGGGGATGTGGCCGAGGCGGCTATCAGCTTTCGCCAGCCCAATGGCCGGGCTCAGCCGATCAAGTGGCTCTATGGCGACGAACTGGTGAAGAAAGCCGCATCGCTTACCGTCTCGCCCACCGATGGCACCATCCGGCTAGAGGGTGGCGCCGTTGCCGCCACGGGCGGACTCGCCGAGGTTGCCGGCCTCTCGGGCTCGCCCACCAAGGCCAATAACCTGCGCGGCATCAACGTGCCGGTGAAACAGGGGAGCAAGGAAATCGCCGTGACTTTCCCAACGCCCGAGGCAGACGCCAACTACGCGGTCTTCGTGGAGAGCAGCTTTTTGAGCCAGCGTGCCATCGCGGCCCGTACGCCCGAGGGCTTCACCGTTGTGTTTGAAACCGCCCCGGCCGCCGACGCTCGAATCGACTGGATGCTTGTCCGATAGCCCGCGAGTCAAACCGTTTTATTATTCGGCCAGTGCTCGAAGTTGCGGCAATTTTGCGTCGATCAGTCGTTGGCAAAACGCTTCTGCGCGATCCTTTGGGAGCCGGCCGCAAAGTGTGTAGGCCAGTGGTGCAACGGTTCGGCTGTCGGTCGAGCGGAGGAAATCCCCAATCGCCCCGATCTCAGATTCGGTTAACGCATCGAGGCTATTGACGTAATACTGCAAGTCAAAAATCAAACGATCCCGTGCCTTCACTGTGCTGTTCAACTGTGCGGAGGCCGCCCGTGCTCTTGCGGGGGTCATCCGGTAGCCGATGCGGGCATTCGTTTCGTACTGGCCCCAGTAACTGCTCTCAAACCCCAGAATAGCCCGTGTCGAATAGGCGTAGAGGGCAATGCTCTCTGGAATCGCCCGCTCGTCACCCATGCGTTTGAGTGCGGCCCATGCCAAGAGTTTTTCCGAGCCTTTGTTCAGATAACGCCTGACGGCAGGAATCGATTCGCCGGCCCCAAGTTGGCCCAGCGAAATGAGGATCGCTCGCTGCATATTTACATCGTCAGTGGCTTTGAGAGCGGCGGTAAGCAGGCCCTGGCAAGTGGTGTCGCCCGAGAGACCAATCACCTTGTAGCCGATCATACGCAGCGCGGCGTGGGGCGATGCCGAGAGTTTTCGAGCCAAGGGCGCGAAGGATGCATCTAAGTATGGGGCAGCGGCTTCGCTAATTTCTGCAAAGATTTTGAGGTCTTCAACGTTGTCTGCGTTGTCCACTACCGTTGCCATGAGCGCGCGTGCCATGTCTGCATCAACCATGTTTTTCTGAGCGCTTTTGAGCTGCTTCGTGAACTCCTTGGCTTCCATTACCGCCGATTCAATTTCCAACGTTTCGGGATTGACTTCCTTTGGGTTCAAGGCTCGCTTGCGAATCCGAGGTGGGTCGACTTTCTTGTATTCGCCAGCCGCGGCCACCATGCACGTGGCGATCACGCGAGGCCAATCGTTCCACTTCCAATACGGCAGCGACTGCTCTGCCGGATTTCCAAAGTGGTTCGCGAGCACCGTGATCACGCGGCCTTTACCGACCGACTGGCTCACGATTGCTGGAAATTCTGCGGCTGTGACAAGCACCTCGACTCCAGGCTTCAGGGGCGAGACATCGACACAATATGCCTGCGGCGATTTGTCCCAGCGAATGCCTTTTGGGAAAAACGTTGTGTTGGCAGGCCGCAAGGGGAGCCCCTTGTCGTTGCGCTCAAGGTCGAGGCGGCTTGTGATGGCAACCGGCAACAACTCCGCCAGTGACGTGTTGTGATCCGCCCCCATAGATAGGGAATCGCATCCTGAGAAAAAGATCAAGCCACCGCCGGCTTTGACATACTCATTGAGCATCGCCCGACGCCGAGGCCCCAAGGCAGTGGCATGCATGTTGGAGAGCACAACCACATCGCGGGCGAGTAATTCTTCAAGCGTCTCTGGAAAACCGTGGGTGGCTCCGTCTGGCTGCGAGTGCCAATAATGAGAGCTCACCCAGCCTGTTCCATAATTCCCACCACCGGCCAGTCCCATCGCATTCTCAACGGGATTCAGCCATGCAAAGACGCCGTTTGCGTGAAAAACGTCCAGCGTTCCATTGCGTTGCACGCTTAGGCCCTCGGGGCGGACAAGCTTTTGTGCTGCTGTTGCGTCGATATTGATGGTGTGTGAAAAATCGAGCCACGTGGGTTTTGCATCCCGTTGCAGCGTGGGCTGTGCGAGGCCTGCGTCAACGCGAGCGGCCAACTCCCGGGCCGCTGCCTCGTCCTTGGCCGCTTTGTTCTGCTCGATTCGGGCAAACTCCGCCTGCGCATCTTCCAACGGCGTGGTGAGTGGAAACGCGGGATAGGCGAGCGTGCCGGCGGCGGGGCCATACTCAAAAACCACAATGCTCCAGCTTCGCAGTTGAGGCAACGTCACGCCCATTCTGTCGCCGCTGGAAGTGGCCTCCAGCGACACCATGCCTTCAATGAGATCGGGCGAAATATGAACCGTTCGAACCAACGTTGCACCGGCCGGTGTCGGCACCGAAACACCAACATCGTAGAGCGTGGCAGGGGGGGGCTGGATGCGAACTTTAAACTTCGTGTAGCCCGGAGGGTTCAAGATGTTTACGAGCAATTGCTGGTGGCCGTTTGGCAGTTTGCGCAGCCAGGTGGTGCGGTCGAACCACGGCGTTGCATCCTTTGGGCCGCGGCCGACCTTCACATTGACCACTCCAGCGGCATCGGCGATGCGTGCGGTGTCGTCCCACACAAACGCAGAAAATCGGGTCAGGAATTTCGGGCTCGAACCAAACGCAAAATCGCCGCACGATGTGTTGTACGTGTACCGCTGCCCGGCTGCCAGCGCGATACGGCCATCCAGCGAGCCATCCTGCTTGGTTGCCTGATCAAACGTAATGATCAGCGGCAGTCCGCCGATCCGTTTGATGTAGTCCGCTTCCGAGGCCAGCGCGGCGTAATAGGGTTTGATGTCGCCACCGTATCCGCGCACCGACTCGTCCATCATCATGCTGTGATGACTCGCCAGCCGATGGAAGTCGGTGGTGTCTTTCTTGGGAGGAAGAAACGTTTCGCCTACTGGGCGGGCAAAGCAAACGTTGAACCCAAAAATACAGTTCGGATGCGAGGCAAGCACCTTTTCTCGAATGAGCGACTCGTGATCCACAGGCTGATCCCAACGCACCCCATCCCAGCCAAACATATTGATTGAGCCATTGATCTCCTTCGCAGACCATTCGGCCGCTTCAATACCGCTGCCGCTCCAGACAGGTAGCCAGAAGAGCCACCGCTGCGTGCCTGGCACATCTGGAAAGGCGTATTCGTCGTAGAACGCCCGCTCGGCGAGGAACGTATTGTAGAGCCCGAATCCGTCGTTGCCGGTGGCGAAAATTTCTGGGTGCTTGAGATAGTTTGCGAGGCCCGCAATGCCTCCTCCGCCAGCATGGCCGTAGGTGAGCACCTTCACGCCCACGCGGTGGGCCTCCTCAATCATCATGGTGTAGCCGGTCTTTGTGCCGCGATATTGCGTCTGTCCGGAATACCAATCTTCCGTCTTGGGCGTCATATCGGAGAACGTGCAGGGTGCCCAGGAAAATTGTTCGAAGTGGTTGGCGTACATTGCTTTGTTGCGTTCCATGCCCGCCCTCATGGATTTGATTTCGGCTTTGCTCTTGTCCTGCCCGACGGCATCGCCGCCGGTGATGCCGATGCGGTAGACATTTTGGCTGCAACCGAAATACTCGCGATTACTGTGAATCTCTCTGCCAGCGTCCACCAAACTGCAGCGGAGTTCGTGGCCGAATTCGGGCCCATTGTCGAGCGAATATTCAAACGTCACATCCAGCTTCTGGCGTGGGCGAAGCGTGATCTCCCGACTCAAGACCCGGCGGGCCGCGTCAATTTCTGTGATGTCATCGGCCAGCAGCGTGTACGCTCCTCCCGAAGGGCCGGCTTCCAGCCGAGCGACAGCCGTGACAGTTTCGTTCGGTACATAATGAACTTTATCGACACTGACCTCGGCGATGACACTGGCCGCAGATCGCAGCGAGACGATCTCGACGCGATCCAGCGACAGACGTTTCTCCAGATGTGAAAGAGTTTCGATCGACGCATCCTCGTCTAGCTCAATCGCACCACCTCCCGCCGCAGATACTTCATCGCCCACTCCCGACGTCGCGTCGTCTTCGAGTCCCAGATCGTCGATCGGGATTGGTCTCAAAACAGCCTCTTTTTCCTCGATGGTGTTGACACGCTTCATGCCATCGGTGAGCTCAGAACTCGACGCGACAATGCTCATGGCAGCAGGGCCGCCACGGTGCGTGAACGCGAGGGAAAATGGCTGGTAGCCCGCGCCAGAAACAGGCGTGCGCGACCCAGGAATCAGACCGAACGTGCCATCGAAATCAATCTGCGACACTCTGCGGCTCACCGCGTTGGCGTGGATGGTTGCAGACAGTCCATGCTGAATGGGCAACGGCTGCGCCTCGAGCCATGCGGTGAGGATGTAATCTCCCGCAGGCA
>Ga0209500_10000577_pt1 | contig 31115 bp, 39 predicted proteins | sample S_140212_EF_Meta_FD_187323 | JGI IMG/M metagenome (GOLD analysis project Ga0209500, IMG submission 187323) | Freshwater microbial communities from Lake Simoncouche, Canada to study carbon cycling - S_140212_EF_MetaG (SPAdes) (version 2) | ecosystem: Environmental > Aquatic > Freshwater > Lake ...
ATGGACCCATCACGCCGTGGTGCAATGAAGGAGACTGTATAATGTTAGAACAATTAGATCAACTGTTAGATGCTATCAAAGCCGACTACAAGCGTTGGATGCCGCCAGCATTTATGGATGGTACTGCTAATACTAACCGTCAGGCAATAATTGACGAGTTCTGTGCTCGGATACGTGTTACTGAAGGCAAGAAGTATATCAAGGTCATCCAAGGCACCAGCGTGTGGGGTTTCATCGTTAAAGAAGATGGTGGTAAGTTCCGCAAAGGTGATATCCTTAAAGCCGCAGGTTGGAATGCTCCAGCGATGAATCAAGCCCGTGGTAACATCCTAGACGGTGGCTACACTATCCAATGGACAGGACCTTTATACCTATGACACCACAAGAACAAGAAATCATCGACGCTATCTGGGGCGAGGATGCTTCAGAAGTAGACAAGGCAGAAGCTACCCAGGTAGTAGAAGGTATCTTTGCCATGGCTGACATCATGAAAGCTCGCATGGAGGCTGGTAAGATCGCCTACGTGCCCTTAACAGATTATCTACATTAAATTCAACTTGACAAATGACCATTTTGGTGCTATAATAGTTCTACACAGTTAATTAATAGAGAGGGTTTAAAATGGCAGTTACAGAAAATCGCACCGTTACCAGTGACGAAGCTCGCGTAGCATTAGTTCAATGTTTTAACAAAAAACGTCCAGTTTTCCTTTGGGGTCCTCCGGGCATCGGTAAGTCAGAACTTGTAGAAAGCATCACCAACGAAATGGGTGGCTACATGATCGACTTGCGCCTAGGACAGATGGACCCAACAGATATCCGTGGTATTCCTTTTTATAATAAAGATAATGGCTTAATGGATTGGGCTCCCCCGATCGACTTGCCAAGTGAAGAACTTGCTAGTCAATATCCAGTAATTGTTCTATTCTTTGATGAGATGAATTCAGCGGCACCTAGTGTGCAAGCGGCGGCTTATCAGCTGATCCTTAACCGTCGTGTGGGCAAATATAAATTGCCAGACAATGTTGTAATGGTGGCCGCAGGTAACAGAGAAGGTGACAAGGGTGTTACATTTAAAATGCCTAGCCCACTTAGTAATCGTTTCGTCCATTTAGAAATGCGAGTAGACTTTGACTCTTGGCAAAAATGGGCTGTCCAAAACAACATCCATAAAGACGTTGTGGGTTACGTGAGTTTCGCTAAACAGGACTTGTTTGATTTTGATCCCAAGACAGCATCACGTGCTTTCGCAACACCTCGTTCGTGGACTTTCGTAAGTCAACTGTTAGAAGATAACTTGCCTACTAGTGTTGAAACAGACTTGGTAGCAGGTACAGTTGGCGAAGGTACCGCAGTAAAATTCATGGCGCATAGAAAAATAGCTGGCCAAATGCCTGACCCTAGAGAGATCCTTGATGGTAAAGTCCGTGAACTCAAAGTCAAAGAAATCTCAGCTATGTATTCTTTAACTGTGTCTATGTGCTATGAACTTAAAGACATTAACACTAACAAGAAGGACAGTGTTAATCAAGATCAATGGCATGAGAAAGTAGATAACTTCTTCAAGTTCATGATGGAGAACTTTACTACAGAACTCACTGTTATGGGTGCTCGTGTAGCTCTTACAGTCTACAACTTGCCATTCGTTCCTAACAAACTTAAAACGTTTGATGAATTCCATAAACGTTTTGGTAAGTATATCGTCCAAGCGGTAGCATAACATGGGTATGACCCTTAAACGAGGATTGTTTAGGGTTAAGAAATTGGATGGGCGCCACACTGCCTATCCACATTTCAGCCACTATATCGAAGAAAATCTATGGCGTAGTGCCCGTACAACTTGGGCTCGAGGAAACCAAGCCAATGACTATCAAGACTATAACTTCTTCACTCTCAGAGAGTGGTTCTGGACCAATTTAGGACCGAGCAAGGAGTTTAGATACTGGCGGGCGCACACGGATCCAAACGTGGCCCCAGCCAATCGTAGCAATAATGACCAATGGTGTTGGGATACCGAGTTCGGAAAGCAACGTTTCTATGTCACTCCAATAGCATTAACCTATTTCAATTTGCAGTGGATGTAGGTTGACTTTTGGTTAGATTGAGTGTATAATATACATATTATAGTTAGAAAGAGACTAGACAAATGGCAACTAAATCAAATACTACAACTACCAAAGCTAAGAATTATGTAGGTGTTAAAACTAAACCCGATGTAGACGCTCTAGTGCGTGAAAAACTAGTAACTGCTCGTATCGCCCTACTACTCAAAGCACCTTTCTTTGGTAACCTAGCAACCAGGCTACAATTAATCAACGCTGATGATTGGTGTCCAACTGCCGCAACTGACGGACGTAAGTTCTACTATAACAGCGAATTCCTTAAAAAGATGCCAGCTAAACAGTTGGAATTCCTTATGGGGCATGAAGTATTACATTGTGTTTATGATCACATGGGTCGTCGTGGTGAGCGTGATCCTCAGCTATGGAATATTGCTGACGATTATTGCGTTAACCAAGACTTGCTAGATCAACGTATTGGTGAAAAGATTCCAGTTGGTTTATATGAGCCAAAATATCGTGGCTGGTCAGCTGAAGAAGTCTATGACGATTTAGAAAAGAATGCAGAGAAAATCAACATCGACGACCTAGTAGATCAACTTCTCGACGAACACTTAGATGGTGATGGAGACGGTGGTGATGGTGAAGACGGTGAAGAGAAAGAAGGCAAGGGCCGCCCTCGACTAAGTGAAGAAGAAAAGAAACAGATCCGTGATGAAATCAAAGAAGCGGTAATGACTGCCGCTCAAACAGTAGGTGCAGGCAACTTACCTAGCGGTGTTAAGCGTATGATCAAAGACTTAACTACACCGCAACTAGACTGGCGAGCACTGTTACAACAACAGATCCAAAGCACTCTACGCACAGATTATACTTGGGCTAGGGCTAGCCGTAAAGGTTGGGACATGGATGCCATCATGCCAGGTAGTGATTTTGACAAAGAGATCGATATCTGCGTAGCCATTGACACATCAGGTAGTATGTCAGACACTATGCTTAAAGACATCCTTAGTGAAGTTAAAGGTATCATGGAGAGTTATCAGAGTTTCCGATTACACTTATGGAGTTTCGACACAGACGTATATCCAGAAGGTGCCAAGGTATTCACAGCAGATAACCTAGACGAGATCATGGATTGGGAACCCCTAGGTGGCGGTGGCACAGACTTTGAAGCTAATTGGAAATACATGCGTGAAAATGACATCCAACCTAAGAAGTTCATCATGTTCACAGATGGATATCCATATGGATCATGGGGTGAGCCAGACTATTGCGATACCATGTTTGTTATCCACGGGTCAACTACTATTGAAGCACCGTTTGGTATCACTACCTACTATGAACTAAGCCGAGAACATGCTTAAACATGGTGAAGCAAATCCCCTGAACGTGCATCAGCTAAGGCGGGTGCATCATTGCCCTCCTCATTTTGAGCAGGTCATGTTTGAACCATACGCTACAGAAAAACAAATCACAGATTGGCTCTATGAAAACCTAGAAGGACGGTTCTATGTTGGCAATATAGATGTATCTCGCACTCCGGGTGGCAAGCCTATAGATCGCAACTTATTAGTGGCTTTTGAACTCGCTAGCGAAGCCAGCTACTTCAGCCTTATACTGCCAACTATAAACACCATCTAAGAAATTTTTCCACCTCTCGTCTAGCTGTTAAATAGAATTGTCCCCTAAGGAGAATTCAACGAATGGCTAAGAAAGAAAAACAAGTAGAGCAGACACCAGTAGATGCTGCTCCACAACAAGAACAACCAAGTTTAAACCTACAGGATCTAATCCTAGTAGCACAGATTATACAAATTTGCTCATCACGCGGCGCATTTAAAGCTGACGAATTGGCCAATGTTGGTAATCTATATACGAAATTAGTTGCATTTTTACAAAGCACTGGTGCATTGACTCCAGCTGCTGATGCGACACAAACTGAGGAAAATACAAATGCTTAAACATGTAGGCCGTCATGGCGAAAAGAAAGTTGTAGTAGCTTACAACACAGTTCCAGGTGAAGATCACATGGCACTGGTAATTTATAGCGATTCACTACCATCTATGCTACACGATGAAGTTATGAAAGTCATCGAAAGTCCAGCTGGTCAAACTGCTAAATCACTAGCTGATGCATTATTCCGTAACATCATGCCAGATGGTAATAATACCCTAGGCGCACTACACAAAGGTGGATTCTTAAAGAAAGTACAGACTAAGCAGGTTATTTTAAAACCTAATGCCAAGTCAAGTGTACGTCTTGATGAATTAAACGAAATCCTTAAAAAGATGGAAGGCAGTGCAGAAGCAGCAAAAAAACTAGCCGACATTGATGCAGGTCGTGGATACGCTGATCCTAGCAAAAATGTTAGTCGTGACGTAGGCGAACCAGTTAAAACTGAAGCTGCGGTAAATACTAATGGAGTATTAACTGATGCTGATCTAGCTAGTCAACGTCTTGACCAAGCTACAAAAATGGAATCTCAGGCAAAGACATTACTAGCAGAAGCTAAACGATTAAAAGAAGAAGCTAGTTCATTAGCACCAAAAACAAAGGCTAAGAATGTCAGAGCAACCAAAAAAACCATCGCGTAATAAAGCAAAGAAACTCAATCTTAATAAGAGAAAGAGTTGGCAGGATATAGTTAACGGTGTTGATAAGCGTGAAGTACCTATCAGTGTGCTGGAACATATTTCAGTACAGCTAATAGATGGTACTAACATCACTATCAACATCAAAGACTTGATCGGTGCTGGCCAAGATCCTCTTGAGATCGAAGCTATGTTAGACGAAAAGTTTAACGAGCTTGATCAGTATATCAAAAATGTTGATTTCTTTGTTGATATTGATAAAGTCAAAGATGCTGTGCAACCCGAGACAGACAAGGTACTGAAAGGCCTATGATTTGTAGCATACTAGCTTCAACCAACTTAGGTGGAATAGGCAATAGAGGTACCCTGCCCTGGCCCAAACACACACAGGACATGATTTGGTTTAAAGAGCATACTGAAAATCAAATCGTAGTCATGGGCCGTAATACTTGGGACGATCCTAAGATGCCCAAACCTTTACCTAATCGACTTAATTATGTCGTCAGCAGTCGCCACGTAGATCGAGAATACCAACACCTAGTGCGTTGGATTCCCGGTGATGCTGTAACTAATATCAAACAAATACAAAAACAAAATCCAAAACAACACGTGTTCATCATTGGTGGTCAGCAACTGTATGATGCTACTGAATCTATTGTTGAACGTGTTTACTTAACTCGTATGAAAGGAGCATGGTTTGCTGATACTCGTATTGATTTAGAACGTTATCTAACTTGTTTCCGCATCAGCGGTGTGCGTCCAGGCAACAACTGCACCTACGAAACTTGGAATCGCGTAATATTCTAGTTGACAAAGTATAGCAAATCTGCTATAATAGTAAAATGAAAACTTATCTTGAATCTCTAAAATTTGTTTTAGACACAGGTGAAGTACGAGATGATCGTACGGGTACCGGAACTATTGGCATATTTGGTATGCAACAGCGTTATGATCTTATCCAAGGCTTTCCAGCAGTAACAACCAAAAAATTAGCATTCCGTGCCTGTTTAAGTGAACTACTTTGGTTCCTCGAGGGTAGTAATGATGAGCGTAGATTATGTGAAATCTTGCATGGCACCCGTAGCGCCAGCAAAAAAACCATATGGACTGACAATGCTATGAGCAAGTATTGGTTACCTAATGCTGAGTTTATCGGTGACCTAGGTCGAGTATATGGGGTCCAATGGAGAGATTTTGGTGGTGTTGATCAAGTTGTAGAACTCGTCAACAACATCAAGAAAGACCCGTATGGCCGTAGACATATTTTAACAGCGTGGAACCCGGCAGAGTTAGATCAAATGGCCTTACCGCCTTGCCATTGTTTCGCACAGTTTTATGTCTCGGCAGACGGGAAACTAAGTTGTCAGATGTACCAGCGTTCCTGCGATATGTTCCTGGGCGTGCCCTTTAACATAGCATCCTATTCCTTGCTCACACATATGATCGCGCAGGTATGTGAGCTTGAGGCAGGTGAGTTTGTTCACGTGCTCGGCGACGCACACATATATCTGAACCACGTGGAGCAGGTAAAAGAACAATTGGCACGTGAGCCCTTACCGCTCCCCACCCTGTGGATTAATCCTGATGTCCAAGACATCTTAAACTTTACTATGGAGGACTTTAGACTAGATGGATACACAAGTCATGACAGCATCAAAGCGCCAATGGCGGTATGAACGTCCTCATCGAGTAAGACTTTTTAGTCACGCTATCCATTTTAAGAATGCTAGCGAGTTGACTACTCGTCAGATCTATTTACAATGTGCAGGACACTTTAGCACCACTGATGAATACCGTTGGGTTGAAGAAAACGATATTAAGCTAGATTACTTCTTTGACGATCAAGTTACTAGCTGGCACAAGACTGTGTTATTCTACGCAGATCTAAGTGAAGCTGAGTATGTGGATTATAGTTTAAGATTTTTTAAGCACGGAGAGGAATGGAAATGAAAGTATATATCAGCAAATACAGAGATCACTGGCTAAGTCCATACACGATCTGCGAGAAGATCTGTTGGTGGCGTGAGATTGACTATGATGAGCCCTGGGTCCAACGTGTGGTTAAAATATTAGATCCTGTCATGGGTGTATGGCGCAACTTCTTAGATTTTGTTCATCCACCTATTAACTATGTTAAGATTGACAATTATGACACATGGAGTATGGACTCTACTCTAACTCCTATCATCTTACCTATGCTGAAACAGCTTAAAGAAACCAAACACGGTGCTCCATTCACAGAAGATGAGGATGTACCAGAACGTTTACGTAGCACTACTCCTGCAGCACAAAAGGCTAAAAAAGAATCATGGGACACTGATGGTAATCACTTCAAACGTTGGGACTGGATCCTGGACGAAATGATCTGGGCATTCGAACAACTTGCTGATGATGAGTGGGAGGCACAATTCCACTCAGGTAAAAGCGATATTGTATGGGTTCCAAGCAAAGAACTCGATGCTAAAGGTAAACCCTTAACCTATGAAATGAAAAGTGGTCCTGGAGATACACGCAAATACGACAAGAAAGGTTACATGAAACACAGTGCTCGTATCGATAACGGCACACGATTGTTTGGCAAATACTTTAGGGCTCTTTGGGACTGATGAAATATCTAGTTCACACTATTGAGATGGGTGATGTAGAGGATCCAGAGATCTATGCCGCAGAACCTATTATAAATTTTGAACACAGTGAAAAAGGTCGTTGGTTAATGTCCAACAGCTATAAACAATTAGAGTTTACTATCAGACCAAACAGTCGTACTTACGGTTGGAAGGTATGTATTTGGAGTTATTTGAACGAGCAAGATTTAACTTACTATACTTTAAAATGGGGAGAAGCAGAAAATGAGTTATGATATTTTAAAAGCCGCATTAGAAAAAAAGAAAGCCGCTAACGCACCAGTTAAAAAAGGTAGCAAGGTTGATAATAAAAGCCCTGGGGTACATTCACAGGTTACTTCAAACAAACCTGCTAAGAAATCAGCCGGAAGGGGAAGGTAGTGAAATTTTTAGTCACAGGTGGTGCCGGATTTATAGGGCACAATGTTGTTCGCCTCCTTGAACAACAAGGGCATGAATGTGTCATCATTGATACCTGCACTGACTACGGATTTATTCCCAAAGAAGAATTAACTTATCTAATAGACAATCGTCTTAAACGTATCAATACACGAATAAGAAAGATTGATATACGTGAAGAGATCTTTGTGGATACTATATTTAAAACCTACGAGCCAGATGTTGTTATACACATGGCTAGCTTTCCACGACAGAAAGTAGTTGAACAAAATCCCTTATTAGCCAGTGATGTCATGTCCAATGGTTTAATCAATCTATTAGAAAAAAGCAAACAACATAATGTTAAGAAGTTTGTTTACATTTCAAGTAGTATGGTCTACGGTGACTTTACCGCAGATGTATTAGAAGCACATCCTTGTAAGCCACAAGGTCAATATGGCATCATGAAACTCATGGGCGAGAAACTTGTAGAAGATTATCATCGCATGGGTGCGTTTGATTACACTATCATCCGACCCAGTGCTGTCTACGGCGAGTGGGACGTTGAGGATCGTGTGGTTAGTAAGTTTATGACCATGGCCATGCGTGGTGAAACACTTAAAGTAAATGGTCCAGATGAAGTCTTAGACTTTACCTATGTAGAAGATACTGCTCAGGGCATTGTGCTTGCAGCAATATTAGATAACGCCAATGGTAATATCTATAACATTACACGTAGTGATGAACAGCAATATACTCTCAAAGATGCTGCTGAACTGGCTATTAAGATCGCAGGTAAGGGTAATTTAGAAATTGCAGATCGTGATCTGAGTTTTCCCAAGCGTGGTAGACTTAGTATCATGAGAGCCCAACGTGATTTAGATTACCGCCCACAAGTAGATGTAGAACAAGGTTTCCAAAGGTATTATGATTGGTACAACCAAAATCCCATTCTTTGGCGTAGATAGACAATATAACAATCTACGTGAAGAGATCTTAGATGTTACAGATCTAGTCTATGCTTCTGGCCAGGTGCTAGATGGGCCCAGAACTAAACTTTTTGAACAGACTATCGCTAAGATGACTGAACGCAAGTATGCTGTCTCAGTTAACAGCGGAACACAGGCATTGATATTTGCCCTACGTGCCTTAGATGATAATATCAAATTAGATAATGTTTTAATCCCTAGTCAGAGTTATATCGCCACAGTTAACTCAGTATTGGAAGCCGGGTTTGATCCTGTGTTCTGTGATGTAGATCCTATCAGTGGTATGATGGATATCAATACTATTCCCCTACACTCTAGTAATATCAGTGCTATGATGTATGTTAATCTATTTGGCAACATACTTGATCAAGAACAGTTAATAACCTATCAAGAAATATTTGCCCGTGGTAAGATACCTGTGATCGAAGATGCCGCGCAGAGTTTTGGTGCTTACTATCAAGGAGTGCCTAGTGGTAAACTAGGTGATATCAGCATATTAAGTTTTGATCCTACAAAGAATCTAAACAACTACGGATCGGGTGGTATGATATTAACTGATAATCTAGACCATGCTGAAATGTGTCGTAGTCTGCGTGACAATGGTAAAGCATTTGCTCACAATGTTACCGGTACTAACAGTAAGATGTCTGAATCAGACTGTGCCCAGATGTTAGTTAAATTAAAATACTTTGACGATTGGCAGGCACGTAGAACTGAAATAGCAGAATACTACACTACAGAATTAGATGGCTACGTAGAATTAATCCCTATAAATCCAGACGTAGAGCATGCTTGGAGTAAGTTTGTCGTACACCATCACAGTCGTAATATACTAAATGTTGATCTAGCTGATAAAGGTGTTGAAACTAAAATACATTATCCTGTACCCTTACATCTACATCCAGTATCATATGTCAACAATGATGTAGGAATATTAAACGGTGCTGAAAGTTTTTCAAGAACTTGCCTAAGTTTACCTATCTATCCAGAATTAGAAGACTACGAAGTTGAATATATCGTTGATGCAATTAAACAGAGTATCTACTAGAGTAGTATTCTCGTAACCAAGGCCATTCAAAGCTCCGCATTAGCTCCGTGTAATCACCTTTGACTTCATTGTAATACTCTAAAGCATCACGTGCACCTCGAAGACTAGATTCTGCACAGTTACCCTCTGCCTGAGTTAACCAAGTATCCATACGATAAGTGCTTTCAACACTACCTGTTTTCTCTATATCGTCCTTCAATTTGATAACTTCACGGAAGGCAGTACGCCATGTTAGTTCAGGTGTAGTGTTATAATGAGCAACGACACTAACTTTTGGAACTACTGCATGTGCCTTGCTTAGAGTAAAGTCTAATCCCCAATCATCTGTGTCTGACACTAATTGTTTATTGTAAGCAATAACACCCATATGTCCATATTCTAATCCGTTAACAGGATTACGGCTATGGAAAATATAGTGTTTGGGTTCTTGTAACCAATCTGGTTGCCAGGACCAATCAAACTCTGGGACAACTTCTAGTTTTGCAAACACAGCAAAGAACCAAGGTGTGTCACTCAACTCAGCAGCCGCTTTATATGCCAGGGCACGACCATTGACATTCATTACTCGTTTAACATCACGCCCACAGGTGTTAACCAAATGTTCATACCACTGTTCTGCTTCAGGTTCGCCGTTGCTGATGTAGATAATATCCAGCAATGTAGGTGTCAAATACTCTTGGTTTTGCTTGATAATATAGGGATAATCGTAGATTTGCGACTGTAAATGTGCCTGAATATCACGTGGGGCTATACTGATACTACCTGCGGCATTGAAACTATGAAAGGCACGCTTATTCCATAAAGGAACATCAAAATCTACAGGCTCATTTAACCAAACATAAGGTGCATCAAACTTGTAATTCTTAAGTTCTGTGGTGACGTTTTCAGTTTGAGTAGTTAATACAGGCCATGATAGTCTGGGCACACCTGGATAGTGCCAATTGACTTCTTTATACCATTCTAATAGGGCTATGTCCCATTGTTTTTTAAATTCATCTACATTAATCAGGAACGTATCACCAAACTTTTCATGACCACTATGCCAACAATGTAGTTGATAACTTTCCCAGGGAGCTGCACGATAGTTAAAATCAAAATCAGTATAATCACAACAACTAGCTATGACCCATATCCAAGGTGTGCGAGCTTTGGCTATACAACGACGAATCGTATCTAGATGATTGTCATAGTAACGGATAACATGAGCATGCGGAAATTGTTTAGCTAATGTTACAACATTTGCATCATGCCCACCCATGTCCATGATGAATACATCAAACACGCTTGTTTCTCGCTATATAATTAGTTACTACTTTAACTAGTTCGGCATGAGTATCTTTAAACCATTCTCTGACATGATAATCAACCTGCATTGGGGTTTCAAATATAGCATTAGTATCTGCATAGCGGCCTTCGTTAATAGTGTCCATCCAAATGGTATAGTCAGACCCAAATATGTTTCTTAATTCCTCTGTAGGACAAACAAAATCTGCTACTGCTATTTTACCAGATAGTTCGATACCATCTGCAAGATACCTCATACGGTGTGCTTGCCTTAGGCGGCCTTCAGTAGTAAAATCCCAATCATTATATTTTTCTCTAACTTGATCAGCATTAACCCACACTCCGCCAATCAACTCAGCAAATGGTTTAGCTAAGGTTGACTTACCACTACCCGGTAATCCCATGATTAATATTTTCATGACAGCACATTAACACCGTATAATTTTTCAAAGCGATCTGCATCAATGCGATCATTGACCATAGGCTCACCTCTGATGTTTAAACTCGTATTGAGTAACATAGGACACCCAGTCCACTCAAACCATGCTTCTAATAGTTGTCTTATTCCCGACCCATCAGCGGCAACAGTTTGCACACGACTTGTGCGGTCAGCATGAATGATGGCAGGATAAAGATCAGGCTGCCGACAATAAGCGACTGTTTGCATATACCTGCTATTAGGCCAGCCAGTAGGCATATCAAAATACTCATGACATACCTCTTCCAAAATAACGGGTGCAAATGGCCTAAATTGTTGTCGTTGTTTGATTGCATTTACTCTCTCCTTGATATCAGCACCCCTAGGGTCTGCTAATAATGATCTATTACCTAATGCCCTAGGGCCAAACTCTGCTCGCCCACTGGCTACGCCTACTATCTTATTTGTTACTAGTTCACTTAATAATTCTTTAACAGGATAAGGCCCAGCTATGTCTGTACCTAGATAAGCATTCTTCCAATTTAACTTACCGCCATAACTCAATGCCGCAGCACCAAGACTGCTACCACAGTCACCTGGGTTAGGCATGATCCAAATGTTTTGGAAGTAAGCACCTATTAGATCATTGGCCTTACAATTAAGCGCGACTCCGCCCATATAAACTAAATTGCCGGTTCGATCTAATTCTTCAGCACGTAACATTATATGATGCAGGCACTGTTCTAATGTGTATTGAGCACTAGCAGCAATTTCAAAGTCTGTCATGCCTGGATGATATTCATCGCAGCCAACGTGTAGATTTTGACGGAACTTTAAGTCATGTGCGTTCTCTAAAAAATCACCGTACATATTAGCATCAAACTCTGCATAGGCAGCCATGCCCATCAATATGTATTCTTCATCTAGGGGTTTAAGGCCAGCACGTTTGGTCATTGCTGAGTAAAACAATCCTAGACTATGTGGATACTTTTGGCTCCATAGTTTCTTGTATTTGGCTTTTCCGTTAACGTATTCTGCTGACCATATACTTGCTGTGTCCCACTCACCAATAGCATCAATGACTACTACTGTAGCACGATCATATGGACTTGTTTGGAATCCTGCGGCTGCATGACTCAGATGATGGCTATGATATTCAATCCTAGGGATAGTTTCTTTAGGCCAAATTTGTTCTAGTTTGTGTTTAATGCCTGGTTCGAATACATCTCGATATTGACCTGCATAGAGTTGACGTGTTTTCTTTAACCAAGGACGTTCATAGTAGGCAATGCGACTAGGGGTACCATAACGATCAAAACAGTCATTAAGAATCTCAACGTTAAGCTCGCTGTCGTGTTTCTTTTTGCTGTAACGTTCACTGTGTGCTGCAAACATAATCTCACCGTCATCGATGAGTGTTATGCCCGCGTCATGAAATCCAACCGAGATGCCTAATATGTTCATTGATTCGTTCTGCTATTCGTTGATGTCCTAGTTCTAGTGGATGGTTACCTGGACCTTTAGGGCAATCACCCATCCATTCACACATGTGTCCATATGGCCAATCTATAAAATAAGTTAAATCAACTTGATTAATTGATTGTTCAATATCTACATGATCCTTGTCAAGATATGTTTTTGGCGTAGTAAAAGTATTGCAAAATATATATTTTTGATTGTTCTGTTTAAGATGATTTTGTAGCATAACTACCTGTCTAAGATAGTAGTTAAATGCATAAAAATCATCATAGGCGTGTTTATAATATTCGTTGACCCAACTCCAATTATCAAGTAACTTGCGATTTTTAGAAGTCCAAATACTCATATCCCCATTCTTAACTTCAAATCGATCCCAAGAAGTCCATGCTACAACGATTAAATCATACTTATTAGGTAACTCTTCAAATACAATCCTTACTATTCTATCATTGCTTCCGCCTGCCTTACCCCGATTTCTCACAGTCCAGTTATTTTTCTGTGCTAGTACCACCGGCCAAGAATCATTACTAGGACTAGTTAATTCGGCGCCAAAGGTAAAACTATCGCCAACGGTTAGTAATTTCATTTATAGATAAATGGATCTCGTTTTTTTAATTCTTTTAGTTTTTTACGATAAGCTATTTCTAACTTAATACGATTAATAATGTTTTTTAACCAATTCATTGAATTTCTCCTTAATTAATATTTCTGCATCATGATGGGCTTGTTCTAAAGGATGACCATCAAGTCCTATATTATACTTATTTTCTACAGCCCATTGATAAAAGCCTCTTGGTGTTTCAGTTTGCCCTGACCCTTGTCCTGCTGGAAACATATACCAACTATCCCAATCAATTTCTGGATTATCTGTAATTATACAATTATCTACGCAGGTGAACAAGTAAGGATAATTATGATATTTTAGATATGTTTGTAATGCTATAATCCATTTATCGCTGTTGATTTCGTTGTCACGGCTAGGCCAGGTCCAGCATACAATGACTCCACAGCGTTTTATCCGAGTTAAATCATCACGTATTCTACTGTAGATTTGCTTATTACCTATGCCGGGGTATGCTGAACAATGATATTCATCACCGGCCAATAGTGCAGAAAATGTATTTTTGCTATAACCATTTGAGCCACCGTGCGGGCTATCTGCTAGCTCGCTGCCCCAAATCATACTATCGCCCCCGGCTACTATAGTCATACCCTGGCCTCATCATATCTATTTGTCGCTGTTTATGATCACTATCAGTCCAACAATAATCAAAAGTATTTTTAACACCGTCTACTTCAATACTGTATACATCTAAGTAATTACTTAATTTTGACCATATGATTTCTTGTTTTGTGGTTCCGAAACTAGTTATAAGATCAATCTCCCCAATTAATAAATATCCTAAACTTAATTTAGGGTCATTGGGATCTAAGTTATTGTTAATTAACCATTGCTTAAATTTTAATTGTTCATCATCATGCCACGGACAACTGCCATCGCCAATAACATCTTTTCCCCATTCTACATCAAACTCACCACTGTAGCATTGAAGATGGGTAATAGCATCACAAACTGTGTTATCTAGATCAGGAGTATCTTCATCTCGCCATACTTCAAATAAAGTTTTACCGATTTGTGTCCAATGCATATACACATGGCCAAAACGTCTATCGTATTTGTTGTTAATAAAACCTTGTCTATGTTCGTCTTTAAGATCATACCGATTAACATGTAAGAATGTCATTATCTGACTTGGCCTGATCCATTCAGGATTAGTTTTGGCTTTGCGTTGACTTAATATTAACGATTCTGCCTCATGACAAATAATGTTTAATTGTCTTATAGCATATTTGGTATCATGGTCTGCACATTTATAATATTCACTTAAATTATCCACAGTGCCTTGCAATATTTCAAAATGATTATGGAGTTGATTTAATATAGAATGTTTTGGATATAATCCCATATTTTTTCTATCTGATTCTTTTAACCAATTTCCATGTTCATCAACTTTTTCGGATATATTTCTCATGTCAACCGGATACACATCAGTAGGGAATCTTAATGTATTTGGGTGGAACCATTCTTCGATAATATAGTTTTCTAATCCTTGTTTGGTAAAATCAAATTTATTGATAGTTGCTACCGCGGTGTTTAATTCGTCACATAAGAATTCTAAAGTGCGGGGTGTGTCGGGGAATCCTAAAAAACAATAATTCTTTTCTAATTGTTTATTTTGCAATAAGACTTCTTTAAGAGCCTGAACCCAATCTCGTGACAATGGATTGTCATATACATGAATATAATAGTCTAATAGATCTGTATGATCCAATGGATTACGCAGAGTTACTTTAACAGTTGATTGATTGATACCACTCAAAAGCAGGTTCCCTTTCTAATAGAATGTCAGCCAACGTTAATTTATCTTGGCGGATGCTCTCTAATTGTAGCACACGACGCTTGCCTTCTGCAAGAGCAGATTGCCAAGTATTGGGATATTGTTCTTGAAAGGTTGGGCGAGTTTTAAGTTGGATTAATATGTCCCTTAGTGAGCTATTTTGCAGGTGACCTGCAGGGTCTTGGCCAACCAGTAGTTCATCTATCCAAGGATGTAATACATCTTTGGGCAGGGCCAAGGGCGACAAGATAATATCCGGGCTAAAACTAAAGACCACTTTGGCAAGTATGTCTACGCCCAATTCTGTAGCTAACTTCTCAATATTACGAAGTTCAAACATACCCGGAAGGGTAAGGGTAAAGTCTATTCTTGCTTGTCTACGGTGAGTAGAGACGCGAACAACTTCCTGAAAGTTTGTAAGCCACGCTTCATAGTCAAGACCTGTTCGGATATACTCTCCAATTGCTCCCGTACCATCGAGGCTTGCGCAGATTTGCCAGTCGCGTAGCCTAGCCAAAATATCAGTGCAGAGATTGATGCCGCGATAATTGATGCGACTAAGATTAGTGTTGTATCTAGCGTAAACATTTGGTCCATCTCCCAGTTCAACAATGCGGTGCATATATCGCCAATGTTGTTCGTACATCAGAGGCTCTCCGCCTACCCAATATACTTCCTCGATTCGATGTTCCTCCACTGCGGCTGCGAACTCTTGCTCAATTTGTGAGCTCTGGAACTTTTCAATTTCGCTTTTAACTTCCGGGCGCATCCAATTATTCTTTGGATTATCCCAATTGATCATGTCATGTTGTCTCTGTTCAGTTTCCCATGCACTAGACAACATGTCACCACACATGCGACACTTAAAGTTACAGAGATTACTAAAGCGGTAATCCCAACTTACAGGCCGCATAGTTGTACTGCCCTCTGCGTCTGTTGTGTCCCATATACTAGAATACTTATGACCAAACATAGAATTAAAATAACTACGGTAAACGTCTGTATTCAATAGTTTGTCATTGCATACTTCGCACTCAGGCAATACCTCACCGGCCATCATACGCTTACGTACTGACTTCATATGATCGCTGTTCCAATGTTCTTCGAGTGTAATAGGAATATACTTGCCTGTGCCGGAACTAGTATCGATATACTGTTCGAAGTTTTGTGCAGGTTCACGACTCGCACAGCACATCCTGCGTTCAGTCTGCGGACTTAGATAGGTATGCACCCAAGGTGCTAGGCAAAGTGTCTTAGGCTTGTCCATAGCCCATTGCCCTAGCTATTTCTAGGTGTGTATCTAAGAAACTTTGTTCTCTATATTTGTCTGTGGTTTGCATTTTCTGCAAAAATTCTTTACCATCACTACCCTCACCGTTACGAATAAATTGCACTATACGTAAAACTTCTGCACGATATTTGGGATTAAATTCATGTTTAGTTAATCTATTAATGACCAATTCTTGTGCTTGCAGAGTCATCTTACTAATACACATGTGCCACGGGTCATGTAACATATTAAAGTAAACATGGTCAAATGTTTGTGTGCTGATCCAATCACACAATTCAGGCAAGTAATAAACATTCTGTATATTCATTGTAGTGCAGAGTTGTGTTGATATCTTACTACTACGCATGGCAGTAAATTTAGCTATATTTTCCTGCACCTCGATCCAATCAGCACCGTAACGTTCATATTCAAAACGAGTACCCAAATTGTCAATGCTAAATGCTATCTCAACATGCTTAAAGTTTGCCCACAGCTCTGCCTGCTCCGGAAATACTGTTCCGTTAGTATTGTAATGTATCTCTATATTTTTTGCATGATCGTGTTCTACAGCAGAACGCAATAAGTCAAAGTGTTGTTCAATTAAGAATGGTTCGCCACCGGTAAACTCAAAATATTTAATATTAGGTAATAAGGTTTTTAAGTTGTCCCAGAATACTTCTGTTTCTCTGGGCCAGGCGCCATCTTGTAAAAACTTATACGCAAGATGTTCTTTTCGATTTTTAAGTTCAGGAATATAATCTATTTCTTCTTTAGCCCACTTGCTACTTGACCACGATCCACAGATACGACATTTAAGATTACAGATGTTCCCCAATTTAAGATCAATGAACCATAGTTGATCAGGATCAGTATTTTGGAAGTCAATACTGTTGTAATATTCTTTAAGACGAATACGACTATTAATGCGCTTACTTGTTCGTCCAGCGGCTTCTTCATCCCAACAGCGTTGACAAGTTTCTGGTTTGTTTCCTGCTAAAAAATCCTTACGTAGATCCTGCATATAATCACTGTGATATATTTCCTCTAAAGTATTTTTACGTAGACTATATTTAGAACCATCAGTCTTTGTTATTTCATCTTTAGCAAGACAACACGGACGTGCGGTACCTATAGGACTAGTTTCAATACTAATCCAAGGTAGCATACATATTTTCTCAGATAATGCCATTATTGTTTAGCCCATTTATCATAACAATAAGTTCTTAAATTTTTATACTCTGGAAATATTTCTTCAAATTTCTCTTTCCTATAGTCGTCATGTTTATCATTGACTGAGAAAAAATCATGTAGTAGCCAACTCTTATCATCATCAAACATAAACTTTAAAATTGCCTCGTATCCTACAATAGCACGTTTTAACTTATCGTGTGGTTTCAACCATTCAATATGTGCTAGAATCTTTTCTTTAACTTGTTCTTTATATACCTCAGGTAATACATCGATTCGATCTCGATCGGGCCCTTGTAGGATATTAATATTCCAATCTTGTGCGTTAATTAATCCGCGATCAACCCAGTCACGATGAAAATCCATGATATGTAACACATTATAGATACTAACAGTTGAACTAACATAAAAATCTACATTAGGGCAGATCTCTAACATCTGTTCTCTATTTTTTACAATTTGTTCCCATTTAGTACCCTTACGTATATATTCTGCACGTGGGCCCATAGCATCTAGACTAGCTCCGACACTTACACTATTAAACAATTTCCAATAGTCTAAAACATTCTCATCTTTGAGATTCAATCGACTAAAATTAGTATTATATTGTAATCTAACATCGAATCTTTTTAATCGTACTAATTCTTTAAGTACGTTATAGTGCTCTTCCATGATCAATGGTTCACCACCAGCGAAGTAAATCTGTTCAAGATATGGAATATGTTCTTGCATTTGATTCCACATATCATCTTTATCTCGACCTGCGTACATAAACTGCGGATAGTCTCTTTTACCAAATAGATCAGTTTCTTCTTGATACCACGAACTACTGAACCATCCGCCACATGATCGACAGCTAAAATTACACAAGTTAGTAAAACGTATGTCATAGTAGCGTATTTTGAAGTCATCAAATTGACCATCACTTTTAGTTTCATCGACGATTTTAATATTATGACCAAAACTCTTATTACTGCTGTTACGCATACTCATAAATCCATGACGCTCTTGTTCGTAGCATTTGGTACATTCTTTACAGGGTTTTTCTTCTAGCATGTTCTTACGCATGGTTTTATATGGGGTATCATTCCATACTTCTTTTATAGTATTTTTATGCAAATGTCCAATCGGATGATGACTATCGCCTAGGCAACATGGATATGCCTGACCATTAGGAAAAGCATGCATATGAATCCAGGGAATCATACAAAACACATCACTTTTAATCAGACGATCCAATTGGTCTGTTCGTAATTCTGACTCATCGATGTAAACGGGTTTACGATCGTAATAGTTATAATTGGTATAATAGTCTTCTATTTTTTCCTTATCAGTCATAGTGTATCATACCATTCTGCAAGTTGTGGGAACGTTTCTCTAAAGTTTTTACCACGACGTTGATCGTATTGCTCATAAAAGTTCTTGAAGTCACGTTGTAGAATACTGTTTGTCATAGCACCGCTGTGTGGACTAGCAACTTCTCTAAGATAACTGACCAATCTACCAATTTGGTTGATTTCAAATTCATGCAATGTATCTACACTGAGATTACCAAGCAGCAATAACTGGCTAATACATTCTTCACGCACTTCTAACGGTAATACCAATGGGCTCTGGAAACTAGGAAAGCGTAAGATATTAAGACTAAAGTTAATACTATCTTTACCATGCTTCTTTTTAAGTTCAACAATACTCCATAGGAATTCTGGTAGGCTAATTAGGCATAATGCGTTTATGGTACACATGACATGTAGTCCACGCAGTTTACCACTATCCAGTAAGTAAGAAACATTACTGCACCATTGATCCCAATCCAGGCCATCACGTATATATATTGCGTGTTGACCAATGCTTTCATTACTGGTGTATAGATCCAGTTCAATACCTTCCGTAGCATCTAATAGTCTCTCTAATTTATCTTGCGTAAATCCCAAGTTGCTGTTTATAGCAAGCCGTGTTTTACTCTCGCCTCTATGATCTTTGAACCATTCGATAAGTCTCCAGGTGTATCCCGACATGAGCGGTTCTCCTCCTGTGATTCGTAGTTCTTTGAGCGTCTTGTGTAGATCTGATTCCCACCACTTGAAGAAGGCTTCAACGTATGGATTAACGTCATTGATAGTATAAAGTTGGCTGCTATCATGAGTGTGAGTAAAATGGTTGCGACCGTCGGAAACCAGGCTGGTATATGGTCCATTACGATGAATGTCACGAACCCAAGTAGTGCTGAAAGCAGGATTGCAATAGCTGCAAGCGAACTGACAAGTGCGATCGAAAGCAATTTCCAAGGTTTGTAGGTCAACGTCTTGTTCTGGTCTAGTATTGAAAGCTTCATCTAAATCTCCATCATCATATATAACTGTTTTATAAACACGATCACTGATTGACGGGTTAACAACATCCACTGGATTCGGCATATCTTCAATCTTCCAACAATATTCACACCCGCTAGGTCTTAATCCGTCTTGCATTAATGCACGATCATTTTTCTTTTCACGTGTATTGTGTAGAGCTTTGGGGTTTACCATCACTTGTTCTACACTTACTTGATGCGGTAAGGGGTGATGACAACTGGTCGTTTGTCCACTGCCTAACCATATAGTAGCATTGTACCATTTAGCACCACAGAAGCTCGCCGACTTGATGTCGATGACTCTGCGTTTATACTGTAGATCTGTTTCGTTAGCTATTTTCGGCATATTTTTTTATATTTTTTAACACAAGTAGATTTTCAATATTAGTGTTTATTAAGGGTAAATCTATGAGTTCGTCTGATATTTTAATATTATTACAATTGATATAGTTTAATTCTTTAGGATTAGTTAATAAACTTAATCTCCACTTAGTTATACCTATAGATTCTATCCATTTTCCTAATTCTAGTAGACTATTAACATTATCTTTTTGTACTACTGTATTAATAAAAAATTTATTATAGCCACCAAAACGTTGAGCTAGTATTTCTAAATTTTTAACTATATCATGCCACTGACTGTTTTTTCTAATCTTTTCGTTTAATCTACCATACCCGTCGATACTAATAACAAAATTGACATTTGAGAATTTATCTAACGCTGACATTAGGTGTTCAGTTAAAATTGTACAATTGGTATTAATTACTATCTCGCATTTCTTATTAGTTACGCTGTTCAACAATCGACTGAAGGATTTAATTAAGAATGGTTCTCCACCTGCTAGATATATGTCAGTTGCAGAATTATTAATCTTAATATCAAGTTCAGCACTTAAAAATTCGTTTTTTATTCCTTGTGCATCAGCGATACTACTACTATATTTTGAAGAACACATCTGACACTCTAAATTACATAAATTACTATATCTTAGATCATAAGATAATATTGTTGGTTCTTGTCCACTAATATGCATGTCTACAGAATTTAAAACTTTATTTTCATCTGTCAAATGATTTTTGATAGCACGTTGTCTTTCACTGATTAATTTTTGTTGTTCTTTTTTATAACACCCCGCACATTCATCGGGAAATTTTCCATCTAGCATCTTATTTCTTACAGCATCTAGAGAATTTTTATCTACTTCAACTTCTGACAGACAACAAACTTTTTGTTTTTTGTCTACATCAACATAAAAATGAATAAATGGTAAAACACAAAAGGCATGACCAAACTTTAAAGAATCATGTAGATTAATAAATTTATTGTTCAGCATGCCATTTACACTCTTGCCAAAAATCTTTCATCTGTGGAAATGTCGCTAGGAAATCTGTTCCACGTCGTTGATCATACTCATTGAAGAAACGATAGAAATCTGCACGTGTATCATGTAGATATTTTTCGTTTAACTTTTTACCTTTCTTCATCCAATCAACATCACGCTCTAAACGTTGTATTTCATAATCTTTAAAGCCATCAAATCGATCACTGTCTTCATCTAAACGGTTTAACTTCATCCACTTGACTACATTCTCTAAGATACGCACATAACTTTCTGGAAGTATCTGTAGGCTTTGCCAACTAGGTGTTCTCAACACAGGAGTATCAAACCAAATACGTTGGTATTCAGTGCTGTACAGCTTACGTAGTTCAAGTACGTGTTCTAGTAACTGTTGAAGGCCTAAGATACTAAGATTATTCATTGTGATGATATAAGTCAAACTGTTGCGATTTGGAACTTCTGTCAGGTATTTGTGGACATAACTATGTAGACGGCTTGGGCTTAGGCCATGGCGGATATAAGCCGCATGATCATGATTACCTGTATCCAAACTTACATACTGCATGAAGTGTTCAATGCGCTCACCTGCACATAGTTGTTTTACTTTGTCTAGATATTTGTTAAACAGTTCTGGTTCTACACTAAAGTTACTAGTAACATCAACATGTAGATCTTTCTTAGGCATGGCCAGTATGTAATCAAATACACGATGCGTATTCTTATCCATTAAAGGCTCACCACCAGTCATACGGAAGTGTTTGAGACTGCCGTATAGATCGGGCCACCAACGCCAAAATGCTTCTACATAAGGATTGTTTTCACGTACAGGAATCGGTTGGCGGCGTCCTTTGAAATGCATGGGATCATTGTGTGGGCTCTTTGTGGGATATGCTCCCCAACGATCGATATCTTTGCTCCACTCAGTTGAAAACTGAGGACTACAATAACTACAGGCTAGATTACAGCCATGGCTGAAGTTTACTTCTACATAACTAGGAGTAACATCTGCGTCCCATGGTTGATTGACAATATTGTTATAGTGTTCGGCAGCCCAGGGCTCACCACTGCGATAGTGACGATCACTAAGATGTCCGGCATCTTCCATAGTCCAGCAATAGTTACATTCTTTAGGACGTTCACCGTTGAGCATCTTCCTACGTTGTTCTTTTTTGTATGCTGTGTTATGCAGGGCACTAGGATGGAACTCCAATGGTTGCGCATCAATCTCATGCAATGGAGGGTGATAACAGCTATTGTTAAGTCCCGTAGGCAAATGTAGGCTTACCTGTTGCCATTTAGCTAGGCAAAGACTAGGCCCTAGTTTGTTCTTCATCTCTTCTGCTGCTGTCATAAATTTACTTTTACTCATAATTTTTCTTTGATTAAATCTGCTAGTTTAATCATTCCTTGTTCATTATAATGACCATCTGGTAACCTCTCCCCAATACTAGGGTACATTATCAATTGACCGTGTTTATTTCTTCTCTTTTCCATTGAAAATATAATAAATTTTTTGTTATTGTTTTTAAATAAGTCTATTAGGCTATCAGCATAAAAGTCACTTAACGTATTAGCATAACTATTATTGGATAGCATATAATACACTTTCACAAAAGTTGAAAACATTTCTTCTAATCCCAAAACTGGGCAATCTTTTATGTTTGGAAAAACACCAAATGGTTTATCATCGTTCCATAATGTTATTCTATTAGAATATGTTAGCCCAACAACAAAAGTGTCATAATCTTCTAAATTTTTATATATGTCGTGTATAATTAATTGATTGCTTTTCCCTGGCATAGATTTATCTATATCTGCATTTAGTAAAGATGCCAATGAAAACTTACGGTCAAGTCCTTGTCCATAGGTAAAACTACAACCGTCGACGTAAATTTTACTCACGTTCCATTACTCCTCGATTTTTAAACACACTCTTATAGTGATGTTTAAAAAATTTGCTTTCTTCTGGGTCCATGTCTACGATGGGTAGACTTAATTTTTGTCTTAGTTGATTGCCCATACTAGTACAATGATCCGGAGTGTCATTCTCAAACTCTTTCCATAGTTCTGCCAGAGCATCAAAATCCTGTACTTGTCGATGATCCCATTCTTTATTCAACATGGTCATCCATGTGCCTAACCGGGCACCATAGATGCTCCAAAATCCATTGTCTACATCTGCGCCAACTGTTTGCCAAATACATAGATGATCATAGTTACGATTGTGTACTTTAACTTCAAAGTCTACAAGTCCTGGACGCTTGCCGCGATCTAAACACATCTTCACGCCTTCACGGAATCCTGCTCGCCATGCTTGGAATGGGGTGGCATTGGGGTATGTGGTTGAGTAGCAGTCATGCATAGCCCAGTAATTAGGATAAAAACAGAACTCTACATCGTTGGCTTCACTACCATCTGTGTTCTCATGTGTTTTCATAGTATAAACAAATTCTTTAGTCCAACAACTTAGTCCACCATTGCCATACATTAATCCATTTATCGTATTACGGGCCTTCCAACGAAATACACAATCTTTGTTCGTGTCATCTAGTGTTAGTTGTAGATTAAAGAACTCAGTATCTGGTATATTATCACCGTCGATTAAGACAAAACGGTCTGTAGTGCTAGCATCAGCTGCGGCTTTATGTGCGGCATCACTGCCTTTAACACCATCAACACGCTGGGCCCAAGGCACCATGTTTTGGATTTTGATCCATGTCTCTTCTTTACGAGGCTCGTCGTAGCTAAGATAGACGCAATCCAAATCTGCTATGTCAACTATTTCTTTTGTCATAATATCCTACATCTGTATATTCTTCGCCCGGCTCAACAACGATTCCAGCATGATTCTTTACTATTTTAACACCTTTTGTGCTAGTAGTCAAACTAAAATAATGGTTATAAACTGGTTTACGTTCAACCAGTTGATCTTTTTCTATCCATAGCCATTGGCATTCTAACGTTTGATATTGCACTTTGGTAATTGGTATCCAATTATCATTATTTTCTGGAAATTTATGGGCCGCCACATATAAAACTTTACCATCATCATCATGATAGACACGGTATTCTTCCTTGACTATTATAGAGCCAAAGCTCTCCAGGGCCTTGAAAAATTCTATTTCAAATTCATTCATTTAATAAAATCCTTTTCATAATAGTGTACTGGATGATATTGATTCAAATTATTAATTCGTATCATTGTCCCATCATGCTCAACATTTACATGCTCAGTCCAAGGTTGATCATCAGACCATCCGTGTATTCTAGGTTTCATGTGCGCAAAATTAAAAAAGTCTAGCGTGGGGATCAGGCATTTTTCGACACCAATGATTTTAGCAGTGATCGCATAAACTACATCAGTGGTGGGGTCTTGATCACAACGTATTAGTTCTTGCTTAATCGTGTTCCAATTGGCGTAGATATTTTTAGCTGTTTTAAAAAAATCAACAGCGGTTTGGCTCCAGCGGAAATACATCATGCCATTATAGACATCTGGTAGATCATTCAACCCAAAAAATTTCCTATATGCTGTTTTTGTCACACGATGCCCTTGGTAGTCTCGACAATTATAACTAAGGCAAACATCACGTAATCTTAACGCATGCAACCAATGATTTATATCATCTGTGAACAATAGATCACTTTCTAGTTTTATAGTTTCTTTAAATGGTGTGAGATCCATGACCTGCCACTCATTACTAAGTTTCCAACTATCTTGCTTGGCCATGTCAGAGGGTAATTCTATTATGTGATCAAATACTTCACGATGCCTGTCAGTGACTTGTTTTAATGTAGCATGATCAACGATCACAGCATATTGATCATTGGATTGGCTAGCTTTGATATTTTTAGCCTGGTGGTATGCTAAATTCAAATAATCGACTGTGGTATTTTGTGCGATAGTTAAGAATCCAATCTGTGATTTAAATTCACGCATTTGTAGCTGCCTCAATTAATTGATTCAATTCATCACTGACTAGATATTCTTTACTCATGACATGTATGCTCTGTTTAGGCAATACATGCCCTTGATCATCTATTTGTAAATAAAACTTTTGTCCCTTTAAAGATAATCTTTGTATAGATTTGTTAATGCTAACGATTGGCCACGGAAGGTAATTGCGAATGTCTTGATTGTAGCCATTGATGATATTGTCTGCGATTGTAAAGGCAAAATCATTGCGAAAATTTAGGGCAGATATATTATATAATCGCCAATAATAAATAAAATTACGTTCAATCCTAGCTACCAAATCAAATAACATCTGACTCTTGGATGTTTTATTGAATACTACAACTGTGGCCCACAATGTGGGCAGGCTGTATTTTCCCATCAATGGTGAGGGGGTATTGCCAACGAAATGGTTATGTCTGGCTATGGTATAATCTCTTACAGTGTCTAGTATTTTTAATAGATTGCGATCAAATATTAAATAATCACTGTCTAACAATATAGTCTGATCATATGGACTCAGTTCATATGCGACATGTCGGCCACTGTTGTTCCACGGTTCAAATTCCCCACTGTCTGTGTTGTAGCGTTTATTTTTGATCGAGGGTTCTCCCCCGATTATGGTCACTGGCAGGTCTAGATAATGATTGATCAGGCGTTCGGCACGGCGGGCTATGGCCAGATAATCTATGGTATCAGTGTTTTTAGCAAACAGCACCACACCCCTAGATTTTCCTGATGCGTTTGAGTTCTTCATGTTCTATATGCCATGTGTTCATAGCTGATTGATAATGTTGGCGTGCTTGATCTAATAGTTCTTGTCTGGTAATCTTAATTGGATTATTGTACACATCTTCTAGGTACAGTTCATCATTGGGCCAAGTGGCTAAAAAAGCTAATAAATTCGTATCAATGAGGAAAAGTCCCCCTGCGTAGGCCAAATGTAGATCTGTTGAGATCTTGTCTTTTAAGGCCTGTTTGTTTTTTTGGTAGTTAGTAGCTACTTTGATTTGTTCAACTAATTGTTCTGGATTTGTCGGCATACTAGTAATTATCTTAAAAAGTTTAGGTCAAAATAAAAGCACCATGGGTGCCTTTATTATATACTTTTACCCAGTTCGTGTCAATTAACTAACAGTTATGGTTCCCCAAACATCTGCTAAGTATGTGACTTCTGGTCTGATAACGTCGATCCTATGGCGGAATGTACCCGACACTGCATCGTCGAATGCTTCATCTGCACCGTCTGTGTAGGTTATATCATAGATAACCTGCGTGCCTAGGCCGCCATTGGAGCCAGCTGCACCAGCTACTCTCATGAATACTTCTAGAGTATTGGCAGTGTAATTGGCATTATCGCTGGTAAGTTTAATTATGGTTTGATTGCTGGTTGTAAGATCCCAATAACCAATAGCTAGGCCGTTGGTAGTAAGGGTTTCACCTGTGCCAGACCTAGTGCTGGTTAATGCGTCTAAGCTCAAGGTACCTATAGCATTCATTAGATCAGTATAGCTGGTTTCTTTTGCATTGTCAGTTAGAGCACTTGGACTAAAGACCAAATTGAATCTACCACCACTGTTGAAATAATAACGTGCTTGGTCAGCACTAGCAAAGGTCACAGTGATAGTCTGTGTGAATGCGCTGGTGCTAAAAGTCGCATCAAAATTAGCTGAAGCAGTAGTAGAGCCACGTGTGCTGTTGAAATTCAGTTTATTAGTGTTAACTGTGGTAATTGCTGAAGCTACGTTAGCAAACGCAGTGATAGTTGCACCAGCGACGATACCAATATTACTTCCTGTAGCTAATTGTGCAGCTGCACCACCTTGGTGGCCTAGGGTTTTGTTTAGTGTATAAACTAATCCTGCCCATTGTGTAGCTGAAACTGTAGTGCCTGCTGAAAGGGTACTGATTAAACTGGTGTCTTGACCATATCCATTTTGGCCATTTCCTGGGCCCCAGACTTCCGCAAGATTATCTGGTGTTGCATTGTAAACTTGAGTATTACCACCCCAAGCTAATAGATTGTAATCTAATGCTTGTATGGTTCCGCCTGATGTGTATGCCATTTTTACTTAATCCTATTTATTAACTATTTAGCTTAACGATAGCTTCTACTGTGCCTTCGTCTTGTGTTGTTTTATCTGCTAGAGCACGCCCAATAACGTTAAATGCTGTGATTTCTGTGCGATCTGCTGCTCTAGCCAGGCCATTACCTGCTGATACTAATCGATCACCTTTCTTAACTTGACCAATCACGCGAACCGGAACTCGACCACTTACTGCTACTGCTGGGTGTGTTGTATTTGATCCAGCATTACTATTCATTAGATACGCTGCAGCTGTACTTATCACTCCAAATACTGATTCACTTAATTCTTGGACTGCACGGGTAATTTCTTTCGTTCCACCAAGTTCAACAACAGTACCAGGTGAATAAACATTATCTGCTTCAAAGCGTTCTGCCAAGTCAGCGTATTGAGCTGTAACTGAAGTACCTACTAGGTAATTTGCATGAACATTACCAAATTTAGTACCGCTAGCACCAATATCAATTCCAGTGGTACTTGGTAAAATCTTGTTTGAAACTGTAGTAATACCTGTAACTGCTAGTGTAGTTGATGCTGTTACTGCCCCAGTTAAAGTAGTAGCACCTGTAACTGAAAATGCGCCAGGTACTGCTACGGCGCCTGTTGTGCCAGTTATGCCAATGGCTTTTGTATCAACTCCGCCTTTGTTTATAAACAGATCTAAATTCTTATTGCTAGTTCCGTTCCTTATACTAACATCACCTGAACTAGTTGCTACTGTTAGATCTGATCCTACTAACAATGATCCGACTGTTACTGCGTAAGCACTACTTGCCGCTTGATCGTTGCGTAAAAATTGACTAGCTGTGATTCCTGACAGGGTAGCTGCTGTACTCACAGTACCTGTAAAGAATGCACCCGAAATCGCTGAACTTAAATTAAATCCTGGAACGATAGTAGTAAATCCACTGATACTTGTTCCTGGAGTAAATGTTGAATCTTTACTCAAGATCGCAACCACAGTATTGCTGATATAGAATTTAACCACCACGTGGCTAGCTGATCCACTATCTAAAATTGTTTCAACTACAGCACCACTGGTACCTGAAGTTGTTGTGTAGCTAGGACCTACAGTGATAAATGCCGACCCTGACCATACTTTTAATTGTGCGTTAGCTGAATCATACCACAAGTCACCTATAACTGGGCTTGCTGGTTGTGATGTACCGCTTGCTGAACTTGAAATTGGTTTCCAGATCGTGCCATTGTAGACTTTTAATAAATTATTTGTGCTGTCATACCACAACTGACCAGCCAATGGCGCAGTAGGTGCTGATGAATTATAGAAATTTTCTAATAACTTGATATAGTTTTCGTTTAAGAAAATACCATAACCAGCATAGTTTTTACCGATCAAGGTTAAACTGGTATTGGTACTGTTTACAGTACCGTCTGCTATGGATGCTAGTGTAGCACCAGCTGTTGTTGTAATTGTATATGCCATCTTTTATACCTATTATATATGTTATTTATCTTAAAATCAAGCTTCTATGCTTCTCGTTGGAACCAAAAATCTCCATTCTTACCAACTGCATTGTCAGGTTCTGCTGTACTGACGAACTTAGCACTACCGCTCCAATATTGGGTAGCCTTGCTTACATATTGGGTACTAGCTACTAGTGTATTTCCTGCTAGTGCTCCTGTTACAGAAGTATTAGCATAATATTGATGATACGCACTAGGAGTTAATACTGTTTGTGTTGTTGCTGTGCCTGTGGCTAAAAGATTAAATCCTGCGCTACTTGCTGTTGCTACAGTCGTACCATCCATTACGATTTCTGCATTACCTGTGCCAGTATCATTGACAGCAATATAAGTAGTACTTGCTGAAGGATTAATTCCTGGCGCATAAATTTTATTTGTTAAGAAACCTGAATTATTAACTACGAAAGCTGTAGTAGCTACAGTGGTATCTGCTGTACCTGCTAATTGTGTTGGAGCAGTTAAATTTCCTGAGAACGCACCAGTACCAGTTACATTTAATGCACCAGTGACTGTAGCACCAGATGCTAGAGTTAAACTACCCGAAAGTGTAGCACTTAATAGAGCCGCAGTACCTGTCGCGCCGTCGATGCCAAATGAAAGTGTATTTGTTCCGCTGACATTGGAATAAAAATTAATATCACCATTGCTCTTAGTATTTTTAATATTAATATCACCATTGGTATCTGTGGTGATTTGTAAATTGCTTGACAATCCAACTGTTAGCCCACCGTTTTTAGCAATAGTTAAATTGCCTGTGGTCGTGCTATCGATATCATTACGTAAGTAACTAGCCGCTGGTTGTCCACCCAAGAATGAACTGTTGTTGGCAAGACCATGGAATGTTGCTGAGCCTACACTGGTATTAGCATTGATACCAGCTTTGATCGTGGTATATCCTAGAATAGAGCTAGCTGGAGTAAATTCGCTGTCTCTGCTAACAATACTTGTGCGAGCATTGTTTAATTTAATGCTTAATACGTCATGTACTATGGCCGCATTGTCTGTGATCTGTTCCCATACAGCTCCGCTACCATCACGTTGTGGCCCTACTAGGATCCATCCTGCAGCACTATACGGATCAGTACCATTGTAGATATAAAGTTGGCTATAGGTAGTATCCCACCATAGGTCACCTGCTACTGTTGTCGTGGGTGCTGATGTTTGTGCTGTACAACTACTAACTATTTTAAATGCAGTGCCAGTATAAACACGTAGACGTTTGTCAGAAGTGTTCCAATACAATTGACCTGCTAATGGATTAGCTGGCTCAGAACTATAAGCAAAGTTCTCTATTAACTTGACCAAGTCATTGGCAATCAGTTGACCATAGTTGGCGTAGTTACGACCGATTAATGTCAAGCTGGTAAAGCTGGTATTAATGGTCCCGTCTAGGATAGTTCCTAGCGTCGTTCCGTCTGTTTTAGTTATGGTATAACTCATGTCTAGTTCCTATTAAGCTAAGTTAGTCAGTGTCTGTATTCGCACTGTATAATCAATTTGTATCAATCTGTTCAGAGATTTTTGCACTGGGCTAAAAATCACATGTGTTAATAATTTTCCAAGCCCTTCACCGTTTGAACTATAACCTTTAAGTCCTAGTTCATCAAATACAAACTGACCGCTTAGGTCTTGGCTGTTGTCAAATACTGCTTGTCCGCTGGGCTCACCGTAGTCTAACAAGCAACTAATAATGATATCAGTATATATCAACCCTGGCGTATGCGTGACAGTGATCTTATTTCTAGTAGCATCAGTGTTGGCCGCATTGGTATCATCTACGATCTTATAGTATTGTGGACTATATAAGTCAGCATTTTGTACGTTGGTATTAGTTGGCAGGTATGTAATAACACCTGTTGGATCAACTGTGGTACCACCGTTACCAAAGTGCATTTCTGTGATAAAATTACTGTTTTTATTACCCACGCTTAGTGCCAGTGCTTCACTCATATTTTCATAGTGAATAGCGTTGCGTTTGTCTACAAAAACTTCCTTGGTTTCAGGGTCAAATATCTTGATATGCCCTTGTAAGTGGAAAGAACCACGTTCATCAGGTTGCTTTTGAACTTGCGCTGTTGGTTGAGTTTCTTGTTTATTAGTAGTCATATTCTTATTTATCTTGTTATTAACCATAGCTTTTTCTTAAATTAGATTCCAAATCTGCTGT
>Ga0209500_10000578_pt1 | contig 31093 bp, 28 predicted proteins | sample S_140212_EF_Meta_FD_187323 | JGI IMG/M metagenome (GOLD analysis project Ga0209500, IMG submission 187323) | Freshwater microbial communities from Lake Simoncouche, Canada to study carbon cycling - S_140212_EF_MetaG (SPAdes) (version 2) | ecosystem: Environmental > Aquatic > Freshwater > Lake ...
AGGCGGTTCCAAGATATATTATTACAGTAAAAGGAGCAAAGCTTTCTACAGAGTCAGAGCGTAAATTGCTTGAGTTTTTCCAAGTTGGACTAAGAGGCAAGAATCACAGATCTTTGTATATTCCCCTTCCTCCAGATTCTCCAGACTCTAAGACTGAATTTAAGATGGAGCCAATTGAGGCAGGTACTCAGGAATCTTCATTTAACGTATATCGCAAATCTAATAGAGATGAAATTCTATTATCTCACCGTGTCCCAATTAATAAAATTGGAACTCCAGAAGGAGTAAATTTAGCGGTAGCCAGAGATGCCGATAAAACATTTAGAGAGCAAGTATGTCGTCCAGCCCAAATGAATTTAGAAAAGAAATTAAATAAAATTATTGAAGAAATGACAGATGCTTTAATTCTTAAATTTAATGAGTTAACCTTGACCGATGAAGATACTCAATCTAAAATTGATGAGCGATATTTAAGGATGCAGGTAGTGACCCCTAATGAAATTAGAATTAGAATGGGCATGGTCCCAATTGATGGTGGGGATAAAGTTGTAGAATTAAAACCACAGGCACAGGCAGAAGTAAGAGCACAGGCAGGCAAGACCAGAACTAGAGATTCTGAAAGGTCTGCAAATTCCCCCGATATTTCTGGAGAGGGAAGAAATGCTCAAGGAGACGGAAGACAAGTCGACTGACCCTGCTCAACCATTATTTGCGTTATAGTCAATAACGCTATAAAATTAAGCATATGAACATTGAAAAATCACTATGGTCTTCAACTGGCGATCAGATAGTTTTATCGGTCCCCTTTACAAAAGTCAACCGTGAAAAGCGTACTGTCTCAGGTTTTGCAACACTAGACAACGTTGATCAAACTGGTGACGTCGTTACTATGGAAGCAAGCGTAAAAGCTTTTGAAAATTTCCGTGGAAACATCCGTGAGATGCATGGATCAAATGCAGTAGGCAAAATGATTTCTTTTAAGCCAGAAACATACTACGATGCAAAAGCACAAGAATTTTATAACGGAGTATATGTTGACGCATATGTTTCTAAAGGCGCTCAGGACACTTGGGAAAAAGTTCTAGACGGAACTCTAACAGGATTTTCAATCGGCGGAAAGATTATTGAATCAGACAACGAAGTTAATAAAGCAACTGGTAAGACTACAAGATTCATCAAAGATTATTCATTGATGGAACTTTCAATTGTCGACTCTCCAGCAAACGAGCTATGCAACATTCTTTCTATCTCTAAGATGAACGGCGAACTAATATTTAAAGGAATAGCAACTGAAGTAAAAGCAGAAAACATTTTTTATTGTGCAGACTCAGACTCAGTATTTATTTCAACAGAATCATCATATGATTCCCCAGTTACAGGAAAGCCTGCAACACTAATTGGATGGGTAGAGTCAAACGATGTTAACAAAGCAAAAGAAATAAACAAGATTCTTGATTTACATAAAAAATCAAGATTGTCCACGCCTGAAACACAAATTGCAAAACAGGCAGACATAGAAGGAGGTAATGAAGTGTCAGAAAACACAGAAAACACAGCAGTCGAAGAGACTGTAGTAGCAGACGCACCAGTTGTTGCTGAAGAAGCACCAGCAGTTGTAGAAGCACCAGTAGAAGACGCTCCTGCCGAAACTCTAGAAAAAGCAGCCGATGTATCAGAAGTTATGGTTGATGAACCTGATTTTGCTAAAATGCTTGGCGACCTTAAGGGATTTTTCTCAGAGACATTGAATAAGGCTTCAGAAGCAAATGCAGTACAGGTTTCAACAATTAAAGATACAGTTGAAACGTTCAGCAAGAGCGTAGATAGCCGAATTTCAGAGTTGGCAGAACAACACACAGCACTTTCAACAGCAGTTGAAAGCATCAAGAACACAATTGATGGTGTACAAAAGCGTGTCGATGCAGTAGAATCAGAGACTGCAATTAAGAAGTCCTCGGACCTTGGCGGGTCTCAGGAAGTAATGATCAAAAAATCAAAGTGGAACGGTTCTTTCCTTGGTTCCGTGAACGAAATTTTTAACTAAAAAAAGGTAGGTGAAAATATAAAATGAGTAATGAAAACTTAGAAAAGGCTATCGCTGCAGGTACAACTGCAACAGGTACCTTTGCAGGAGTTACAGGCGCAGCTAACACAAGTATCCACACAGGTGGTGCTTCTGGCAACGCAGGTCTCCTAAACGCAGAACAATCAGCTCGCTTCCTGGACTACATGTTCGACGCTACCGTAATCGGTAAGGTCGCCCGTACAGTTCGTATGAAGTCAGACACATCTGAGATTGATCGTATGGCCGTTGGTGAGAAGCTTATGAAGCTTGCAACCGAAGGTGATAACGACGCTTCAAACAGCGCAGTAACTTTCTCAAAAATCTCTTTGACAACAAAGAAACTCCGCATGGACTGGGAGCTTTCAACAGAGTCTCTAGAAGATAATATCGAAGGTGCAGATCTTGAAGATCATATTGCACGTTTGATGGCAACACAGGCAGGTAACGACATTGAAGACGTAATTCTAAATGGCGATACAACCCTAACAGGCGATGCCCTATACAAGTCATTTGATGGCGTTGTAAAGAAGGCAAAGGCTTCAGCACACGTAGTAGAAGCTGGTGGCTCAGGCGTAAGCCGTGAGTTGTTTAACAAAGCACTCAAAGCAATGCCACGTAAGTACAAGCAACGTCGTGCAGATCTTCGCTTCCTAGCAGGATCAAACCTGATTCAAGATTTCCTATATGCTAACAGCATTGGAACAAATCAGACAATTCCACAGGATATCGCATCAAGCTTAATCCGTGGAGCAACACCAGCTCTAGGTGGACCAGCAGGATATGTGGCACCATTCGCATTCGGTATTCCGATTGTTGAAGTACCACTTCTTAATGAGACACAGACTGGAACATATTCAGCTCCATCAGGATCACACGGTGACGTCCACTTGACATTCCCAAATAACGTAGTTATTGGTATCAAGCGTGATGTAACTGTTTACCGCTTCTTCGAGCCACGTAAGGACTCAATCGAGTACACAATGTATACTCGTGTTGGCGTTCAAATCGAGCAGGCAAACGCCTGGGTAGTAGTGAAAAACGTTAAGGTTGCTTCCTAATTATAGGATTTAACTAGCTGGAAAGGCCCCTAATTAATTTTAGGGGCTTTTCATTTTAATTTAGTAATGCTATAATTGTTTTAAGTAGAAATAGGAGATTTGCATGTCATTTGAGACATTGAAAGTAGCAGAGTTGAAAAAGATTGCAGAAGATTTTGCAGTCGATGCCGACGGTCTAAAAAACAAAGCCGACATCATTGCCGCCCTTGCAGAAGAGGGAGTAACTTGGTCTGTATATAACAGCACTATTAAAAAGATTGAAGAAGAGACGGAAGAAATGTCAATCGAAGTATTGCCAAAGTTTGATCCAAAAGCAGCACAGCCAGAGGACACAGTATTAGTAAGAATGACCAGAGAGAACTTTAGATATGATATTATGGGAATTACGTTCACAAAAGAACACCCATTTGTAGCAGTATCTGAAGATGTAGCACAAGAAATTTTTGATAAGGAGGAGGGCTTTAGATTAGCGTCTCCTAGAGAAGTACAGGAGTACTACAGTTAATCTAAGCCTATAAAATGGCAGAGATATTAATTAATTCACAATCACCGATTGTCCATCAGATTTTTTGGAACGGTGACATCGCAGTTGCCGACGCCTTACCTATTGTAAAAATATATGACGTAACGCTAGATGCAAGAGTTAGTCCTGCGGTACTTGCAACAACCGTGCTTGCCACAATAACCTCTACCCTAGACGAAAATAATCCTGGAACGTATTCTGTTAACGTGCCTTATGCCCTTACGAATAGAAATAAGACATTAAAGGTAAATTGGGAATACTCAGTGGGCGGAGTGGCGGTAGTAAGATCAGATGAGGTACAGGTAGTAACCCCATACATAGATTTTAACTACATTCAAGACTTAGGCTACAGTACAGATTCTTCAGACCCATCATACAAGTCTTACAAAGAATTAATTAGAGCAGAAAAGTATGCTCGTAAGCAAATAGAAGAATACACAGGACAAAAGTTTTATCTTTATGATGAAACCGTAATGGTATATGGTTATGAGTACGATACTCTTCCTTTACCAGCTAAAATAAATCAACTACATACGTTGTCTGTAAACGATATACTTCTTAGAGACAATATTAATAATATTGACAACTGGAACTTTCCAGTTCAGATTTCTGAGAGCGGATATTCAATTAGAATTAATAGAGCAGGAATGGTAGATAATACAGTATATACCGCTAATGGAATGGTTCCTCCAAGTATTCATGACTATTCAGGAGTGTTTCACTCTGGAGTTCCTTACAAGGTATTTGCAAGATTTGGATGGGACAAAGTTCCTGAAAATGTAGAGCTAGCAACAGCTGAATTAATGAAAGATTATTTTTCTAAAGATACCGTATGGCGCAACAAGTATGTAAAGTCTATATCAACATTTGACTGGGATTTTGAGTACAGGGGAGATGCCTATACTGGCACAGGTAACGCCCTAGCAGATAATCTTCTAGCAGACTATGTCTTAACAATTAAAGCAGAGATTATATAATGACTAGCATCGTAGACTCTGTCTTGTCTATGAATTTAGATGTTTATAGACAGTCTGAAATTCAAGATACCGAAACTGGGGCAATCATAAAAGAATGGAATTACTACAAAACCCTATCTTGCCATGCTAAAGGAATAATTAGCAATACAGCTACATCTGGCTCTGGAAACAAACAAGTTTTTTCAAACAAATATATGGATGAGCAAGTAATTCAGATAAGAACATCAGAAAAATTAACAGCCAGAGAAAAGATTACAAACATAAGGGATTCCGACAATAATGTAATCTGGCAAGAAATTAATTATCCAAACGATACACCTACAGTATTTGAAGTAATGGGAACAACGCCAATGACAGATCCATTTGGAAGAGTCATTGCTTATAGCTCATCCCTAAAGAGATCGGAGAATCAGCAAATTGGACAATAGCGGAATGCTGATTCAAGCAGCAAGCGGACTTGAAAGAATGATGTATGCAAATCAAAAAGGCGTGTTAAAAGATAGCACGGTAGCTCAAATATCAGCATATGTATACTATGAAGCAGCAGTAATATCTAAGCTAACAACAAACAAGCCATTTCAAAATGCATTTGGAAAAATGATGTTTGATCAAATAAACTTAGATTTTGGAAACTACATAGACTCACTTGCTAGAAGCAAGCCTAAATCTTTACACCATGTTTACGAATGGAAAAAATCAGGTAACAAAACTGCAAGACTATTTAAATTAAATAAGACTGCCCAACTAGGGCTATCATTTGGAATTAACTACGAGTTCCTCCCATCAAAATCAATGGTTCCCGCATCAAGCGGCAGACGCAGACATGTATTTGCAAACAAGGCTTCAATAGTGGAGCAAGGCAAGCCTTTAGTAATTAGACCAAAGAATGCCGAAAGACTTGTATTTCAAATTGATGATGAGACAATATTTATGCCAAAGGGGGCATCTGTTACGGTAAAGCGTCCTGGTGGAACTGGGGCAACTAATCAATTTACATTAGCTCACTCAAGATTTTTTAGCGGTAATTTAGTAAACGATTCAATCAAAAGATCTGGATTCCAAAAACTATTTAATTCAAGCATTACGAAAGCATTAAGAGTTCCCTCTAATATTAAAAAAGTTCAATACTCATTTTCAGCAAACACAATAAGGTCTCAGGCTGACTCAGCACTGACCCTATCATTTGGAGGTGCAATGTGACGGCCAACTATAAATTAGACGCAATGCTAGAGCTAAGAAAGTATTTATGGGAAGAGCTTTATACAAGAGGAATCTTTGACGAAGACGACTACTGGAGCGATAACTTAAATGAGAACATCATCCCAATTATCCCAGTTCAGCAGTCACCAGAACTAAATCAATTTTTAAGCGGCAAGAAGCATATAGTTTATGACAAGATAGGGATGTCCTATGAGGACAACTGGCTAATATGTTGCGAACAAATCCTATTTACCGTATATTCAACATCAGTGGCAGATATCAATGAGATCAGAAACTACATGACAGATGAGTTTAGAAGAATGGACGAGTCTGCCAGAGACATAAATAAATGGAAAGATCTTTCAAATAAGTTTAAATTTTATAGCATATATATAGCAGACATATCTCCAACAGCCCCTTCAGAGGAGCTTCAGGGATTCTTCTCCTCAGAAATAATACTAGAGATTAAGTATTCTAGGATAACAGACAGTGATGGGTCTTCAAGCACACTAGGCAGATTCCTCTAGGGTTTGCCTTTTTACCTATAATATTATAAACTTGTCTTAAGAGGAAAGAAGCCTAGCCAGCTTGAATTTAAGATTTGAACAAAAATATATATATATTGAAATATAGGAGGAAACAAAACTATGGCACAATCCGTAGGTAATGCTAGAAATATTCTAGTCGGTGCATCTCCGCTGTTCTTGTCAAATACTGACATCAACGACGCAGATTACATCGCAAACGCAGAAGCAGGCGTAGCAGTTACAGCAGCAGCTAATACAGTTGGAGTACCAGCATTTGCATCAGGTGTATCTTATACAACTTCGCTTAACGCTGTTAATCAAACTGCAGGACTATTTGGATACCGTAACGTTGGTTTTACTAACAACGGTCTTCAAATCACATACAACCCAACATATGACTCAGTAACTGTAGATCAGTTGCTTGATACAGCTAAGCTGTTCAAGTCAGCAATGGAAGTTATGATTGCAACAGAAATGTCAGAAGGTACTCTTGAGAACATTGCAACAGTATTTGGACAACCATCATCAACTCTATCAACTTCAGGAACTGGAGTTACAAAGAAAGATGTTCTAGGTCTTGAGGCAGGTGCACTTGGTGCAGCCCCAACAGAGCGTCAGCTAATTGCAGTTGGACTAGCTCCAACAGCAGGTTCAACATCATCAGAGCGTGTATATTATGCTCGTCGAGTATTGTCTGTACAACAGTCACAATTCTCACTTGCACGTACAACTCCAACAACATTCCCAGTAACCTTCCGTTTACTACCAGATGCTGGCTATGCTGGCTCTGAGTACGGCAAGATTATTGACCGTGTTCTAGTAGCATAATAATTTAGTTTATTAGCTATACATCAAAGCCCCCAAGAAATTGGGGGCTTTGTGGTTGTATTAGTATATTTCTTTTAGTATAATGTTTATGAGTAGATCCTAGGAGGACCTAAATTGGCAACAACAGTATATGATGTAGAAGAGGTACAGCTTCAAAACGGGCAGACCGTAAAGCTAAAGCCACTATCAATCAAAGAACTTCGTAAGTTCATGATAGCAATCAAGAAAACAGGAGAGTCACAAACAGAAGATGAGACTCTAAATATCCTAATTGATGCATGTGCAATTGCACTAGAAAAGCAGCTACCAGAATTAGTAGCAGATAGAGAAGCATTTGAAGATGCTATCGATGTACCAACAATGAATCGCATACTTGAAGTTTGCGGAGGGATTAAACTTGACGACCCAAACCTACTAGCGGCAGCGGTTCTGGCTGGTCAGAACTAGATTTAGCCGCTTTAGAAGGAGAACTTTTTTTACTAGGACATTGGAAGAACTACGATGAACTAGAAGAAAATTTATCAATGCCAGAACTAATAGCTACTTTTCAAGCTTTAAAGAAAAAGGAACACGATGTAAAAAAGTTTCAAGCATCTTTAAAGGGAGTAGATTTAGGTGAGTATAACGATGAAGGAAAGAAAGGTTCTAGTTTTGAAGAAATAGAGTTGAGGGCAGCAGGAATCACGACAAGCCCAGACGATGTTGTTTCACTTCAAGGAAGATTCGCAGCACAAGCTGGTTTCGGAATTGGAGAAGGACTAGGATACGCTAAGGAGTAATTTGAATACAAATGGCTGACGAAACAATCAGTACCCGCATAGTCGCTAATGCCGACTTCTCAGCCCTTATTGCAGATGTGCATAAGGTTACGGCCAGCCTATCTCGATTACAGGAAAAGTTAGCAAGCTCTAACAAGATGATGGCAAATCAAATTGCCGTTATGAATAGATCTTTTTCAGATACTCTCAGAAGCACAGGACAATTTTCCACACACTTTGTAAGCTTAACCTCAGATGTAGAAAAGTTTGGTAGAAATCTAGATGGCGGAAAGTTAAAGTTAAATCAATACTTTAACGCCTTTAGAGATCAAACTAAAACATCTGGCGGGCTTATAAGAGATTTAGCAAAACAGCAAGTAGCCCTACAAAACGCAGTACTTCAACCACTAGGAAGAAACGCACAAGGACTTATGCAGTTCAATGTGCATGTTCCAAGAGGCCTAGACACAGTAAAGAACAAAACAGCGCTGGCAAGAACAGAGCTTCAAATCATGAACAAAGTTGTTCAAGACGGTGCTGCACAAGTAATTAATTTTGGTAAGAACACACAGTGGACGGGACGTCAGCTAACCGTAGGTCTAACTGTGCCTTTAGTGGCTTTTGGTAATGCAGCATCAAAAGCATTTAGAGAAGCAGATCAAGAATTAGTTCGTTTAATGAAGGTTTATGGCGGAGTTGCAGGAACATCAGCAGTAGAATTAGGTAAAGTAAGAGAAGATGTTGTTAAGACTTCAAGAGAAATATCTGCCGCAATGGGTGTATCTTTTAAAGAAACAATTGGCCTTGCCGCTGATATTGCAGCAACTGGAAAAACTGGTGATGAATTACTAGGATCAATTAAAGAAACCACAAGGCTTTCAGTACTTGGTGAAGTAGACCGTCAAGAAGCCATGAAGGCTACCCTCGCAATTCAATCGGCATTTAAACAAAATACAGATGAGCTTTCAAAATCAATTAACTTTCTTAACGCAGTTGAAAACCAAACTTCAACAACCCTAAATGACCTTGTAGAAGCAATTCCAAAAGCTGGTCCTATTATTCAAGGACTCGGCGGAAGCGTACAAGACTTAGCTCTTTATTTAACTGCAATGCGTGAAGGTGGTATTAATGCATCAGAAGGTGCAAACGCTTTAAAGTCTGCACTAGCATCATTAATTAACCCAACAGATGTAGCAGTAGGAAAGTTTAAAACTCTTGGTATTGATTTGCTTGGAATAGTAAACAATAATGCTGGAGACCTTACTGGAACACTTATGGCTCTTCAAGGAGCATTAGATACTTTAGATCCACTTAAGAAACAACAGGCCATTGAACAATTATTTGGCAAGTTTCAGTTTTCAAGACTAAACGCCCTGTTTGAAAATTTAGGTCGTCAGGGAAGCCAGACTTTACAGGTTTTAGATTTAATGAAAGCTTCTTCGGAAGAATTAGCAAATGTAGCTGGTCGAGAATTAACAGCAGTAACTGAGTCGGCATCTGGTAAATATCGAAGAGCATTAGAAGGACTTAAGGCATCTCTAGCTGAAGTTGGAGAGCAGTTCTTAACAATTAATACCGTTTTAATTACAGTAATAGATAAGATAGTTCAGTTTGCTATGAATTTGCCTGGCCCAGTTAAGCAGGTACTAGCACTTCTTGGTGGGGTTACAGCAATTGCTGGCCCTCTAATTATGTTAACTGGTTTGCTTGCAAACTTCTTTGGTAACATGGCAAAGGGAGTATTCCACTTAAAAGCATTTTTTAAAGGCGGAGAGGGATTTAAATATTTAACTCCAGAAATGTTGGCGGCACAAAAGGCTGGAAAGTTAGTAGAAGAAACATTTTATAGCGATGCTAAGGCAGCGTCAGTATTACAGCAAGCACTTAGAAATTTACTTGACGAATTTTCTTTATTAGAAACAAAAGCCAAAGCTGGAGCAATGTCGGTAAATCCAGCAGTATCAACAATGGCTGGAAATCTTGTTATGGGAGCTGGAAGAGTAGTAGATCCTTCACATCCATTAGCTGGACCAATGGGAACAAGGTCAAGCTCTCATATGGTTCCACGTTCTGGAATGACCGAAGCACAAAGACTTCAGCAAACAATGTTTGGTATGGTTCCAGGATCAGGTCCAGTAAATCAAAAGATTGGTCAGAATCCACAGATATATATGGAGCAAGACCTTCCAAATGTTCCTGGATTAACTAGAATAAACGGAACATCAACAGGAATCGTTGCTGGAGAAGCCGCAAGGCACCACGCAATGATGGCAACATTAGCAATGCAATCTAAGGAAGAAATTGTTGCTCTTAAGAAACAAATAGTTGCTACTGGAACGGTAAGCAAAGACCTAATGGTTCAGTTCGACGGAATGTTACCAGTTGTATCTCAACTTACCACTAGTGCAGCACAGCAGTCTGCAGCGATTGTTTCACAGTTACGAGCAGGAACAATTAATATAGAGCAGGCAAAAGCCAAAATTATACAATTAAACTTAGATATAGAAAGAATGATGGTCCAAGCAACACAAGCTCAGGCAGCTTCAATGGGAAGAACAATAAACCCAACAATGATTCCTACATTAAACCAGCCAGTAGTTGACCCTACTGGGAAGTCTAATATGAGAGAGTTATTTAAAAAAGGAAGTACAAGAGACTTTATTAATAAGGTGGCAGGTGCACTTGGAGTAAGAACTTCAGGAGCAGGATATAACATTGAAACAACAAAGCCTAGAAGAATGGCTACTGGCGGAATGGTTTATAGGAAAAAGGGTAGCGAAGGACCAGAGTTTGCTCCAATGGGAACAGATACTGTTCCAGCAATGCTTACTCCTGGAGAGTTTGTTGTTAAAGCCAGTTCTGTAACTCCAGAGACCCTACCAATTTTGAAACAAATGAATGAGGGTTATATCCGTGGGCCAGAAATAGAAACAGTTCAAGAACCACGTACAACAATGAGTCCTTCAGAATTAAAAACATTAGATCCATCATTTAGAGGATCAAAGCCTTCTTATGAGGTTAAAGGAACATCTGGTCTTTATGTTGGAAACATAACAGATCCAGCAATTGTTTCAAAGTACCCTAAGCTTGCTAAAAATGGAATGATTACAAGAGAGATGATTAATAAGGCTTTAGAGGCAGATGTTCCTGGAAAACAGTTACCAGCAGAAGTAATGATAGCTGGAATTGCTGCCAGATCAACTCCTTACAGAAGCACCACAGAACAATTTCTTTATGAGCTTGCAGAGCAAGGACAAATAACTAAAGCTGATGCAAGAATGGCCTCCAATGATATTCATAACCTTTATGAAAAAGCTATAAAAAATAGATTTATTATAAATGATAAGTCTAACCCTCTTTACGCAGTTTCTAACGGCGTACTCCAAGCAAAATTTGGACACAATGCAAACTTAATGAATTTATGGGGACAGTTCTCTTCTTCTATTGGTGCTCATACCCCTAAAGGTGCTCCAGGATCTAGAAGAAGCACAACCGCAAGAACACTGGGCTTAACAGCATTAGATGGATCTAAGGTTAAAATTTCTAAACTTCAAGGTAATAAATCAACAACAATGGTTCACGCATCAACACCAAGCCCTCTTCTTAAAAGAATATCTGGGGCAGGTATAACTAGATCTGTTGCACGTGCCTTGCCGTTTATGTTCTCTAGAGGCAGAATAAGAATGGCTAGCGGTGGAATGGTTCCAAATGTTCAATATATGGAAGAGGGTTCTGACGGACCAGTAAGGTCTTCATTCTCTTCAGGATTCCAATCTGCTAGAAACAAGCCATCAGGCGGTGGCGGCATGAGTGCTATGGGACAAACAGGAATGTTTATGGGCGGTATGGGATTAAGCATGGCTGGAAATTCTGTTGGCGGAACTGCAGGAACTATAATGAGTTCTGCTGGTATGGCTATGCAATTTTTACCAATGCTAAGTGGACTTAAGGGTGTTATGGGAGGCCTTACAAAGGTAAGTGCTTTGACAAAAACATTTGGTTCAATTGCAGGAACAGTATTTAGAATTGCTGGAACAGCTGTTAAATTCTTTACTGGTCCAGTAGGACTAGCAGTAATAGGAATAACCGCATTAGTTGCAATATTTAAAATGTGGAGAAAAAATGTTGAAGACAATAGGCGTGAGCAAACTAGCATGTTTGGAGTCACAGAAAAAAGTGCTAAAGAACTAGGTATAACTTATGTTTCATTAACAGATAAATTAAAAGATTTACGTGAAGAACAAAAGTTAGCGGCAGACAAAGCAAAAGCATATTTTGAATCCTATACAGCATCTGGAGTAAGAGGACTTACTTTAACAATTCAGCAACTTAAGGAACTTAAAGAACGTGTAAAGTCAGACATGCCTGAAACATTAGGAATATTAAATAATATAGATTCGACTAAAATTAATGACTGGGCTGCAAACTTAAAAGCTCAAATGATATCTAGCGGCAAAAGCGTAGAGGATGCAACTAATCTAATATATGCTTTAATCGAATCTTCTAATAAAGCTGGTCAAGGCGTTGGAGCAATATCTTCTAAAATGTTTAGCGGAATATCTGATCAAGGATCTTCCGCTGCATTCATATTAAAAAATCTAGCTCAGAACATAAAAGACGTTGCTAACATAGATGCATCAGCTTTTGCTTCAAATGTAGACACAGCAATATCTTCTCTAGACTCAGCGGTAAAGTCTTTAGTTGGAACAAAAGACGCTTCTGGTAATGTTCTAGATGAACAAGAAGCAATTGCTATTCAATTTGAAAGAATGACTGAAGCAGGAATTAAGAATAATGAAATCGGCAAAGATGCGCTTAAGACAATAAAATCCCAACGACCAGAGCTTGCAGGAATTTTAAATCAATCAGATACCATTGGTGGCATGTATGCAAAGTGGAGACTGTATCTACAGGGAGTATCTACAGATTTATCTCAAATAAGTTCTGCTCAAGCAGAGGCTTTGGCAACATTTAGCGCCGCCTTAGATTCTGCAGGGACATCAGCTTTAGTAGTTGGCGGAGGAGTTACTGGTTTAGAAAAGGCTGCTGGGCTATTAAAAACTCTCAAAGAACAATATGATACTGCATCCAAGAAATCTAATACAGATAAAATAGATTCAGCTGGACTATCTAAGAAACAAATTAAAGCAATTCAAGATGAAATTAAGGCTATTAAAGAACGTGCCGATGCTAAAAAACGTGCATTAAGAGAGACCTTCGATAAAGAGAATGCTGAGCTAGAATTACAACAGGCTAAACTAGATTTGCAGTCAGCAGTTGCTCGTGGAGATAATGAAGCAGCGGCAGCAGCACAAATTAGAATTCAACAAATTCAAAAAGAGTCTAGCTTAAAAGCAGCAGAAGCAAGAATCGATGAAAGTGCTAGAAAAGCAGAAGCAAAACAACAGGCATTGCTAGACAAAGACCAAGAATACAAGAGTGCTTTACAAGAAGGCGCAGCATCTCAAGGTAGGAAAGCAGATAACTTAGGAGCTACAATTAAAACCGTCACCAATCTCGGAAATGAGTTGGCAAGAGTAGCAAAAATGAGAGCTTTTACAGATCCAGCAACAGCTACTCAAAAACAAAAAGATGATTTTAATATTAATTTTTCAAATGTGCTAAAGGATATTGCAACTGCCGCTAAGTCTGATCCAAAGGTTCTTGAAGCATATGGTCAGTACCTAACTAAAGATGTAAAACAAAAAGATGGATTTGCAAGAGACGCTAAAGGTAATTTTGTTCCTCTTCCAATTAATGAAAGTTCTGGGGCTAGAATACCATTAAAAACTGGTATAGGTATCTTGCCACAAGGGGCAGCTTTGGCTGAGTTAGATAAACTCTCTGGAAGTATGAAGGGATTTGCAGAAGCAATTGTTGGTAAGCAAGGATACACTCTTTCTGATATTTATAATATTCTGGCTAAGGGATCTCCTGGTGGAAAAGAAATAACTATTGAAGATTTAACAAAGGCTTTAAATAGCGGAAAATACAATAAATATTTAGATACTGGATCTGCTGCAGAAATGAAATCCAAGGGATTCTTTAATACAGACGGAAGTCTTAAAGATAATGCTCGTGAGCTAGCAATAAGATCTCAAGAGTTGCAAGCTGGAGAACAGTTTAATACAGGCGGCATGACCTATAATGTAAAAACAGGATTTGATTCTAAATTAAATAATCCAAGAGCTGTTAGGAGGGCAATGGGTGGATACATAACTCGTGCAGTAAATGGAATATCTGGAATGACTCCTTCCCAGCCGTACCTTGTTGGAGAGCGTGGACCAGAGCTATTTGTGCCTTCTTCTGGAGGACAAATTATTCCAAATAGTATCTTGGGCCCAAGTTATAATATTGCTCGTGGAAGTTCTAATTCAGTTCAAGGCGGAATGAATAGTTCATCTAGTAATGTTGTTTATAATATTGATATAGATCTAAACGGGACAAACGTCACAGCAGATGATATAATGAGAAAGTTCAAGTCTGAACTAGCGCTAATTGGTGCCAAAGAAGGAAGAGTTAGAACTTTAGGAGGTAACTACTAATGGGAATTGGAATTTTACCTAGAGGCTCTATTCTTTATATTGAGGCTAAGGACTTATTGGCTAGCCCCGCTGGAACCGTCAAGACTTGGAATAAGGTTACAGAGCACAACAGAAGTGCCCTAGAACTAAGTACAGAAAGAATTGAAAAGATAGTCAGAACCTCAAATGGAACACTACGCAAAAACCATATTGCAGATAAAAGACAATTTCAGCTATCTTGGGAAATGCTTCCTGCATATCGAACCCTTACGGTAGACGGTGGCTGGGGAGCGGAAGACCTAAGATCATTCTACTTTGGAGACGAAGGCAAACAAAGCTTTAATATAAGAATCAACCTAGCTAAAACTGGTTTAAATCAATCCTCAGCAGGGTATGAGTCATACACAGTAATTATCTCATCCTGCAATTTTGCAGTCGTTAAGAGAGGCTTACAGCCCCATTTTAACGTATCCCTGACCTTAGATGAGGTCTAATGATTCCCTTAACTACTACCGCTAAAAATACTTTAGAACAAAATACTTCCGTTACATACGGGTCCTCACTTGTATTTGAATATAATATGAATTCAATGGTTGATAATATTACTGTATCTGGCGCTACAATAACAAAGACAGATTCATCTGGAGCTACGTATACTCCATTTAAAAAGCTATTTCCAGTAGATTCAGTCATTAAGCCTTTTAGGCCTAGAGGGGCTGGATTAAAGCATGCAATATCTGGCGACGTAGATAGTGGCTGGAAAAATCCAAAATCATTAAGCAATACAAATAACTTTAGAGTATATTATCCAGGGGTAGACTCAGCATATAAATACTATGTGTCTCCAATAAGCACTGGATTAGATGTAACAATTTCTTATCCTAAAACTATTTTAACAAATAAAATAGTAGCAAGATTTGAGCTATCCCACTCTACTCCAGGAACATGGTCAATATATGGAAATGGATCACTGCTTTCTTCAGGAACAAGCACTGATATTATTCCTTTCACAACTAGCGGACAAAAGAATTATGATGCTGGAACCGTCACTATATACTATAATGGTTCGTCTTGGGTAAAGACAGAGCCTTCTACAATTTCAGCTCCAATAAATTTAACTAGTACAAGAATAACAACTGGATCAGTATCTGGCAAGTATATTGGTCTTATTGAATTGTCTCCAAAATGGGTAGTTGATTCAACAGATCACCTAGTCTCATTAAATATTACAAAAGAGTCTTCTACTAGTTCTGATGACTTAATACCAGTGGGTAAAATATCTGCCAACTCCGTTTCATTATCTATGGTGTCTTATGAAGATACTAGAAAGATGATGTCTTATGAAAAGACAGTGGCGTTTGACTCCAGCAAGATTTATTTATATAAGCAGATGGAAGTAAAACCTTATATTAAGCTATATAACTCTGGAGGATCTTTATCAGATTCAACAGGAGCCTATGACAAAATTATTCAGGGAACATTCTATGCGGACACCTGGTCTTTTTCAGAATATGGAGATGTATCTTTAAATGCTTTAGATGGGGCAAAGTTCCTTCAGGAAACAATTGCACCACCAATTCTATGTGAAAACTTTTCAGCGACTGCTATTATCAGAAGACTATTAGATTCAATTGGATTTACTAATTATAATATTAATATAAAGTCTACAGACTCTTCAATCATAACTCCAACATATTGGTGGACCGAAAATAATAAAACAGTATGGGATTGCTTGCAAGAGCTATGCAGAGATACTCAAATGACTGCAGTATTTTCTTATAACAATGTACTCCAGTTCTATAGTAGAGAGTGGATATTTGATGCTACAAGATCTTCTAACTGGGATTTTAGAAGCGAAACATCTGGAGTAAATTTATCCAACATACTTTCGTTTAGTAAAAATGATTTAGCTTCAGCAAACCAAATAAAAGTATTTTGGAATAGCGTACTAACATCTAACTATATTCAAAGTGCCCAGGCTCCCTGGGAATCAGAAACTTATTTTCTTGGGGCATTTGCACTAAGTCAAAATATTACATCTTCACAAGGTGCTGGTACATATATGTATCTGGCCCCATCTGTTGTAAATGAAGAAGAATTAGGAACAACAGCATATAGCTATCAGGGATTTTTAGTTATTGATTCAGAGATTATAGAATATGATGCTGTTCAGTTTCAGTATGTGGATTTAAATGGAGCGACACAGTTTGTTGATTTACAAAATAAAACAGATAATAATAAGTATTTAGGATCAAGCCAACAAGGAACTTTAAAGCCAAGCGGAAAATATAGAATAAAAACTAGGGGAGCATTTAACACAAAAGCGGAGAATCATTATGCTGCAGCTCAAGACATAATTAATTCTTGGATAGGGTATGTGGTGACCTGGTCATGAGTCCAATAATGCCTGAATGGTACATGGTAGATGGTACTGGATATACTACGCCCACTGGCTCTTTATTAGCAATATCATGGGTAAATGCAGTTCCAATTTCATCAACATCAGCAGTAATAAGTTTTAACACAACTTCAGGCACTCCAGGAAGTTATGGCGGATCAGCAGCAGGAACTAGTTCCTTTAATGATCCAGATTTTGTTATAAATACAAATACTGGTTCTTATACTGCAACTAATCTTACTCCAGGAGTAACTTATACAATAAGACTTAGAGCATATTCTGGAGCTAATCAAACTGGCACATACGGAGAATACAAGTATGCGTATTTGTCTATGCCAAAAGTTGCAAATGTTGGAACTATGACTTCTACGACAAGTGCCACAACAACTCCGTCAGCTGGATCATCGTACGCTAATTCTGGGAATAGGTCAGTTCAAAGATCATTATTTAGAATTTCAACGGACAAGGATGCCAATAAGTATTATATCTCTGTAAAAGATACTAATATTTCTACGGGATATAAGAGATATATATTTGGTTCAGGCATAATTTTTGGAAGCACCTTAACAAAGCCAGAATCTAGGGGCGGCATAGGATTTTTTGTAAGTAATAGCGGTATGAGTGGGTATTTTGTAGAAATACAAACAGATGCAAGCAATAAAGACTTAAAAGATAAAACTCTTAAGATATACAAAGTTGTAGGGGGTCAAAGAGTTTATCTTCCAGATTCACAAGATACTAATTCTGGAAAGTTATACGGCGGAGTTATTGCAGCTACACAGTATAAACTAGACGTAGACGTTGTGGTAGATACAGAAAAAACAACAATAAATGTTTATGTTAATAGTTTTAAGGTAACAGCAATTGATAAAAAGGTGACTGGCTCAACAGACCCCTTGTCTAATCCAATATCTCCAACTTCGCAGATAGGTATTTTTGCAAGCATCGGGGAAGTAAACTTTGACTATGTATATGCAAGTCCAATAAATAATAATCAAGATGGAATTGCCGAAGTAAAGGGTTTATATCAAGGACAGTATTCTGGCTCGACATTAAACTTTTTGTACGGAGAAAAGATTGCTCAAAACTTTAATAGTCCAGAAACTAAGGTCGGATTCTTAGAAGAGTTTGGAACGGTTGCAAGAGAACTAAGATACGTTAAGGCTAATTTTGCACAATCAGCAGCATTCCCTTTATATGCAACAACAGGAGTAAATAAATTTGCAACAGTCCTAGGCTCAAAATTTTCGAATCACGGGGCAGAGATATTTGTATTAAATAATGCAGGCACATTTATTCCTTTATCTTACGGAACAGAACAAAAGTTCTGGGTTGTTGGAAATTATGTTGACAATGGCTCTCAACATGAGTATACTGAAACAACTACAAATGAATATACAATGGTTGAGCCAGCAACATTCCAGTCCAATTGGATACAGTCAGAATCGGATGCTAAAGCTCTGTTTACTTGGATAAAAAATCAGTGGTCAAGGCAACAGCAATCTATTGAGATGGAAGTATTTGGAAATCCAGTAATTGAGGTAGGGGACATAATTACAGTTAATTATCCTGAAAACAATTTGAACGGAACTCAGAAATTTTTAGTAACAAATGTAGGCGTATCGTTTGAAGAAGGGGTGAGTACTACTATTACAGCTAGATCTATTTATAGTTGACCAAATGGTATAATAAAAATATGGCTAAAAAGAACCCAAGAATTTCAAGATCTGGTGTTACTACTACTGGAAGATTCCCTCTTTATTCAAACTCCCCAGAAGTAACAGACATGGATCCCGCCCTCATATATTTGAGAAGGGGAAATTCTTTATCTAGTCTTTATCTTACTGGAAGCGATTTTTCCGAAGATGATATCGGAGACGATTCTGGAGGAGAAATTGGTGATGAAGATGGCAATGGCGAAGAAGATACTAGAAAAGGTATTCCTTCTAAGTCAGATATATCCATTGTTTCTCAAACAATTGAAGTAGACATATTAGGGCAACCTACAGTAACTGTTGTTTTTAAAATTAAAAACTCTAGCGGAGAAACTTTAAAGGGAATGAATGCGAGGATTGAAGTACTATGATAACTAGATTTGGTAAAAGATTCTTGGCTGGTTACCTGGCTAACACAACAGATTTTAGCAATAAAGAACTAGCATTTGGTATTGGATCAACCACTCCAAACACAAAGGGTAACGACACAAAACTTGAATTTGAGTTTTATAGAATTCCAGTTTTATATGGAAGCGTTGATATTGCTCAAACTGGAGTAGACGGAGACGGAGATCCAGTATTTTCATATACTGCTATTTTCCTAGGAACCATTCCACAGGATGTTGCTGGAGTTATATCAGAAGTAGCACTATATCCTGGATCAAGAACTTCAAAGAATAGTTTTGATAGCAAATTTATTACATCGTTTGAGAACAATCTTTTATGGAAAGACTCATCTGGAAATAATCCACAACTTCAATTAAATACTACATCGCTAGTTTCTAAAATTGGAGAAAATATGGTTTATATTCAGTCTCCAGCCTCTACTGCAAAAGAATATAAAACAACACTTACAACTTTAGATCTTTCTGGATATAGCGTAAATGATAGTTTAGCAATTGCTTATAAAAAAGCAGACAACAATGTTTCAAAAATAAGAGTTAAGTTTTATAGCTCTTCAACTCAATATTGTTATGCAGACTTTACTCCAGCTTCTGGTACTGGAGATAGAATACAGTCTATATTATTAAATGATTTATTCTCTAATACATCAACAACTCCACCAGACTTTACTAATATAACAAATTTAGGAGTTGAGGTAACTGCAAATTCAAGCGGAACTACAACGGTGTACTTTGACGGTATTAGAATAAACGATGAAGATACCTTTGACCCAACTTATGGAATGATTAGTAGATCTGTTTTAACTGGAGGAAATATAATTACTAAAACTTCTGGTAGACAGGTAGATATTGAATATAAGTTACAGTTAGGATTCTAATGGCAGAGAACTATAGCTTACCTGGCGATTTACAGATAACCCCTCAGCCCAATACCGATAAAGATTTTTTTAACTTCAAAGCCACAGGGCTAAAGATTAAAAAGAAATATCAAATTAAATTTCAATGGGTATTTGATGATGGTAAAGTCAGCCCTTGGTCTCCAGGCTATGAGTTCACAACAATAGATTATCAAAGCAAGCTTCTCCCACCAACAATTACTGTTGTACCAGCAGCTCTTGGGTACATTGTTTCCTACACAAAACAAACAGATCCAAATTTTGGATACGCATCAATTGAAGAAGTGGTATCAAGTGCAACAACTGCGCCAACTACAGGATGGTCGGAAAGAGATGTATCTTCGTCTAATCCAATTCAAGTTACTACTGGTATTGCTGATATTGCTAATAGGTGGGTAAGAGTAAGGCTATACGATAAAGTTGCTGGATATACTGCATACTCAAATGCCGTATCCGTCAAACCATTTAACCCAATTGATGATTCAATAGACATAACTCCGCCAAATGAAGTTACAATTACATCTGCTGCATGGGTTAGCGGAGAAATTCAAATTGCATATATCATTCCTACAGATGGCGGAAAAGACTTTCAAATATTTTTAACAAACGGTGCAAAAACAAGATCTGTATCAGAATTTCCAGTCGGCTCTGGAACTAATCAAACAGCCAGAATATCAAAGGTAACGCTGGAAGGACTATTTGGAACAGAGTATCCAACGTCGTTTACTGGTTTATTTAAAAGTATTGATAAGGCTAAAAATGTCAGCGCTGGAACAGCATTTTCAATAGGAGCAAAGGGTAATGATCTAGTCGGAGTAACTCCAGTTGTAACTGGAACACCAATGATTAATGGATTCAGCTTGACATGGTCACTTGGATCCGCAAAAATTGCAAAAGTTTATACTAGCACAACAAATGGATTTACCCCAGATGAAGGTCAGCCTCCAGCATATTATGGTGCGGGACCTTACATTGCAAATACAACATTTACAAGCGGATTTGCCCCAGTATACTATAGGGTAAAATTCTTTGGAGATACAGAATCAGATTTTTCTGGATTTTCAGCTCAGGGTTCAGTTACACCAATTAACCCAGACACAACAGATGTAAATCCTCCTCCAGCAATAACATCAGCAACTGGAGTAGGTGCAAGTAATCTGGAAGATCCTTCTGGTATATCTGGACAAATAACATTGTCTATAGTTCAACCAACAATGCCAGTTGATTTTGCTGGATATAGTATTAAAATTGTAAATGGTTCACAGACCTGGTATCAAGAATTCCCATCAGAATCAGCGCTATCAACAATTGTTGTAAGAAATGGAATTTATGTTAGACAGTCATATAGTCTTTCTGTAGCAACTAGAGATAAAACAAATATTCAGTCTTATGTAGCTGCTTCAAGCAATCCGATATTGGTAAGCGACACAAGAACAAATACAACAGTTGTAACTGGCTTGTCTGTATCTGCAACTGATTCTATAGCTACTGCATCATGGACGGCACCAGTAGATAATAAGGTTGGCTCATATCGTGTAATGATAACATCTAATGCAGACACAACCTTTGCATCTCCAATACAGACAATTTTTACAGACTCTACTCAAACATCATTTGGTGGACTAACAGCAGCAACTGCATATAGAATACGAGTCACAACAAAGTATTCAAACAATGGAGCTCTTTCTTCACAAAATACAGATGTTACATTTACACTAGATTCTTCTGGGGCAATTAGCGACGGCGCAGCTCCAACCACAAATCCAGCACTTACTTCTAACATGGTTAAATCCTTATTCGGAGCATTTGCAATTACATTTCCTTCTGTATCAAATTCAGATGCAGTTACCTATGAAGTATTTATAAAACCATCAAACTCCACAGGAATTATTGATTCCCCGTTAACTTATAAAGTTTTGGAGGTCGGTGGGACATTTGCCGTAATTAAAACTTTAGCTGACAAAACTACATTACTTTCTTACGGAACAGACTATTATATTGCAATTCGTGCAAAAGATAATGATGGAGTTTCTACGGGTACAGTTACAGCAGTTGGCCCAGTTCAAACTTTACAAGTTTCAAATGCTGACCTAGCTGCAGATTCCGTGTACGCCAATAATATTAAAGCAGGCGAAATTAATGCAAGCAAAATGACAACAGACCTGATGTTTGTTGATAAAACAATAAATGTTGGTGAATCTACTTCATTAAATAGAATTAGACTAGAATCAAGTATTACTACACCAGTTACAATAACTGGTCAAGCTGTAAAATCAAGAATATTTATTGGTGCTGGAAACTACGACGATGCTGGAACATCATTTTATGCAGACAATATTGGTAGACTAAGTATTAAAGATAAGTTAAAGTTTGATGGAACCAATTTAACAATTGATGCAAATGGAAGTTTTGGCGGATTACTTACAGCTGGACCAACAGGTCAAGAAGTAAAAATTGGTTTAGCAGCAGGCGGCGGAACCAATCACGGTATATATTTAGCTTCTACAGGAGATTATCTATACAACTCTGGAAACTTTAGATTAGGTGCTGGAAAGATAACCTATAATGGAACTCTTTTAGATATAACTTCTCAAGTAAGCATTACTGGAAACAGTACTGTTACTGGAGACCTAGGAGTTACTGGAGCATCATCAACAATTTATGCTGGAACAGCAAAAACTGGAGTAAACAGAGTTATCATGAATCAAGGCGGTTTATTTGGTTACAAAAATGTTGGTGGAGTAGATACAATAAACTTTTCTTTCCCAAACAGCACAGGTCAATTTGCGCTTGGAACTGGAGAAATATCTGGATGGTCAGTAAGTTCTGGTAATATAGAAAAACAAACTAGCACAACGTATGCTGGTATAAGCACTGGAACATATGCATTTTATGCAGGTGGCGGAAGTGCAGGTTCTGGTTCTCCTAAGTTTAAAGTAACTCAGGCTGGAGTTATGACTGCAGAAGGTGTTAAAATAAATGGTGGAAGTTTAGACGTAGGACCAGCATGGCCTACTGGAGGATTCCACGTAGACACAAGTGGTGTATTACAAGCAAAGGGTGCAACTATTGCTGGAGCATTAGCAATTCAAGGCGGATCCACATTTGAAGGAAACATTCAGGTTGCTACTGGAAGCACAATATTTATGGGCTCTTCAGATGTTAATACTAGTAGAGTTGTTTTAACTCCAGCTGGAATTCAAGGATATAGTGGGGCAAATGCTATCTTCTCATTGAATACAGCTGGCACTGGACAAATTGGCGGATGGACCTTTGACTCTCAAAAATTATCATCTGGGACAATGACATTAAATGCCGCCGATCAAACAATTAGCTTTAAAAATGGTTTCATTATGGATAACGATGTTATTAGTGTTCCAGATATTTCAGTTACAAACTCTTCTGGGTCAAGCAGTACCGAACTTGATACGCCAGAATCAGAATATTCCTCATTTGGATCAACCGCTTCTTCCGTAGCATCCAGCACCTTTGCTATAAAGCCACCTACTGCAAACTCAACAAACTATCCTAAATTTGCTATGACAAATAGCTCAACATATGGCTCATCTATTCTTTTAAGCAATGTTGGAAATAGCTTAACATCTTCAATACAACTAGTAAATGGTTCAGTAGATATTAGTCTTGGAAGAACTGGTGGAATTACGCTTAGAGGTTTTACAAATAAATACCACATGGCCTACAACGGCACTACGGTTGTAGGAGCAGCTCTTTTGATTAAACCAGATGGCACAGTATCCAGCGGTAGATCTATTTTTAAATCTGGTGCAAGCGAGAACAGCATTGTTACAACTGGCACACACAACGCCGTAGGCCTGATCGGCGATTTAATATTTAGTACGGCGGATTAATTATGGCTGGTAAAACATATATAAAAACTGGTACAAACTCCTGGGCTAGAATAAAAAAAGTATATTTAAAAACTGGTGGTATAACATGGTCACCAGTAAGAAAAGTTTATATAAAAACTGGTGCATCTACATGGAGAAAAGTATACGACACTGCAAGCAATAGACCGTTCATTGCTGGTAACGATATTCCAAAAATTCGACTTAATACTTTTAGACCAAACAGCACAACTGATTTTACAGGAACAGCAAATGATCCAGTAAATCCAGTTGTAGAGGCTCCACCAGTTCAACAAATGGGTCCCCCAATAACTACTCCAACAGTTGGTTGGCCAAGTGGAACTGTTGGTAACCACCTTTGGGGATATGATGGAACATGGACTTCAGGAAATGGAAGCGCTATAACATTTATTTATCAATGGCTATATAATCTTACTGGTGATTCAAATGATAATAGATTTGATCCACAATTTTGGATTTCAGACACATCAAGTTCAAGAAATACCTCTTCAACTGGAAGAGCAGACATGTTAACAAACGGTACAGCTTATTTAGGATATAGTGACGGAGACTACTTTGATAAAAACTTTCTTACATTTAGAGTTGGAGCAACAAATTCGGCAGGAGGACCTGTTTATTCAGAAAGTAACCCTGTATACATAGTAAGGCAGCGTCCAACTGGGTCCATAAATCTAATAAATACTACTGTAGATGTTCCAGAAACATTGTCTGCAACCATTACTTATCAAGACGAGTGGTACAGAAAACCAGATTTATATGACTCTTACGTAGAGTGGTTTGCTGTAGATTCTGCCTCTGATGCATTAACACCAAGCAACAGAGTTGCTATTCAAGATTTATATACTGTATCTGTAACTGGCACAACAACAAAAACTGGAACAGTTACTCATAATGCCACTTTGCCAAATAAATTCTATTCAGTAAGAATTACTTTAAATAATTCAAATACTCAAGCAGCAGTAAAAGTTATACCTGGTTTTACGCCAAATACTCCATTTACTCAAGAAGACTCTACAGCACCAGGATCAGCGCTTTCAGTTACAACATTAAATATTTTAGACTATAACAATAATCAGGGTACAGATAACAGATTGTATATTCCAGTTGGAGGACTTTTTAAAATTCAATCTAACGTTACAGGGGTTGATGGAAGTACAACATATAGAATTAGATATAGAATGTATAATTGGCAAAACTCTAGCTATTACGGTATGGATGGAACAAATTATGGAACCGCCGCTTCTAGTGCATGGACTACAAGAACTGGTTCCAATACTAGTTTTGGTTTTGGCGGAACATTAATTAATCAAATTTCAGTTTCTGGAACAACCGCTACCCTACTTCATAATGAAGTAATAAGTTCATCTTTGTTTGGATCAACTACATTCACTGGCGGGCAAGATAGATGGCAAATTGAAATAGAGGTTAGTGCTTTAAAGAATTCAGTAAGAAAATATTATGCAGATGTTGTTGGCGGAATTCCATATTATGTTTCTAGACCAGCTACCTTATTACTTACCGCATCTCCTGCTGCTGCTCAGGTAAATGAAGTTGTTACTCTTTCTGGAACAATTACCGCTTTAGGAGGAGGCCTTTCATATCCAAGACAGTATAAGGTTAATTTTGGAGATGGAACAGATAGTGGATGGTTACCTTCAGGAGGATATTCTTTTGGAACATCTAATCCAACTTTTCAAATTACAAAACAATATTCTGCAACTGGAAATTACTCTCCTATACTTACAACAATACCAGACTATTCGACCACTAGTACATCTGTTACGGTTTCCCCAGCATTAACCGCACCAACAAGCACATCTATTGTTTCTATGGCCAGACTTAATGACACAACAGTTAGAGCAGTTATTGGCTCATCTGGTGGAGGTGGACCGTATTATCAGTTATATTGGCAATCTGGAGCTACTGCTCCTACAACCACTAACTACGATGCCGCTTCTTTAACAAGCTCAGTAACAGAAGATTTTAGCTTTTCCTCTGGTATAACTTATTATTTTTATATTAGATCATCTAGTCAAAATTTAGGAAATACAATTGTTGGTGGCACAGCAACAGCTGGAACATACAGTGCATATGGACCAACAACTGGTGCGGCTTCATATACGTTTGCTCAGCCAACTGGAAGCGTAAGCGTTTCGCCTACATCTGGAACTGCTGGAACAACAACATTTACTGCTACCCCTTCAGTTGCCGCTGCTCCATCTGCCAACATATCATATCAGTGGAAATATAATGACGGAAGTGTGTTATGGCTTGCGGCACCTAATAGTATTACTTCTCCATTTAACAGCACTAGTTCAACATATACACCTCCAGCAAATTTTGTTTCTTTGTATGGCAGTAGCTTAAGATGTGATATTGTTGCAAACAATGGCGTTGGAACACAACTGGTAACAAACTCTGTTGCTAGAACGGTTAGTGCCCCAGTATTAATTAAAACAACAGGGAGCAAAAAAATAATACCACTGGGAATTACAGTTACAAGTGGAGCTACTTTTGTCTATGTATCAACAAATGGTTTTATAGGATTAAATGCTGATCCAGGATCAGCGATATCTATTCCTTCAGCTGGTACATACCTTAATCTATTTCCAACAGATTTAAGGCAAACTGCCTTGTTTACTAAAGCTACAGGAAGCACATATGCAATTAGATACCAAGGCCACCTTCTTGGCGATACAACAAAAACAGTCGATTATGAAATATTATTTACTTTTGGACTCGCAACCGCTCAAATTTTTGTTATAACAAATAATTTAGGATTAATAGCTTTATCAGATACTGTTTTAACAATTAATGGCGTTGCCCAAAACACTTGGAGTGGAGCATCTGCTAGCACAATGACTGCAACTGCAGACACAGCTCTTACTACAAATAACGGTGTTGATGATAATAGAACAGCAATTTTATTATCAGCTGCAGCAGCTCCAGCAAATACATCACAGCCTACCCTTAGCTCATCAAACGCAACACTTGCAGTCGGAAGCACATTTACATTTGGCGTTGGTAGTTGGAGCGGATCTCCAACAAGTTACGATCTTAGATTATATAGAGGAACCGCTGGGGTTATAACAAGCGAGACTCTTGTAAAGGCTGCAGGAAATGTGACAAGTAGCACTTATGTAATACCGCAATCTGATTTTGATGATACGAATAATAGAAAGTACTACAGGGCTTTTGCTTCGGCAACAAATTCTACTGGAACATCTGGCTCTCCTGCTGGTACATTAACCCCAGGTCAAGAAATTGGACCGATAACCTCATCGGTTGCAGCAACAGCTCCAGGAACTCCAACAACTCCAACAAATGGCTGGACTGGTGGTCTTTCCTATCCATTTAGCTGGACAGCACCTTCTGCTGGAACTGTGAGTGGTGGAGGAGCTGCAACAATTACTGGATACTCTATAAGAATATATAGGGCTACATCTAGTACTGGAACAGGATCAACTTTATGGGAAACAATATTTTCTACAGGAACAAGCAAGACATATAATGCACCAGATACTCAGTATTATGCATGTTCCGTTGCGGCAACAAATAGTGCTTCATTAACTGGAAACTACTCAACGATAAGTGCATACAAATGATAGATAAATTAAATATAATAGAGGAAAGAATATCAAATATACAATTTCATATAGATCATGCCAACCATGCTATTTCTAATCCAGAGCTTTATAAAATACCAGAAGGTAAAGATGAAGTTAATTTAATTCAGTACCTACAAGATTTAATGTCTAAAAAAGAGGCATTAGAGGCAGAAAAAGAGACCTTGACTAATCAGGGTTAAATGATATAATATGAAAGGAGGAACAAAATGACAACATTATTGACAAACGCAGATAAGCTAAATATTGTAAATCAGCATATCAAGAGTCTTGATTTTCAGATTTATAACTCTCAAATAGATCTAATTGAAGCAAATGCTGAGTCTCCTGTAAATTCTGAAACTGTTTCAACAATTAATTCAAAAATCAGTATTATGAATACAAAGAGAGCAGCACTTGCAGCAGAAGCTGCACCACTTGCAGAATCAGCAGAAGTAGTAGAATAGGAATAAAATGGCAGAAAAAGCGGAACTAGTTATTGCCGCCCTACAACAGCGTATTGGAGAAATCGTATCTAATTATGAAACTCAAATTGCATTCTTGCGGGCAGAAATTACTAAACTTATTGAAGAAAAGGAAGCTAAGGTTGAGGCTATTAAAGAGTACGAAAGCCACCTTGACGATATCACAACCGACTAATTTTCCTTCAGGTATTGCTGTTAAAACAGATAAAGATACCTATTGGATTAAAGACGGAAAGAGATATAGGTTGATTTCTGATAGGGCCGCCAAGTCTTGGTCATTTACAACTGTAAATGCAACTGAAGCGGCTTTAACAGGACTTAAGATGGCAGGTAAACTAGGGTTTAGAGACGGCACATTGATCAAGAATGTGGCTGATGGTAAAATGTATCTAGTATCACAAAATAAACTAAGACACATTGTTGACCCAGATTGTTTCCAAAGATACGGACTAGATAGATCAAAAATGATTGAGGTTTCTGAAAAAGAAATTTCAGCACACGATTTAGGAGAATTTTTATAATGGCATTTGTTGACGGAGAACCAATTGACGCAGCTAAATTAACTGCGTTAGAAACTAAATTAAATCAGTTGGCTGCAAAGATACCTTCATTTGGAGGAGACAACGGCAATAATACAGGTGAATTGCCAACTCTTCCTACAATAAAGGCTGATAATGCTGGAGAGTTTCCCTTAGAGCCTGGAAAAATAAATACAAAATCTATAACTTTCCCTGGACAACCATTCCCTAAAAATCCAACCGTTATTATTACTGTAAGAAAAGGTTCTGGAGTTAATGCTTGGACACCGCAGGTAAGTGTATCTACTGGTTCACAATCTCCTACTGGATTTTCAATTAACTGCTCTATGCCAAAGACCGCTGTAGCACATAAAGTTTATATTAATTATATAGCAATAACCTATTGACACCGTAGCTCAATATGCTACAATTTAGATAATATTAAAGCCACAATTCTGTGGCTCTTTTTTCACGCAGGGACATTAATGACAAACGATTTAAAATGGATGCTATCATCAGATCAGCAATTCCCATATCAAGATGACAAGATGATTGCCTTGTGGTTTAAAGTTATGAAATGGTTTAAGCCAGACGTAGTTGATTACCTTGGCGATACAGACGATCAAGCATGTTACAGCAAATATACTGAGGGACGATCAGCTGAGTTTTTAAATTATCATAAAAATGATAGCAAAGATCTAATTGTTCCGATGATGCGCCACGAGGCAAAGGGTGCAAGAGATTTTTATGCTAAAACAAGAGAGATGTTGCCAGATGCACAGCTGTTCTCAGCACTAGGAAACCACGACATTAGAGTATTTAATTACGTTGATGCAAAGCTTCCAGATTACATTTCTGAGGTAACACCAGAGGCACTATGGAGTTTAGATTCTTTAGGTTATGATTATATCTATTATGACTCTTTACCAAAACGTCGCTTTGGCGATGTGCACGTACACCACGGAATTTCGATATCGGCAACTGGGTCAGTCAGAAAAGATATGGAAGACCTACAAGTATCTTTAATCAGAGGACACTCACATAGAATTGCTTCACATATGGTAACATATGAATTAAGAAACGATGGCGAAGGAGAAACCCTTCGTGGATATGAGATTGGTCACATGTGTGACGAAAAGGGGCCAGGTATGAAATATACTCAGCACCACGACTGGCAAAAAGGTTTTGCTGTGGCTCACATCGTAAATGATTATCCACACATTCAAATGATCCACATTGCTCCAGACTACTCATGCGTTGTAGATGGAAAAACATTCTCGCTATGATGAAATGCCAAAAATGTTCAGGTAGAGTTTTTGTAGATAGAGTATTTTCTCAAAAACTACATACGGAGTTGTTTTGCATCCTTTGCGGAAAGCGCTGGATGATCAATAAAGAAACGAATGCATTCGCTAAATGGCTAGAGAAAACAGACAGAGACTACGCAAAAAATTCGTCTATTTCTTCTTAAATGGTAAAGTACATAAAGTACTTAGACTATCAAGAGCTAGAGACGAAGTAATAGCGTGGTCCTATTTAGATAAAAAAAGAATGATGTATTCTTATTCTCAAGTAGATAAGAATATGGAAAAAGCTTATACTATAACAGAAGTTAGTAAAATTTTAGGCAGGCACAGAGTAACGATAGAAGAATATATTTTGCAGGGCAAGATCAAGCAGCCTCAAAAGGTATATCCAATTAGTAATCCAGATAGTACTTGGTCTAAGTATATGCTTAGCGAATCGGACATTCTGGACATTCACCAGTTTATTATTGATGCAGGTCATATTAGGGACCTGCCTTCAAGGTTAGAGTTGCAGGCCCTTCTCAAACACAATTTAATAATGTATACTAAGACAGAAGACGGAAAATTTGTACCTGTATGGAAGGCGGAGTAATGAATTCTTGTGAGGAATGCGGTAGGGATTTAGGTAAAAAGGCTAAGGTGTATCCAGTTATTATGGAGCCAGATGTTTTTGCTATTTGTGTTAAGTGTATTAATAAGTTTGAGTTTACTCCAATATGGAAGGCGGAATAATGTCAGAGACAAGAGTCAAGGTAGACTTGTCATTCACACGCAATCTAGGAAACTACGAAAGCATTAGAATAAACATAGGTGTAGAAGATGATGTCCGTAGCGGAGAGAATGTAGACTCTGCTACAGAGAGAGTCTATGCATTTGTAGAGAATAAGCTAATAGAGAAGACTCGTGAAGTAGAGAAAGAGCTAAAAAGTGGCAAATGAGAAATTGCCATATGTTTTAATTGGGCTATACGAAAACCTCTATTTTGAGAAATATAATAAAAAGCCTAGGATAAATAAGTTTCGTGAAAAGTGGGCAATGCAGGATGTTATAGATAGCGTTGGTATGGACAAAGCTAAGGAACTTTTGGTATACTACTTTAAGACAGCCAAGTCTGGTCACCCTCTTAGTTTCTTTTTCTATAACTTTGACAAGATAGACTATTTAAAAACAGAACGTGAAAAAGATGCTAAGCATCGTAAGTTGCTACTACAGGCAACAAAAGAACTAGTTGAAGGCGGGAATGAATGAATACAGAAGCCGAGTTAATCTCAGCAGTATGTAAAAACAAAGACATTAGCACCCTGCTTGCAGATAATGTAGATGAAATATTTACATCACATAAAGACATTTGGGATTCATTAAAGTCTTATTATTATAAGTTTAAGGCAGTACCAGAAGCTGGAATTCTTATGGAAAGA
>Ga0209500_10000580_pt1 | contig 30998 bp, 33 predicted proteins | sample S_140212_EF_Meta_FD_187323 | JGI IMG/M metagenome (GOLD analysis project Ga0209500, IMG submission 187323) | Freshwater microbial communities from Lake Simoncouche, Canada to study carbon cycling - S_140212_EF_MetaG (SPAdes) (version 2) | ecosystem: Environmental > Aquatic > Freshwater > Lake ...
TGCGTATCGCTTTCTAACTCAACTTTATGTCTACGTTTTCCGACCTCGGTCTGCCCGAGCCAGTCCTGCGCTCCTTAGCCGAACACGGCTACGTGACCCCGACCCCCATTCAGGCTCAGGCGATTCCCGTCATCATGGCCCGCAAGGATCTCATCGGCGCAGCCCAGACCGGCACCGGCAAGACCGCCGCCTTCGCGCTCCCGACGCTTTCGCTCCTCGGTCCGGCCGCTGGCAAGCCCCGCTGCCTCGTCCTCGTCCCGACACGCGAACTCGCCGTCCAGGTCGACGAAAACTTCCAGAAATACGGTAAGCACTTCGGTACCCGCACCGCGCTCCTTTACGGCGGCGTGGGCTACGGCGCTCAAGTCAAGGCGCTCGAAGAGGGCGTCGACGTCGTTATCGCCACCCCGGGCCGCCTCCTCGACCTGCATGAGCAGAAGATTCTGGACCTGAAATCCATCCAGATGCTGATCATGGACGAAGTCGACCGCATGCTGGACATGGGCTTCATCGAGGACGTCACCCGCATCGTCAACTACTGCCCGAAGGACCGCCAGACGCTGCTCTTCTCCGCCACGATTTCCGACGCCATCGGCCGTATCGCCGGTTGGGCGCTGCGCGATCCAGTCACGATCGACGTCCGTACGGGCCTCGGCGCCGCCGATACGGTCGAACACGCGATTTACCCGGTCGATATCTTCCAGAAGTACGACCTGCTGCTGTCTCTGCTCAATAAGAGCGGCTACAAGTCCGTCATCGTTTTCACCCGCACCAAGCGCGACGCCGATCGTATCGCCGAGTGGATCGAAGGCCACGGCACGCCCGTCGCCACGATGCACGCCGACCGTTCGCAGACCGAGCGCGCCGCCGCCCTCGCCGGCTTCAAGTCCGGCAAGTTCAGCATCATGGTGGCGACCGATATCGCCTCGCGCGGCCTCGACATCCGCGGCGTCACGCACGTCATCAACTACAACGTGCCTGAGCACGCTGAAGATTACGTCCACCGTATCGGCCGTACTGGCCGCGCCTCCGCCGAAGGCGAAGCCTTCACGCTCTTCTCGCCAGACGAGATGCACCATCTCCAGCAGATCGAAGTTCTGCTCGGACGCACCATCGAGCGCCGTAAGCTCGAAGGCTTCCGCTACTACTCCGAACCGCAGCTGACCCCGGGCAGCGCCAAGGCGGCGACTGCTTCGCGTAAGCGCAATCGCTGATCGTGTCCGTCCCTGCTTCCGAGCCTCCGATGCGGCGAGCCCTCGAGCTCGCCCGTCAGGCTTGGGGCCGTACCCACCCCAACCCGATGGTCGGGGCGGTGATTACGGAAGGGGGTAAGGTCGTCGCCGAGGGCTTCCACGCTAAGGCTGGCGAGCCGCATGCCGAAGTCGTGGCCCTGCGCGCCTTGGGCCGTAAGCCCGCCGCAGACGCTATCCTGCACGTCACGCTCGAGCCCTGCTGCACGCATGGGCGCACGCCGCCATGTGTCGATGCCATCTTGTCCTCCGGCATCCGCACCGTCGTCGTCGGCGCGCGCGATCCTAATCCCGCCCACGCTGGGCATGGCCTCGACCTGCTTCGCGCCAAGGGAGTTGCGGTCGTCGAAGGCGTGCTGGGTGAAGAATGCGCCGAGCTGAACCTCATCTTCAATCATTGGATCACCCGCGCCGCACCGCTGCTCGCACTCAAGGTCGCCTCGACGCTCGACGGTAAACTCACGTTGCCTGTGGGGCAGGGCAGGGCGGTCACCGGTCCGGAGGCGCAAGCCCACGTCCATCGCCTACGTCGGCTCTTCCCCGCTATCGCCGTTAGCGCTGATACCGCGATCGCCGATAATCCGCGCCTGACCGCGCGAGGCGACGAGGGCGAGGTTTGTCCAGTGCGCTTCGTGTTGGATCGTCATTTCAAGACGGCCGGTCGCGCGGGCCTGAATCTCTTCCAGGACGCCCATCGCACCCGGACGATCGTCGTCGGTCTGGGCTCCGCCGCCAAGAAGTCGGACCTCGTTTGGTATGAAGCCGAAGGCATCAAGGTCTGGTCCTTAGTCGGCGACGAAGCTTCCTTCCTCAAGGTCTGGGCTGAGCGTTGCGCCCAAGAGAAGATTACCGGTGTGCTGATTGAAGCCGGACCGCGCCTGGCTTCGGCCATGCTCTCAGCCGGTTTTGCCGATTACCTTTACGCGTTCGTCGCTCCTCGCACCGGCGATTCCGAGGCTCCGAACTGGCACGATGGGGTAGTGCTGCCGGTCGGGGGTCTCAGGACCTCTCTGGTGGGGTCTGACGCCCTTTATCAGGGTCATCTGGGGTAAGTCCTGTCATTGTCATAGAAAAGGCTCCCAGGCAAAAATAAGGGCTATTCCCCCGCCTAAGGCAGGCGAGGGGGTGTCTTTTTGTCCCAAAGCGACCCGCTTGGCGGTTTTGGCTCGCCTTTTCAAGAAAAACTTACATCACAGCGAGTCCGCCTCCCTGTCCAAAGCAGAATGGCCCTAACCTTCTAAATCCTAACTACTTATGACAGAGAAAATCTTGGACCACAAGCGTAAGGAGAAGCCCTCCTTCACCTCTCTCATCGAGAAGAAGCGGGATGGCGGCGAGTTCACCGCCGATGAGATCCGTCATATCATCGACTCGGTGATGGATGCCGAGATGCCCGAGGCCCAGCAGGCCGCTTTGGCCATGGCGATCTACTTCAAGCAGATGTCCGCGCAGGAAACCGCGCTCCTGGCCGAAGAGCTCCGTCTCTCTGGCGATGTCATCGACCTCGACCGTCTCACCCAGCCCAAGATCGCTAAGGTCTCGACCGGTGGCGTGGGCGATAAGACTTCCATGGTGCTCGGCCCTCTCGGCGCCGCCGCCGGCGTCATCATGCCGGGCATGAACGGCAAGGATGAAGAATTCTGTATCTCGACCGTCGAGAAGCTCAGCTCGATCCCGGGCTTCAAGGGCAAGGCCACGATGGACCAGTTCCGCCAGCAGCTCGAGCGCGTGGGTTGCGCCGTCACCGAGCAGTGCAGCGAAATCGCTCCGGCGGATGATATCCTCTACAAGCTCCGCCAGAAGACGGGCACGATCCCGTCCCTCCCGCTCATCACGGGCAGCATCCTCTCCAAGAAGCTCGCCGAAGGCTGCGAAGGCCTGGTGATCGACGTGAAGTGGGGCAACGGTTCCTTTATCCGCGACCTCGAGCAGGCCAAGCAGCTCGCCCGCATTGTCACCCGCGTCGCCCGCTCGCTTAACCGCAAGTGCGTGGCCCTCGTGACCGACATCAACCAGCCCCTCGGTGACTCCGTCGGCACGGGCCTCGAAGTCCTTGAAGCCGTCCGCCTCCTGAAGGGCGAAGGCCCCGAAGACCTGCAGGACCTCGTCCTCAAGCTGGGCATGGAAGTCGTGCGCCTCGCAGGCGTCGCCGGTTCGACCCTTTCCGCCAAGCAGACCGTCGAGAAGCACCTCAAGGACGGTTCCGCCCTCGAGAAATTCAAGGCGATGGTCCGCGCCCAAGGCGGCAAGACCGACTGGATCGACGATCCCTCGAAGTTCCCCAAGGCGAAGTTCATCCGCAAGCTGCCGGCCCCGAAGCGTGGCTACGTGCACACCATCGACGCCGGCAAGATCGCCCAGGGTGTCCGTCTTCTAGCTACCCTCAAGGATGGCACGCTCGACCCGTCGGTCGGCGTCACCGAGATCCGCAAGGTCGGCACGCAGGTCAAGCAGGGTGAGCCGCTGATTATGATCCATTACAACGACGAGGCCAAGGTCGACGCCGCGCTCCCGTACTTCCGCGACGCCTATCGCCTCGCTCCCAAGCGTCCGAACATGCCCCCGCTCGTCGTCGAGCGTGTGGCCTAAGTCGGCCCGCCAGGAAAGAAAAAGAGCCGCGGAGCGATCCGCGGCTCTTTCGTTTTTAGCCTTCGCCGGCGGGGTTGCCGTCGGACTTCAGGATGAGGATGAGCTTCTGCCCGTCCTTGCCGATGAGTTCGACGTCCACTTCCAAAGCCGTCGGCAGCTTACGCACGCCGATCGGGCCGGAGATCTGTGCGCAGCCGTGGGCCTTGAGGAAGGCGGCCGCCTCCGCGCCGTTCTCCAGCATCACGAGTCGTCCCAGCAGCGCTTTGCCGTCGGCCTGGCTGACCTCGAGCTTAGCCGTACAATCGCGGAAGTGATCGTCGAGCTGCGCCCAGGTCACGACGTCTCCCGAGCTGAAGGGTTGCTTACCTATACTTCTGAGTGCGCTCAGCTCCGCTGGCGTCCCACGCAACGTCTCAGTAGCCGGCTTGCAGCCGACGAGCATGAGCAGTGCGAGCAGCGCCAGAAGCAGGCGCATCTTAGAACAGGCGCTTCAGGAACTGCTCCATCTCCGCCCAGGAGGCTTTATCAGCGTCGGCGTTGTAGGCGGCGCCCTTGGAGTTGTCGCTGCCGGCGGCCTTGTGCGTGAAGCTGTGGACGGCGCCAGGGTACTTGATGAGTTTATAGTCCACTCCGGAGGCCTTCATTTCGGCTTCGAAAGCGGCGACATCCTTGGCCGGGACGTAAGGGTCGTCGGCGCCATGGAGGGCGAGTACCTTGGCCTGGATGTTCTTGCCGTCGGCAGGTGTGGGGGAATCGAGGCCGCCGTGGAAGCTGACGACGCCCTTCACCTTGGCGCCGCTGCGGGCGAGTTCGACTACGGTCGTGCCGCCGAAGCAGTAACCGGTGGCGGCGATCTTCGAAGCGTCGGTGCGGCTGTCATGTCTGAGGACGTCGAGCGCGGCGTTGACGCGTGAGCGCAGCAGAGGGCGGTCGCCCTTGTATTTGCCGGCTTCCTTGCCGGCGGCCGGAGGCTGCGGGCGGATGCCCTTACCATAGATGTCGGCGACGAGGACGTTGTAACCGAGGACGGCGAGCTTGCGCGCGGCTTCCTTCTCGTGGTCGCTGATGCCAGTCCACTGGTGCACGACGAGCACGCCTGGTCGCTTGCCGGTCAGGGCGTCGTCATAGGCCTGCCAGCCTTCGCAGAGGACGTCGCCGGACTTATATTCCAGTGGCTTCTCGACGATGACCGCGGAGAGCGAGCCGAAGGAGCTAAGGACCGCGAGGAGGGAAGGCAGGAGGGCTTTCATGCCCGCTAAGCTAGGAAAGCCGTCCGTCGGCGCAAGCGCCTACGACGCTTAAGCCAGGCCGCGCTTGGTCGACGCCGCGAAGTCCAAGAAGGCCTTGGCGACCCGGTCAGAAGCTTCAGGCAGCGCCCGGGCCTTCTCGAGGGCCTGCGTGGTGTTGAGTCCGTCGCGGTAGAAGATCCGGTGCATTAGTTTGGCCGTCGCGATCTCGTCGTCGGTGAAGCCCGAGCGCTTCAGGCCGACGGCGTTGATCATCTTGGTTTCGCACGGATTGCCGTCGGCGATGACGAAGGGAGGTACGTCCTGGACGCACTTCGAGCAGGCCGCGACCATGGCGTGGTCGCCGATGCGGCAGAACTGATGGATGCCGGCATTCCAGCCGATGTTAACGTGGTCGCCGACGTGCACATGGCCGGCGATGGCGGAGTGGCTCGAGATGACGAGGTGGTTGCCAATGACGCAGTCGTGCGCGATGTGCGAATAGGCCAGCAGGACGTTGTCGTCGCCGAGGATGGTCCATTCGCCTTCCTGGGTGCCGAGGTGGACGCTGACGTATTCGCGAAACGTGTTACGGGCGCCGACCTTGAGGCCGGGCTTACCAGGTTTGGCTTTCAGGTCCTGCGTGCGTCCGCCGATGAAAGCATAAGGGAAGACCTCGCACTGTGGCCCGAGCTGCGTGTAGCCCTCGACCGTCGCGTGGTGGTGCAGCACGCAGCCGTCGCCCAAGGTGACGTCGCCGCCCACGTAGGCGTAGGCGCCGATGACGACGTCCTGGCCGAGCTTGGCGCCGGCTTCGACGATCGCGGTAGGGTGGACTTGCGTGGCCATCCGGTTCAGCCGTTAGGCGAGTCGGCGATGGTGAAGAGCAGTTCGGCGGATGAGACGCACTCTCCGTTGACGAGGCACTCGCATTCGGCGGCGGCGATACGGCCACGCACCTTCGTAAGCTTGGCTCGAATTTCGAGGGTGTCGCCTGGCGTGACCGCCTTGCGGAACTTCACCTTGTCGGCGCTCATGAAGAACACGACCTTCGGGGCTTCGTCGGCGGCGCCGCGGCGCAGCATGATGAGGCCGGCGGCTTGGGCCATGGCCTCGATCTGGAGGACGCCCGGCATGACCGGCTGGCCGGGGAAGTGACCCTGGAAATAGGGTTCATTGATCGTGACGTTCTTGATCGCGACGAGGGAGTCGTCGTTGAGCTCGACCACGCGGTCGACCATCACGAACGGGTAGCGATGGGGCAGGGCGTTGAGGATCTGACGAATGTCGAGGGCTGAGCCAGCGGGGGCCGTCGGGGCTTCGACTTTTTGGCCTGCCGGAGCGGCCTTGGCCTTCGGGGCCTTGGATTCCTGCCACTGCTTACGGACGGCTGCGGCGAGGCGGGCGTTGAGCGCGTGGCCGGGGCGGACGGCGATGATGTGGGCTTTGAGGCGGATGCCTGCGAGGACGATATCGCCGACGATATCGAGGATCTTGTGACGGACGAGCTCGTCCTTGAAGCGGAGGGGCTCCTTGCTGACGATCTTGTCGCCCTTGAGGATAATCGCGGAGTCGAGCGTGCCGCCTTTGATCAGACCCTTTTCGATGAGGCCTTCAATATCTTCGTAGATCGTGAACGTGCGGGCCGGGGCGATCTGCGCTTCGTAGGTCTCGGCGTCGATGTCGATCGTGAGGTGCTGCGTGTGGATGCCGCGGTCATCGGCTGACGTGCAGGTGATGCGCAGGCCGTCGAAGGGCAGGGCGATGATGGAGCGGCTGCCCTCGTTGATTGTGATTGGGTGCGTGAGCGTGAACGTCTCGCGCTGGGCTTCCTGTTCGACGATGCCGCACTGATGGATGAGCGTGGTGAAGGGGCGGGCGGAGCCATCGACGATCGGCGGTTCGGAGGCGTCGAGCTCGATGATGGCGTTATCCACGGCCATGCCGCTGAGGGCGGAGAGCACGTGCTCGATGGTGTGCAGCTTGACCGCGTCGGAGGAGACGGTCGTCTTGCGCTCCAGTTCGGTGATCATCTCGGACACCGGGCGAACCTCAGGCTTGCCGAAAAGGTCGATGCGACGGAAGACCAAGCCGGTATTGGGAGCACCCGGTTTCAGGGTCAGGGTGACCTCCTGCCCGGTGTGGAGGGCTTTGCCCTTTACGGAGGCTTCTTTGCCAAGGGTGCGCTGTTTCATGCCGTTCACACAGTTATTCACACCCCCCTCCCTCTGTAAAGGCCTACTTTCGAGGGGTTTGGGGTAGAATTCACGATGATAGGGGAAGGGGGTGGGATAGGGGTAGGGGTAGGCCGAAATAGGGCTAGGGCCGGGGCTTGGGCTAGGGCTGGGAGATGCGATGTAGATGGGAAAGGCAGATGAAGGATGGATGATGAAAGATGAGTGATGATAGCTGGACCTGAAGCCCATCGTTCATCTGCTTTTGCCATCTGTCTCTCGCTGTTCTGTCCCTAGCCCTGGCCCTGTTTCTAGCCCTCGCAGCGATGTTCATCGCTGCGCTCACTTGTTCACACGGGGCCGCGGTTCCTTGACACTTCGCAACGCTGGGCAAATCGTCCGCACGTGCTGCTGGTCATCGATAATTACGATTCTTTCACCTACAACCTGGTTCAATACTTCGGGCAGTTGGGCGTGGAACAGAAGGTATACCGCAATGACCAGATTACCGTCGAAGAAGCACTCGCACTGAATCCTGACCGCGTGATGATTTCGCCGGGTCCGTGCTCGCCCGCCGAAGCCGGCGTCTCGTGTGCGATAATCAAGGCCTTCGCCGGTAAGAAGCCGATCCTCGGCGTCTGCCTCGGCCACCAGGCCATCGGCCATGTCTTCGGCGGCAACGTCATCCGCGCCCCGCATCTGATGCACGGCAAGACCTCGCCGGTGTTCCACAATGACACCGACGTCTTCAAGGGCCTGCCTTCGCCTTTCGCCGCGACCCGCTACCACTCCTTGGTCGTCGAGCGTTCTACTTTCCCTGCCGCCCTTGAGGTGACGGCTTGGACCGAAGACGGTCTCGTTATGGGCCTGCGCCATCGAGAGTTGCCGATCTGGGGCGTTCAGTTCCATCCAGAGTCCTTCGCCACCGAGCACGGACTCCAGCTCTTGGGGAATTTCCTCAAGCTCTGAGCGATGTTCTGCCCCCGCTGCAATCACGAGGATACGAAGGTCCTGGAGACCCGCCTCGGGAAGGGTAACCATTCCATCCGCCGCCGCCGCGAGTGCCTGGCGTGCGACCATCGCTTCAGCACCATCGAGGAGATTGTCCGCGAAGGTATGGTCGTCGTGAAGCGTAACGGTGCCCGCGAAGAGTTCGACATCGGCAAGATCGCCTCCGGCGTACGCAAGGCCACCGACAAGCGTCCCATCGAACTCGAACGCATCAACCTGATGATCTCGGAGATCGTCGAGAACCTGCAGGTGAAGTTCGGCGACGAGGTTCCCTCCAGCGCCATCGGCGAGGAGATCATGAACCTCCTCCAGTCGGTCGACCAGATCGCTTACGTCCGTTTCGCCAGCGTCTACCGTGAGTTCCGGGATATCGACGAGCTCGCCAAGGCCATCGATCAGCTCCGCAAGGGAGGAAAAATTAAGTGACCGCCGCGCTGCCTAAGTCGATTCGCCTGCGCACGCTCAACGCGCTGCTCGCCTCGATGGTGGGCACTGCCCCCCAACTACGTAGTGACGTCGACGCGGTGCTACGCGTCTTTGAGGCCGACGACGAAACCGACCCGCGCCTCAACGCCACCGACCTCGCCGCCGCGGCCGCGCAAATCTTCCGCCTGCTTTCGCCGGACCGTCCTGTGCCCACCGTCGCGGTGCTCGATCATCGCGCTGATCCTTTCGATGCCCTTTGGGCCAATGAACGCGTCGAAGCCGCCCTCGCTACCACCGGCGAAGCCGCCGACGTGCTCTTCTGGGTCGTGGGACTCCAGGATCAGTATCTTGCCGGCACCCGCGCCCGTTCAACCCGCTGGCGCGCCGCCTACGACGAAGCCGTCGATACGGTGCAGGGTCTCGTTGCCCGCCAGGCAGGCCGCCGCCGCGTGACGGTCGTCGTCCTCTGATTTCCCATGAGCGCCCCGAAGACGCTGTTCCAGAAGATCGCCGACAAGGAGATCCCGGCAAAGCTCATCCATGAGGACGCCGTTTGTGTGGCATTCTATGACATCGCTCCGCAGTCCCCGACGCATGTCCTCATTGTCCCTCGCAAGCTCATCCCGCGCGTCGCAGAGGCGACCGTGGAAGACCAGGCCACTCTTGGGCATCTATTGCTCGTGGCCGGTCAGCTTTCCCGTCAGCTCGGCCTGGCCAAGGGTTTCCGGGTCGTGATCAATAACGGCCCCGACGGCGGCGAGACTGTCCCGCACCTCCATGTGCATCTGCTGGGTGGACGCACCCTCGATTGGCCGCCAGGCTGAGGCCATGAGTGCGCCCGAACCCTGCCTCGTCCTCGACGGCTCCGCCCGCGCCGGAGTTCGGGTGGGTGTCCTCTCGGGTGGTCGATGGGTAGGGCAGGGTATTTCTCCTGATGGCGCCTTGGAAGGCCTCTTCGGCTGCGTCGAAACCGCCTTGGCCGAGGCCAAGCTTAAGCTCGGTGATATCCGCTCCTTCGCGCTATGCGTCGGTCCCGGCTCCGTGCTCGGCATCCGCATCGCCTCCCTTGCCGTCCGTTCCTGGTCCGCGCTGGAGCCGCGCCCGATCTTCGTCTGGGAATCGCTCGCCGGTCTCGCGCGCTCCGCGCTCGCCGCGGGTGAGCAGGGTCCTTTTCTCGTCGCCGTCGAATCCCGTCTGAAGCGCTGGCATGCGCTCGAGGTTGCCGCCGATGGTTCGCTAGGTGCGCCTTTCGAAGCTGAGGCGGCGCAGCTGAACGCAGCGAGTTGTCGCGTGCTGGCCTCGAGCGAATCCGCTCCCGGCGTGCTCACCTCGCACGTCGCCGCCCCTCACCCTTGGTCGGCTTTGCCGACCTTCTTCGGTCAGCTCGGTTTTCTTCGCGAGGAATCTCGGCCTGACGCGTTGAACGTCGCCAACGATTTCGCCACCTGGTCGGGAGAGCGCCACCGCTCATGAGCGCTTCATCAAATGCTTCCGCCGCCCGCGCGTGGGTCGAGATCGATCTGCCAGCCATCGATCGCAATGTCGGCCGGATCAAGCAGGCCTTGCCTGCGCACGTGCGTTATGTCGCCGTGGTGAAGGCCAACGCCTATGGACACGGTATGCCCGAGGTGGCCACGCGTCTCCTGCAGGCTGGCGTGGACTGCTTCGCAGTGGCGAACGTCGCCGAAGCCGCATTGCTGCGTGAGATCGGCCATGATGCCGATATCCTGTTATTGAGTCCGACCTTACCGGCCGAACTCCCGCGAGCGCTGGCCTTAGGCCTCGATATCACCCTGAACTCCTTGGCGGAAGCACAGGCCCTCGCCGCGGCCGCAGAGAAGTCGGGTCTGAAAGCGAAGGTGCACGTCAAGGTCGATACCGGCATGGGCCGCGCCGGCGTCTGGCATGAGCAAGCGGCTGAACTCTTCACCTTCGTCCAGTCTAATACCGCTTTCGAATGGCGCGGCGTCTACACGCACTTCTCCGACGCCGATAGCGATACGGCCTACACCGCCGGTCAGCGTGCGATTTTCCTGAAGCTGTTGGAACGGATTCCTGCGGCCGTCCGCGCCAGGCTGATGATTCATGCCGACAATAGCGCCGGCCTGGAGAGCTTCTCCGCTTCGGCGCCTTTCAACGCCGTGCGCGTCGGGCTGATGCAGTACGGGCTGCCGCCGTCGTCAGGCTCCTTCCTGGCCAGCTTGCGTCCGGAGCCTGTGCTTTCCTTCCATGCCCGCGTCGTGCTGGTCAAGGACCTGCCGGCTGGTACCGCTGTCAGTTATAACCGCACCAAGATCCTTTCACGCCCGACCCGCGTGGCCATCGTCGCCGTGGGCTACGGAGATGGCGTCCCGACGGCTGCCAGCAACCGTGGCTTCTTCCTCGTGCGCGGACAGCGCTGCCCGATCCTCGGCCGCGTGACCATGGACCAGACGATCATCGACGTGACTGACGTCGCCGGCGCTTCCGTCGGCGATATCGCGACCATCTTGGGCGCCCAGGGCTCCGACCGTATCACCGTGGCCGAGTTCTGTGCATGGGCAGATTGTATCCCCTGGGAGGCGCTCTGCACGCTTACCCAGCGTGTGCAGCGGGTCTACCGTACCGATCGGACCTGACCTTAGGCTGCCTTCTTCGGGTCGGCCTTGGGCTTGTCTTCCTTCTTGGTGTCCTTCGGCTTGTCGCCTGGGTTCACGACCGGGATGGCGGCTTGCTCCATCGCTTCCTTGAATTCAGGGCTTCCCATGGGGCCACTGTAAATGACGACCTTCTTGGAATTCAGGACATAGCAATAGGGAATCATCGGCGCCGACTTCGGGGGTGACTTGCGCAGGCCAGCGACGACCGTGTAAGTGACATCCATGCTCTTGATCTGTTTTTCAAGCTCGAGAAGCTCCTTGTTGTTCATGTTGAGGCTCGAGGTCTCGACCGCGATGGGGAAAACCTTTCCTTCTGTGGCATCGACGGCTTTTTTCAGGCGCTCGAAGACGGACTCGGGGTGCCAATCCTTGTGATGCAACCAGAGGCAGATGATGATGCCCTTATCCTTGAGGGCCATTTCGGTCATGGTCGGACCGGAGATCACTTTTCCCAGGGTGAAGTCGTCCATGTCATACTTCTTAGCCTTCTTCTCGGCGGCCAAGGCGATGAAGGGCATCAGGAGGAGGAAGAAATATTTCATATGGAGAAGGTGCCCGCGGCGACCCTGATGGCAATTCAGGATTTCTTGGGGTAAAGGCCTCAGAAATCCTTAATATTTAGGATAATTCATGGCCTATCGGCCCGGATATCACGACGGATGTCACGGAAAAGGCCATACGCCATAACGGCGGCGAGCAGGCCGGCCTGGACGAGTAAAGTTTTGAGGGGTACGTCCAAGAGGTTGCCGATGAGGAAGTAGGGAAAGTAGCCAGCGAAGCTCCAGAGACCGGTGCTGATCGCTGTGCTATCCATGGGGATGGAGGGGCGGAAGACCATCAAGAGGGCCCAGGCTGCTCCGCCTAAAGCTAGGAGGTGTAGCTCCGGCGAAGTCAGGAGGCTTAACTCCGTAGGAAAGAATTGCGAAAAGATCGCGAGTAGGAAGAGGGCCGAACTCAGGGCGCGGATGGCGGCCTCGAGGCCGGTACGCTCGCGGGTCGGAATGAGGTGTTCGCTGCCGAAGCCAGAGGAGGTTGCGGCTCCGCGCGGCTGATAACCAACACCCCAAAGGAAGCAGTCGAAGAGAAAGCGGATCATGCGGTGAAATGCTTCAGGAGAAGAGGGGGCGCTGGCGAAGGGAGCATCGGGGGTAACTCCATGCTGTGCTCGACCGTCGCGCAGGCAAGCCTCGCGGGTTAGTCGGGGCGCCGCATGTCACGCCAGGTGCTGAGGAAGAAAGCCCAGCCGAAGAGGCAGAAGCTGAGCCACATGCTTTCCGGCGGTTCCTTTTGACTGAAGGTGTAGGCGGCGTAGGGCGCGAGGGTCCAGAGGCCGACGTTGGTCGCGGTACGGTCTCCCGGGATGTCTTTGCGGAACAGGGTGAACCCCAGCCAAAGCAGCGGAAGCACGTTAAGCCAGTAGGCTTCGCCGGCCGTGAGAACGTTCCACTTAGTCAGGTAGAGTTCAGCGGTGACGGCGACAGACAGTAAGCCGGCCGTCCAGGTGAGGGCTTGCTCGGCTTTGTCTGGTTTACGTTCGTTCTCCTCGGCGGTGAGGCTAGCCGGTCCGCGCCCGGCCAAGTAGCGTCCGATGACGATCAGGACGATGCAGACGGGAAGGTACTTTTCCATGGCTTCCCCCTTCCGGTTACTGCTTGAAGCCGAAGTACTGGCTGGCGTTGCCGTAGCAGACGTCGGCAATCAGGCGTTCGTTCCAGTCCTTGCGGTCCGGAATGCGGCCGGATTCGACATCCTGGCCAACGAGGTCGCACAGGATGCGGCGGAAGTATTCGTGGCGCGGGTACGAGAGGAAGGAACGGGAGTCGGTGATCATGCCGATGAAGCGGCTGAGCAGGCCGAGATCGGATAGCGCGTTCATCTGGTCGCGCATGCCGCGTTCTTGGTCGAGGAACCACCAGCCCGAGCCGTATTGGATCTTGCCCGGCGTGACGCCGTCTTGGAACGAGCCCGGGAGGCAGGCGAAGAGCGCGGTGTCGGCGGGGTTGAGGTTGTAGAGGATCGTCTTCCCTAGAGCGTTCTCGCCGGAGAGCGTACCGAACCAGCGAATGAGGCCAGGGCCCTGGCGGAAGTCGCCGATGGTGTCGCAGCCGGCGTCGGAACCGAGGCGCTTGAGCAGGCCGAGGTTCGGGTCGCGGACGGCGCCGAGGTGGAGCTGGGTGGCCCAGCCCTTGGCATGATTGAGGCGACCGACGTGCAGCATGATGAAGGCCGTGAACTTCTCGGCTTCCTCCAGCGTGGCGGCCTTGCCGGCGATGGCGTTCTCCCAAATGGCCTTGGCTTCGGCTTCGGTGCACGAAACGTCTGGGAGGTAGTCGAGGCCATGGTCGGAGGCGCGGCAGCCGGCGGCGGCGAAGTCGTCGTGGCGCTGGTTGAGCCCGGCGATCAGGCCGGCGAAGGTGTCGGCGCCTTTACCCGTGGAGGCGGCGAGGCGCTTGGCCCAAGCCTGCACGCGGTCAGGGGAGCGGACCTTGAGGCACGCATCGGGGCGGTAGGTCGGGACGATCTTGGTGGCGAAGCCGGACTTCGCGATCTGGTGGTGCAGGTCAAGCGAGTCGGCCGGGTCATCGGTGGTGCCGACGACGCGCACCTTCATGAGTTTCAGGATGCCGCGGGCCGTGAGGTCGCCGTGCTTCAGCTGGCGATTGGCTTCGTCCCAAATCTTCTGGGCCGTGGCGCCTTCGAGGACGTCTTGGATGCCGAAGTGTCGACGCAACTCAAGGTGCGTCCAGTGGAAGAGGGGATTGCGAAGTGTGGATGGGACCGTCTCGGCCCAGGCCTGGAACTTCTCGCGCGACGTGGACTTGTCGCCGGTGATCAAGTCTTCGCTGACGCCATTGGCCCGCATTGCACGCCACTTGTAGTGGTCGCCTGCGAGCCAGATAGCCGTGAGGTCTTCGAAGCGACGGTCGTCGGCGATATCCTTCGGGCTGAGGTGACAGTGGTAGTCGACGATGGGCTGGTCCTTCGCCACGCCATGGTAAAGCTTCTGGGCCGTACCGGTCGAGAGGATGAAGTGGTCGTCCATGAAGGCCATCGTCGTCGGTCTCGCTTAGATGGACATCGCGGCGAAGCCGCCGTCGACGACGATCTCGGCGCCGGTGACGAAGCTGCCGGCGTCGGAAGCGAGGAGGAGGGATGCGCCGATGAGTTCCTTGGCTTCGCCGAAGCGGTTCATCGGGGTCTTGCCCAGGATCATCGCCACGCGCTCAGGGGTGAGCACCTTGCGGTTCTGTTCGGCTGGGAAGAAGCCCGGGACGAGCGTGTTGACGCGGACGCCCTTGGCGGCCCATTCGCGGGCGAGGTTCTTCGAGAGGTTATGCACCGCGGCCTTGGAGGCCGAGTAGGTGAAGACGCGGGAGAGCGGCAGGATGCCGGATTCCGAGCCGAGGTTGATGATCGAGCCCTTGCCGGCGGCGACCATCGCTTCGCCGAACACTTGGCAGCCGAAGATGACGCCCTTGATGTTCACCGTGAGGATCTTGTCGAGCTGAGCCTCGTCGATCTCGAAGAAGGGCGTGGCCGAGTTGACGCCGGCGCCGTTGACGAGGACGTCGACCTTACCGTGCTTGGCGAGGATGCCGTCGCGCAGTTTGATGAGGTCGGCCTTGTTGGTGGCTTCGCAGGAAATGAACTCGCCGGAACCGCCCGTGGCCTTGATCTTGGCGAGGCGGGCGTCTGCCTTAGCGGGGTCGCGACCGACGAGGATCACGTGAGCGCCAGCGCCGGCGAAGCCTTCGGCCATGGCGCCGCAGAGTTCACCGGTGCCGCCGATGACGACGGCCGTGCGGCCTTTGAGGGAGAAGAGATCGAGGGAGGACATGAGAATAGGGGTAGGGATAGGGGTGGGGGTAGGGGCGATCAGCGGACGACGCGGGCGCCACCGCCGGAGAGCTGCTTCTCGACTTCCTTGCGGGTGACCATCGACGTGTCGCCAGGGGTCGTGGACGCGAGCGCGCCGTGGGCGGCACCGTAGTTCACGGCCTTTTGGGCGTCGTTGTGTTCGAGGAAGCCAAAGACGAGTCCCGAGGCGAAGCTGTCGCCGCCGCCGACGCGGTCGAGGATCTCGAGCTCGGGGAACTGGATGCTGTCGTAGAACTTGCCGTCGTGCCAGCAGATGGCACTCCAGTCGTTCTTCGTGGCGGTGATCACGCGACGCAGGGTGGTCGCGGCGACCTTGAAGTTCGGGAACTGCTTCACGGCTTCACCGATCATGTCCTTGAAGGCCTGGGTTTCGATGTGGCTGAGGCTATGGTCCGCGCCTTTGACCTCGAAACCGAGGGAGGCGGTGAAGTCTTCTTCGTTGCCGATCATCACGTCGACGTACTTGGCGATCTCGCGGTTCACTTCCTGGGCCTTCTTGAGTCCGCCGATGGTCTTCCAGAGGGAAGGGCGGTAGTTCAAGTCATAGGAGACGATGGTACCGTGCTTCTTGGCGATCTTGACCGCTTCGATGGTGGCCTGTGCTGTGGTCTCGGAGAGGGCTGCGAAGATGCCGCCCGTGTGGAGCCAGCGGACGCCGAGGGTGCCGAAGAGGTATTCCCAGTCGAAGTCGCCAGGCTTGATCTGCGAGGCGGCCGTGTTGCCACGGTCCGGGACGCCGACGGCGCCACGGATACCAAAGCCGCGCTCGGTGAAGTTGAGGCCGTTGCGGACCGTGCGGCCAATGCCGTCGTCCTCGCGCCACTTGATGAAGTCGGTGTTCACGCCGCCCTGCATGACGAAGTCCTCGAGCAGGCGGCCGACCTCGTTGTCGACGAACGCCGTGCACACGGAGGTGCGGAGGTTGAAGCACTTGCGGAGGCCGCGGGCGACGTTGTATTCGCCGCCGCCTTCCCAGACTTGGAACTGGCGCGTGGTGCGCACGCGGCCTTCGCCCGGGTCGAGGCGGAGCATGATTTCACCGAGGGAGACTTGGTCGAAGGTGCATTCCTTCGCCGACTTGATCTTAAGGGCCATGATTGTGGGGAGGGTTGGGTTTTAAGGTGAGGGTGCTTAGGCTGTGGGCAAGTTCGCGAGGTCGAACGGCTGGTGGCCGATGTGTTCCGCGACTTTATTGAACTCTTCGATTTCAGCTTTGGAAAACAGCAGGCCACCTGCCTTTTCGCTGCGCGCGGCGGCTACCGCCTCGAGCTGGCCAGGAAGCATGCACTTCTCATTGCCGTGGCCGAGGACGTCGGCGAGGACTGCCTTGACGTTGTCGGACTGGCTGCGGCCCTTGGCGAAGACGCCGGAGCTGATGGCGTCCGGATGGATTACCTGGAAGAAGAAGGCGCAGGCCTGCTTCTCGCCGGGGACGTGGGCGCGGCTACGGATGGTCGGCAAGGAGCCGCCGATGAAGCCGGCGACAATCTCGTTGATGAGCGAAAGTCCGTAGCCCTTGTGGGCGCCGAAGGGGATGAGCGAGACGGCCTGATTCGGGTCGAGGGTGACCTTGCCATCCTTGTCCACGGCGGCGTCAGGCGGGAGCATCTTGCCTTCGCGCTTGAGCACTTGGACGCGGCCCATGGCGATCACGGAGGTGGCCCAGTCGATCACGATCGGGAAGCCGACGGCATCGGTGGTGGGGAAACCCCACGAGTGGGGATTGGTGCCGAGGGTCGGGTGCTTGCCTTGGAAGGGGACGACTTCGGCGAGCGTCGCGGTGCAATTCGTGTAAGCGATGTAACCGCGCTTGGCGGCTTCCATCACGTAGCCACCGCCCCAGAGGTAGTGGAAGGCGTTGTCCACCGAGACCGTGCCCACGCCGTATTTATCGGCGAGTTCGATGCAGCGGTTGATGGCGTCGACAGCCACGGCTTGGCCAAGCTTCTGGTGCGCGTCCCAGACTTCGGCGGCTTCGAAGCGCGTGGCCTTTTTCGTGACGGTGGCGTTGGGCGTGCAGCCCGGGACCTTGGCGCCGGAGCCGAAGAGTTCGTCGAGGTGCAGCGCCTTGAGGGCGTTATGCGTGCGGATGCCGTGGTGCGTAGCCATGCTGGCCATCTGGGCGGCCTGGGCCGACTCCTTGGCGCCGAAGCCGCGCTTCACGTAGGCGGCGGTGACGAGCGCCTCGTGCGAGGCGCGGGGGACGACATAGAAGACTTCGCTCATAGGTAAGGTTTCGGGTGGGAGATTAGACGACCTTCTTCACCGGGACTTCCGGGTTGATCTGGGCGAGGGGCTTCTCGCCGTGCATCGCGCGGATGAGGTTCGTGACGGCGGCGACAGCCTGGCGCTGGACGCTCTCGGCGGTGCGGGAGCCGATATGCGGCGTGACGACGCAGTTCGGGAGCTTCGTGAGCGGGTGGTCGGCACGGGGCGGTTCTTCGTCGAGCACGTCGGTTCCGTAGCCGCCGACCTGGCCGGACTTCAGGGCGGCTGCGATATCGTCGGTGTGTACGATCTCGCCGCGGGCGCAGTTCAGGATGAGCACGCCCTTCTTCATCTTAGCGATGTTCTCGGCGCGGATCAGGTCGCGCGTCTCGGGCGTCAGGTTGGTGTGCAGCGAGAGGTAGTCGGAAGCGCCGAAGACTTCGTCCATTGTGGCGGCGCGTTTCACGTCGTACTGGGCGGCGAACTTGTCATCCCAATAGAGGTCGAAGCCGACCACCTTCATGCCGAAGGCGCGGGCGCGGATGGCGACTTCCTTGCCGATACGACCCATGCCGATGATGCCGATCGTCTTGTCGAGCAGCTCGTGGCCCGTCTTACGCTTCCAGCCGCCGGAGCGGGTGGAGTCGGTGTGGAAGTAGAAGTTCTTCTCCATGGCGAGCAGTAGGAGGAAGGTGTGCTCGGCGACCGTGGTGTGGTTGACGCCTGGAGTGAAGAGTAGGGGGATGCCCTTCGCCGTGAGTGTCTTCACGTCGATCTTGTCGACGCCGATACCGTACTTCGAGACGACCTTCAGCCGGGGGAGGGCCTTCTCGATCACCGCAGCGGTGATCATGTCGTCACCACAGATGTAGCCGTCGAACTCGCCCATCAGCGCGAGCGTGTCCGCTTCGCTGAGCGGACCGCGGGCGGTGACGACTTCCCAGCCCGTTTCGGCCAGCAACTTGTGGTGTTCTCCGGGGGTGTCCTGGAAGGAAGTGGTCGTGAGGAGGATACGCGTCTTCGTCATGGGGATAATCTCGTCAATTAGTGGCTTTATGCAGGTGTTCCGTCAACAGGACATCTGGGGTGGACTTACCTGAAAATCGGCGTTTGGTAGCCAGCACCCCAAGTTTTATGTCGTCCCCTGCCTCAAACACCGGAGCCCCGTCGCACCGCTGGGTCATCCTGGCCCTGCTGTTCTTCGCCACGACGATCAACTACATCGACCGTCAGATCCTTGCGCTGCTCAAGCCGATGCTGGATGCCGAACTCGGTTGGACCAATGAACAATACGGCTACGTCAACTCTGCCTTCCAGGCCGCCTATGCATTCGGTCTCGTCGGCTTCGGTTGGTTCATCGACCGGTTTGGCGTGAAAATCGGCTACGCCGTCTCGATCTTCGCGTGGTCCGCCGCCGCTGCCGCGCATGCGCTGGTCGGTTCGGTCAGCGGTTTCCGCTGGGCGCGCGTCGCGTTGGGTGTTGGCGAAGGAGGCAATTTTCCGGCTGCCATCAAGACTGTGGCCCAGTGGTTTCCGCGTTCGGAGCGCGCTTTCGCTAATGCGCTGTTTAATTCAGGCACCAATATCGGCGCCCTGATTGCCCCTGCCGTGATCCCGCTGATCGCTATCAACTACGGCTGGCGTTCTACTTTCGTTGTCGCCGGCGTCCTGGGTATCGTCTGGATTTTCTTTTGGATCCCCCTCTTCAAAGAGGCCCCCAAGCTGGCTGATGAGGAAATCACGTCTAACCGCAAGGTGCCTTGGCTAAGTCTGCTAGGTAAGCGTCAGGCTTGGGCTTACATGGTCGCCAAGTTCCTGACCGACCCGGTCTGGTGGTTCTACCTGATCTGGTTGCCTGACTATTTCAAGCGCGAGCAGCATCTCGACCTCAAGTCTTCCGCCCTGCCGCTCGTCGTGCTTTACGGTATCGTGACAGTCCTCAGCATCTTCGCCGGATGGCTTGTGAAGCGGCTCGCTGAAAGCGGCCACGACATCGTCAAGGTCCGCAAGGTCTCGATGCTGATCTTCGCACTCTGCTCGTTGCCGATCTTCTTCGTCCGCGGCCTCGGCATGTGGGAAGCCGTCCTGCTCATCGCCTTCGCCGCTTCGGCCCACCAGGCTTGGTCGGCGAGCCTCTACGCCACCATCTCCGATACGTTCCCGAAGGAAGCCGTGGCGTCGGTCTCCGGCCTTGGCGGCTTTGTAGGTTCCATCGGCGGCATGATCTTTCCGATCGTCGCCGGCCGTATCCTAGACAGCAACGTCAACGGTTACGCTGTCCTGTTTGGCTTCTGTGCCTTCGCCTACGTGGTGGCCTTCACGATTCACCACCTGCTCGTGCCCAAGCTCGAGATGGCGGACGTCTGAGGTTCGCCGCATCGGTAAAAGAAAAGGGCCCCAGTGCGGGGCCCTTTTTGTTGGTGGTGTGCGCAGGCTTTAGCTCGCGACGACGATATTCACCAGCTTACCCGGGACGACGATCTCCTTCACGACGGGCTTGCCGTCGGTGAACTTGATCACGTCGGCGTTGGCCTTGGCCAGCGCAAGCAGGGCGTCCTTGGAGATATCCTTCGCGACCTTGGCGGTGGCGCGGACCTTTCCGTTGACCTGGAAGATGACCTCGACGGTGGTCTCGACGAGTTTGGAGGCGTCGAGCTTGGGCCAGCCGGCCGCGGTGACGTTTTCCTTGTGGCCTAGGCGGGTCCAGATCTCCTCACACACGTGCGGCGCGAACGGCGCGGCGAGGCGCACGAAGTCCTCGACGGTCGCGCGACGCAGGGCGGGGGACTTCTCGGCGACGTTCATGAGGATCATCATCTGCGAGATGGCGGTATTGAACTGCAGGGTCTCGATGTCCTTCTCGACCTTCTGGATGGTGCGGTGGAGCTCGCGGACGAGCTCTTCGGATTCGACGCCGTCGGCACTGATCTTCGTCGAGACCTTGCCGGTGTTCTCATCGACCGCCAGACGCCAGAGGCGACGGAGGAAGCGGGTGATGCCGATGATGCCGTCGGAATTCCAAGGTTTGGAGGCCTCGAGCGGTCCGAGGAACATCAGGTACATGCGGAGGGCGTCGGCGCCGTGGTCCTTTACGATGGCGTCCGGGTTTACGACGTTTCCGCGGCTCTTGGACATCTTCTCGCCGTCCTCGCCCATGATGAGGCCTTGGTGGAAGAGTTTCTTGAACGGCTCGGCGGTCGGTAGGACGCCGATCTCATAAAGGAAGCGGTGCCAGAAGCGCGCGTAGAGGAGGTGGAGCACGGCGTGCTCAGCGCCGCCGATGTAGAAGTCGGGGCAGCCCCAGTATTCCAGGTCGGCCTTGGAGGCTAACGCGTCGGCGTTCTTGGGGTCGATGTAGCGCAGGTAGTACCAGCACGATCCGGCCCACTGAGGCATCGTGTTGGTCTCGCGGGAGGCCTTGATCCAGAGCGGGCCCGGCTGCGGCTTTGACTGCGAGACCGTCGCGCCGGAAGCGACGTCATACCAGACTTCGGTCCACTCGGGTTCCTTCGAGAGCGGCGAATCGCCGGTCGGCGAGGGCTGGTAGGATTTGACCTGAGGCAGGGTAAGCGGGAGCTGCTTGGACGTCAGCGGCACGGCGCACACTTCGACGCCGTTGAGCTGGCAGGTGACAGGCTCCTTAGGGAGGAATTCGCGCACTTCGGAATCGGCCGGGATCTTGGCGTAGTCTTCGAGGGAGACCCAGAGGAGCGGGAAGGGTTCGCCCCAGTAGCGTTGACGTGAGAAGAGCCAGTCGCGCAGCTTGAAGTTCACGGCGAGCTTGCCCTGGCCCTTGGCAGCGAGGTCGGCAGTGATCTTCTTCTTGGTCTCGGTGGCGGAGAGGCCGTCGAACGGTCCGGAGTTCACCATCGGACCATCTTCGGTCCAAGGCTTCTCGTTGACGTCAATCGCTTCCTTGGAGCCGACGACCTGAATGATGGGCAGCTTGAATTCTTTGGCGAATTCCCAGTCGCGTTCGTCGTGTGCCGGTACGGCCATGATGGCGCCGGTGCCGTAGGTGATGAGCACGTAGTCGGCGGTCCAGACGGGTATCTTGGCACCGTTGACGGGATTGATGGCGTAAGCGCCGGTGAACACACCGGTCTTTTTCTTGGCAGCGAGGTCGGTGCGCTCGAGATCGGTCTTGTTGCGGACCGCGGCGACGTAGCTTTCGACGGCGTTCTTCTGGGCGGCGGTCGTGAGCTTGCCGATGAGTGGGTGCTCAGGCGCGATGACCATGTAGGTCGCCCCGTAAAGGGTATCCGGACGGGTCGTGAAGACCGTCAGGGTATCGGCATGGCCGTCGAGTTTGAAGGTGACTTCGGCGCCTTCGGATTTGCCAATCCAGTTCTTCTGGAGGCGCTTGGTGGAGTCAGGCCAATCGACGTGGTCGAGGCCTTCGATGAGTTTGTCGGCGTAGGCGGTGATGCGCAGGACCCACTGGCGAATCGGGCGACGTTCGACCGGATGGCTGCCGCGGTCAGAGCGCGGGCCTTCGGGGGTGTTGAGGACTTCCTCGTTGGCGAGGACGGTGCCGAGGGCAGGGCAGAACCAGACGGGTTTCTCGGAGACGTAGGCGAGACCATGGCGGAAGAGCTTGAGGAAAATCCACTGCGTCCAGCGGAAATAGTTCTCGTCGGTGGTCGAGAGCTCGCGGTCCCAGTCGATGGCGAAGCCGAGCATCTGCAGCTGGCGACGGAAGTTATCGATGTTGCGCTTGGTCTGGACGGCCGGGTGCTCGCCGGTCGCGATCGCGTGCTGCTCCGCCGGCAGGCCGAAGGCGTCCCAGCCCATCGGGTGCAGGACGTTGAAGCCGTTGGCCTTCTTATAACGGGCGAGGATGTCGGAAGCGGTGTAGCCCTCGGGGTGGCCGATGTGTAGGCCAGCGCCGGAGGGGTAGGGGAACATGTCCAGGACGTAGTACTTCGGCTTACCGCAGGAGATCGGCTCGGTGCGGAAGGTGGCGTTAGCTTTCCAGACGGCCTGCCACTTCTGCTCTAAGGCGGTGAAATCGTAGCTGCCGGGTTTTGTTTCCGAAGTGTCCATGAATGCGTGCAGATAGGAGGTTTGGGACGGCGCTGGCAAGGTTTTGGAGCATCCGGCGACCCTATCCCGCTTGCCTAGGCTGTCCGGCGGGGGTTATCTGCCTTTCATGAACGTGCTCGTGGTGGGCGGTGCCGGCTATATCGGCAGCCATTGCGTCCGGCAGGCGCTGGCCGCCGGGCACAAGGTAGCCGTGCTGGACGACTTGTCCTATGGCCACGCGGAGTCCGTGCCGGCGGGGGTGAAGTTGTTTCCCGCGGACATGGGTGATCAGGTCGCGGTCCGCGCTGCCCTGCACGAGGCCGCCGCCGAAGTAGTCATCGATTTCGCGGCCTTCACGAATGTCGGCGAATCCGTCCAGCAGCCAGCCCGTTACCACGAGAACAATGTCGTGCGGACCGAAGGCCTACTCCAAGCGATGCTCGCCGAGGGCGTCAAGAAACTGGTCTTCTCGAGCACCTGCGCGACCTACGGTATCCCGGAGAAGATGCCGATGACGGAGGATCTCCCGCAGCAGCCGATCAATCCCTACGGCGCCACCAAGCTCGCAGTCGAAAAGCGTCTGCGCGAGCTCGCCGCCTCCCATGGCCTGAGCTTTGCGGCCTTCCGCTACTTCAATGCCGCCGGCGCAGCGGCTGACGGCGCCATCGGAGAGGACCATTCCCCGGAAACACACCTGATCCCGCTCGCCATCGCCGCCGCGCTCGGACGCCGCCCGCCGCTTCAGGTCTTCGGTACGGATTACCCGACCCCGGATGGCACGTGTCTACGTGACTACGTGCATGTCGACGACCTTTCCCGTGCCCACCTCGACGTTCTGCCTAAGCTAAGCCAGCCCGGGCAGGCCCTATTCTACAACCTTGGGACGGGCACGCCGTATTCGGTCAAAGACGTTATCGCCAGCGTTGGCCGCATCCTTGGTCGGCCCGTCCCGCATGCGTTTGCCCCGCGTCGCGAGGGTGACCCGCCTGTCCTTTACGCCGACGCCTCCAAGGTTCGCCGCGAACTGGGCTGGGTCCCGCGCTACGACACGCTCGACAGCATCGTGCTGACGGCATGCAATTGGCATCTCGCCCGTCCCAAGGGCTTCGCCTCCTGATCCGATGTCCGAACAGCTTCACCCGCACTGGCGCATCCAGTATATTCGCACCCGCAAGGAGCCTGGCGCCGGCAGTCCGTTCGCGGCCTTGCTCGCGGCGAACGACGACGAAGCCAACCTGATCCTGCATCGCGGCGCACACTGCTTCGTCATCCTCAACAACTCTCCTTATAATCCTGGCCACCTGATGGTACTGCCGAATCGTGAGGTCGGCGAACTGGCAGACCTCACCGCGGCCGAACGCGCCGAGATGATGGACCTACTTGTGCGTTGTCAGGGCGTCTTGCAGAAGGTGATGAGCCCGGCGGGCTTCAACATGGGCCTCAATCTCGGCAAGGCCGCCGGCGCGGGTATCCCGACGCACCTCCACTTCCACATCGTGCCGCGCTGGGACGGCGACCACAACTTCATGCCGGTCATCGGTGATACGCGCGTCCTGCCGCAGGCTCTGTCCGAACTCTGGACGCGGCTCAAGCCCGTCTTCGCCGCCGCATGAGCCGCGTTGTCGACATCTCCGTCCGTCACACCAAGACCAAGGTCTCCGCGGTCTCCGTCCAGCGCGTCGTGCATGCGCTCGATAAACTCAAAGGCTACCGCTGCCCCGAAGGTTCGCTCTCCATCGCCTTCCTTGGCGACAAGGAGACGGCCAAGCTCCACGACGAATTCCTGGGCGACCCGACTGTGACTGACGTGATCACGTTCGTCGGCGAAGAGCACCCTGGTGAAGCTTTCGCGGGCGAGATTTGTGTGAACATCGACCAGGCTCGCCGGGCCGCTAAGGAGCATGGCGTCACGTTGGCCACTGAACTACGTCTCTACGTCGCCCATGGTTGGTTGCACCTTTCCGGCCTGCGCGACGGTAATCGCAAAGAGTCTGCCGCCATGCGCGTCGGCGAGGCCGTGGCGGTCTCGCATCTCGATAAGCTGGGCGCCAAGCTGCGCGTCCGCGATTAACGGACTCGCCCTCGGGGCTGTCCGCGTTCAACTTCTCCGCTGATGAAGCGCACCGTCATCATTCACTCCGGAGGAATGGACTCCACCGTCCTTCTGGCCCATCTGCTGGCCGAGGGTAGGGAAGTGCACGCCCTGTCGGTCGACTACGGACAGCGCCACCGCCGCGAGCTCGTGGCCGCCGCCGAGATCTGCGCCCATTACAAGGTACCTCACCGCATCGCCGATCTGCGGGGACTGACGCCGCTCTTCGGCGCCAACGCGCTCACGGATTCCCATATCGACGTCCCCGAAGGACATTACGAAGAGGCCAGCATGAAGGCCACCGTGGTTCCTAATCGGAACATGCTCCTCATCGCGACCGCCGCCGCCTGGGCGATGTCGCTCAAGGCTACCTCTGTCGCCTATGGCGCTCATGGCGGCGACCACGCCATCTATCCGGATTGCCGCCCAGCTTTCGCTGACGCCTTGGATAAGGCCATCCGGCTCGCCGACTGGCATGAAGTTTCGCTCGAACGACCGTTCGTGGGCATGGACAAGACCGCCATCGTGCAGCGAGGCGTCGAGCTGGGCGTTCCCTTTGTGTTGACTTGGTCGTGCTACGTCGGCGGCGACAAGCACTGCGGCAAGTGTGGCACTTGCGTGGAGCGTAAAGAGGCTTTCTTGCGTGCCGGTGTGAAGGATCCGACTCCTTACGTCGGGTAGTCTTATTCGTCGGATAAGAAGAGGTAAGACTGTTCGGTCGGGCTGTTTATGAAGTTGAGGCGATTCTTGCCTTGGGTATTTTTGCCCTGTGCTTCGCCGTCTTCGCCAACCTTTCGCCTGGCTCGCCCTTGTGGCTTGGCTGGCTGCGTCGGGTCTGTCGTGGGACCTCCTGCAGGTCGTTGCGTGGACGAAGATGTCGGTCGACAACGCGTCCCAGCTGACGGCATCAGCGGCGGTCTCGAAGACCTTGGAGGACGCCCCCTGTCCCTTGTGCAAAGTCGCGCAGGAAGGTCGTAAGAACTCGGAGCAGGCTCCATTGTCCAAGGACGAGGTCGCCAAGGTGAAGGCCAAGGCCGACCCGGCGAGCAGCGAGATCCGCCTCTTGGCGGCGAAGTTCTTTTCCGGACGCGATTATGCGCGTCCCCAGGATGAGGTAAGCGTGTCACGCGTGGCCGAGGTGCCCGTGCCGCCTCCGCGCGTGCTCGGCTGATCACCGTTGCGGGCTGCGGTCAGTCGGCTCGCGCGTGGCATTCCTCCTATTCCAAAGTCGCACCCATCCGGTGCGCATCGTCGTCTGCGCAGTTCGCCACACCTGCGTCGAAGACACCCTAAAAATACACATCATGAAGATCTCCTTCCTTTCCGAGCGCACCCCGCGTGTGGCTCTCCTTTCCCTCCTCGCGCTCGGTGCTTACACCGAAGCTTCAGCTTGTCCCTGTGGCTGCGTGAAAATCTGCGTCGATAATCTCGCCGACCGTCCGGCTATCTCAGCGACCAGTCCGTTCGTCCTCGATGTGCGTTTCGACGCCATCGACCAGAACGAGCGTAACGACGCCGCCCACGCGCATTGGTATGGCTCTCACTTCCTCACGACCGCCACGGTCGAGACGCAGCTGGGTGGCCAGACCTGGACACTCTCGGTCCCGCGTGTGGAACGTCACCTGCACACCGACAAGACGGCTCTCGGCGCGACCAACTATAATCAGACCGTGGTCGGCCTGGGTGATATCATGATCGGCACGCGTTTCGCCTGGAGTGGCTTTACGGTCAATGCCGGCGTTAAGCTGCCTACGGGTAAGGACGACATCGTCTTCGCCGACCCCGATGGTGGTCTGTCTCGTCGCTACCTCCAGCCGGGTACGGGTTCGACTGACCTACTCGCCGGCATCCGCAAGGATTTCGGGGCGGCCGATTCAGCTTGGTCTGAGTTCGTGCAGCTGCAGGCGCAGGGTTCCGTTGCTTCGGACGTCAACTTCCGCCCGGGTACGACGATTTCCCTCGGCGCTGGCGTTCGCTACAAGCTGACGGATAAGCTCGCGGCTTCGCTTCAAGCTTCGCTGCTCCGTCAGTTCCGCGACAAGAACACCATGCGTCTGGATCCGTCGACCCAGCGGCAGGTCGCTGCTCCGACCAAGTCGGTCTACGACGAGGATCTCGAATCCGGTGGCCTTACGACGAGCGCCGCGGCGGGCCTGTCCTACAAGCTCAGCGCTTCCACGAGCGCCTACTTGTTCTACAGCCAGCCGATCGTGACGCGTAACTACGTCGCCAAGAGCGCGAGCTCGCTCGTCAATCCGGTGCACGCCACCGCGATCTGGTCGCTGGGTCTGTCGCACTCGTTCTAAGCCAACCCGCTTCATCGCCTCTCGAGGCCTGCCGTATGAGAATGCCGCAGGCCTCTTTTTGGCCTTTTTACGTAGGGCAGGAGCCTCATCTTCCTTGCGACCGGGGCCGCGGTCCCTCTATCTGCTGGCTGTCCCATGTTCACCTGCAGCAAGACCTATCGCGATATCCCCTTCGCTCACCGGCAACACCGGCACGACGGGCATTGCTCGTTCCTGCACGGTCATAACTGGGGCATTGAGGTTGAGTTCGGCTGTGAGAAACTCGATGAGCGCGGGTTCGTGGTCGATTTCGGTGGCCTCGGTTTCCTCAAGACTTGGATCGCAGAGAACCTCGACCATGCCTGCCTCTTCGCCAAGGAAGACCCGGTCCGCGAGAAACTCCTAAAGGACTACCCGAAGCTTTTTCGGCCGCTCGTCATTGATTCCGTCTCCACCGAAGGCATCGCCCAGTTCCTTTTCGAGACTTTTGATCCGATGGTCCGCAAGGAAACCGGCGGTCGCGCTTGGGTCCGGCAGATCATCCTGCACGAGGACACCAAGAATAAGGCGAGCTACCAGCCGAAGGCCTGACCATGGCTGAGCTCTACCCTGTCAATGAGACGTTCCTCAGTTGGCAGGGGGAGGGTGTCCATCTCGGCCGTAAGGCCTTCTTCATCCGTTTGCAGGGATGCCCCGTGAAGTGCGCTTGGTGCGACTCTGCTTCCACCTGGCACCCGCAGTTCGTCCCCAAGCAGGTCCGGAAGGCGTCCGCCGGTGAGCTAGCCGACGAAGCTGTCGCGACCTGTCCCGAATTCGTCGTCCTGACCGGGGGCGAGCCCTGCATCCACGATTTGACCGCTCTACTGGCCGCCATGGCCGCGGTCGGGCTTAAAGTCCACCTCGAGACCTGCGGTGCTTATCCGATTGCCCAAGGCTTCGCCTGGGTGACCGTCAGTCCCAAGTGGGCCAAGCCCCCGCTGGCCGACGCCCTAGCCCGGGCGGACGAAGTGAAGCTCATCGTCGAATCCCCAGACAGCATCACCCGCTGGACGGAAGCCGTGGGCGGCAAGTGGCTCAGCCCCAACGTCTGGCTCCACCCGGAATGGTCGCGTCGGGCTGATTCGGACGTCTTGCGGACGATTACCGAGCAGGTGAAGCAGGCGGGTGCCCCGTATCGGGCAGGTTGGCAGGTCCATAAGCCCTATTCGGCCGACGCTTTGGACCCGCGGGCCCGCCCGCCGGCGCCTCTGGGTGGCGACGTCGGTAAGGGTTTCTGAGCGGGCCGGCTCCGTTCATCGGACTCATGCCTGACCTCGAGTCCGGCACTATCTTCGAATGGGAACTTTTTTTGCTTCACACGGGGGCGGAACCCTCATTCAAAACCACCTCATGAACCGACCTGCCGTGCTCGCTCTTGAAGATGGAACCATTCTTCGGGGCAGGGCGTTCGGAGCTTCGGCCACCCTCTGCGGTGAAGTCGTGTTCAATACGAGCATGACCGGCTACCAGGAGATCCTCACGGACCCTTCCTACTTTGGCCAGATCGTCACCATGACGACCCCGCAGATCGGCAACTACGGCGTTAACGAGGATGACTTTGAATCCGCCCGCCCGCACGTCGCCGGTTTCGTCGTGCGCGATCTTTCGCCCATCGTCTCTAACTGGCGCGCCACCACCGACCTGAGCACCTGGCTTGCGAAGTACGGCATTCCTGGAATCGAAGGCGTCGACACCCGTTCGCTCACCAAGAAGCTGCGCTCTGCCGGCGTGATGAAGGCCTGCCTCTCCACTGAAGGCATCACTGACGAAGAAGCCCTCAAGCGCGCCCGCGCTTGGACCGGCACCGTCGGCGCCGATTTCGTCAAAGACGTCACCTGCAAGGCACCTTACCACTACAACGCCACCGCCGGCGACTGCGAGGCCTTCACCGTCCCGGGCACGCACCTCAATAAGCCCAAGGCACGTACCACCAAGTACCGTATCGCGGCCTATGACTTCGGTGCCAAGACCTCGATCTTCCGTCGCCTCGTTGCCTCCGGCTTCGATGTGCATGTCTTCCCGGCTCGCACCCCCGCCGCCGAGATTCGAGCCTTCAATCCCGATGGCGTCTTCCTTTCCAACGGCCCTGGCGATCCTGCCGCCCTGAAGTACGCCCACGAAGCCGTGGCCGACCTCATCAAGACCTACCCGGTCTTCGGTATCTGCCTCGGTCACCAGATCATCACGCACGCCATTGGCGCTTCGACCTACAAGCTGAAGTTCGGCCACCGCGGCGGCAACCAGCCCGTCAAGAACACCGAAGAAGACCGCGTGGCCATCACCGCTCAGAACCACGGCTTTGCCTCGAAGCGCGAGGACCTCGAGCGTTGCGGCGCCATCGTCACTGAGGTGAACATGAACGACGACACCGTCTCAGGCCTGCGTCTCAAGGATAAGCCGGTCTTCTCTGTCCAGTATCACCCGGAAGCCGGCCCTGGCCCGAATGATGCGGATGTGCTCTTCGATCGGTTCTACGACCTGATTGCCAAGAGCAAGGGCGCCAAATAAGCCAAGCGTCATGGCTGCCCGACTCCTCGCAGCCCTTTGCCTCGCGCTTAGCCTTATCGGCTGCGCTTCATTTTCTCCGCGTTCGCCGGAAGCGGCCTTGGCCCGCCTGATCGAAGAAGCCGTGGCCGGGCGTTCTTCCGCGGATCAATATCAGAACATTGATCCCGTCGACGAAGAGACTATCCGACAGTTCGTGTACGTCGAGGAGTGGCTGGACGTGAATGGCGAGTCCGTCGTCGGCGTGCGCCCCAGCGCGACGCCGGTCGAAGGCTCTTTCCGCTTCACGCATTCCGCCGACGGCCGTTCCACCTACCTGATCTCTTACGGCTGGCCTGGTCCGCAGGTACGATCCCGCGTGCTGCGTCCGGCGCCCGGCTCGAAGATTATGCTCCTCGGCTGGTCAGACCTGCTGCCCTGGGAGCAGCTCGGCGCCGTCTGCGTGATCGAGACCCCTCGCGAGATGGCCGATGAAGAGAACCACCCGTGTAAGCAGGCGTTCGTCTTTAAGGTCGAGGCGCCCCGTTGAACGGAGGCCTCAGAGTTCGACCTGCATGCCCAGCTCGACCACGCGGCCGGGTGGCAGGTTGAAGTAGGCCGTCGCCGAGAGGGCGTTACGGTTCAGCACTTCGAACAGCTTTTCCTGCACGGCGTTGAGCGAGAAACCCGTCGTCGCGCGGACGATTGTCTCACGGCTGAGGAAGTAGGTGGTCTCCATCATGTTCGGCGTGATGCCGAGTTCCTTATACGCCGCTTCCAGGACTGGGAAAACGTCCTGCTTCTCGCGGAAGCCGAACTTACCCGTCACGCTGAGGACGGACGGGAATTCTTCGTGGCTGTCCACCTTGCAGAACTTCGGGCCGCGCGTGTTGAAACTGATGCGGTCGGACGCGGGCACGATGGCGCGGTCTTCGTCGACCTTGAGGGTCACCACGATGATGTGGTCGTGGAGGGCCTTATTATGCTTGAGGTTATGGGCGAGGGCCATCGGCACCGACTTGGTCGAGCCGGTCATATAGACAGCGGTGCCTTTCACGCGGCTCAATTTACCCGCGATGAAACGGTCTTCGACGCTATCCAGGAAGTTCTCGAAATCATCGATGCCTTCGCCTTCGCTCATCTTCTCCTTCATCACCAGGCGCCCCTTGTTCCAGACGGCCATGATGTAGTAGACGAGGAAGCCGGCGGCGAGAGGGAGCCAGCCGCTTTCCAGAATCTTGGGGACGTTTGAGGAAACGAAGACGACCTCGAGTAGGATGACCGGCGCGACGAAGACGTAGGCCGTGACGGAGGGGATCTTGAAGCGTTGACGCAGGTATTGTCCGAAGAGGATCGTCGTCACCAGCATCGTGAGACTGACCGCGATACCGTAAGCGCTGGCCAGGTGCTCGGAAGACTTGTACTGCAGCACGAGGGTGATGGAGCCGATCATGAGCATCCAGTTGATGATCGGGATGTAGATCTGACCGGACTCTTGGTCTGAGGTGCGCTCGACGCGCATGCGGGGTAGGAAGTTGAGCTGAATCGCCTGCATCGTAGTCGAGAATGCGCCGGAAATCAGGGCCTGTGAGGCGATGATGGCCGCCAGGGTGGCGATGACGACGAGGGGGATCTGGGCCCAGTTGGGAGCCATATTGAAGAATGGGTTGA
>Ga0209500_10000582_pt1 | contig 30934 bp, 28 predicted proteins | sample S_140212_EF_Meta_FD_187323 | JGI IMG/M metagenome (GOLD analysis project Ga0209500, IMG submission 187323) | Freshwater microbial communities from Lake Simoncouche, Canada to study carbon cycling - S_140212_EF_MetaG (SPAdes) (version 2) | ecosystem: Environmental > Aquatic > Freshwater > Lake ...
CCCCAACTCTCCTGCTGCAATCTCCACGAAGGCACCTGAACAACTCGACTTCCCGGCCACGCCTGCGGCTGTGGAAATTAGCGGCATGATGGAGGAATATCTGCGGGCCTTTAATCGACATGATTCTGCAGCACTCGCCTCGCACTGGAGCACAAACGGGGAAAATATCGATCTCGACTCCGGTGAAACGACTTCCGGGCGAGAAGCCGTGAAGCAGGTTTTCGTAGCACTCTTTCACGAAGACGCTGCTGCCGCTATCGACATCGATATCGATTCGATCCGCCTGCTCCGCGACGATGTGGCGGTTGTGGATGGCGTGTCGCTCATCTCGTTTTCTAATGATCCCGCCGCCGAATCATTGAAAGCCATAGAGACGGCTTCCGGCAGTCGGTTTTCCGCCGTGGTCATCAAGCACGATGAGTGTTGGCTGCTGGAGAGCGTCCGAGAAACGGCAGTGCCCGTGAAACCTAAAGCCCAGAGGGCTTTAGATGAACTGCAGTGGCTCGTCGGCTCATGGGAAGATATTGGAGAAGGCGTGACGGCTGGCACGCACTGTTTTTGGAGCGCGGGAAAATCATTTCTTATTCGCAGCCATGTTGTGACGTTCGATACGGCGATCAGCAGTCGGCCGGAGGCTGGCAATAACGGCATCCCCGATCTGCTGCCACCAGGGAGTGGCACGCACCGCGAGATTACAGAGATCATCGGCTGGGATCCTCAGCGACGCCAGATCCGATCGTGGATCTTTACATCCGATGCCCGCTTCGCTGAGGGCGTGTGGTCAAGCGATCCAGATGGCAACCGGTGGAGCGTGCGGCTTGAGGGCAAGGGCGCCGATGAATTATCCATGTGCTCGTGCACGCTAGAACGCGTTGGCCCCGATGAAATCGCTGTTCGCTGCGACTCCGATCCATTGGCTAACGTGCTGCCGCCGGCATGCGGGTTTGTGCGAACGGCACGACCCAGCGAAGCTTCGTCGGCCTCCGGGCATTGAACCCCTGCTGATAGCATATCTGGGCGCCACAGGATGAAACGTGTTTTGGAACTCTGCGCGAACGCCTTTCCTCTGTGGGTGCTCGCAGCGTGTACGGTGTCGCTCTTCAAGCCAGAACTCTTCACGTGGTTTCGTGGCGAAGCAATCGTCGTGGGACTGGCTGTGATCATGCTGGGTATGGGGATCACGCTCTCGTTCGACGACTTCGCCCGCGTTTCATCGCGACCTTCAGTTGTGGCGGCTGGATTTCTTGCGCAGTTTCTCATCATGCCCACCGCAGGCTGGCTCGTAGCATCGTCTATGGAATTAGAAAAACCCTACGCGGTGGGGCTCATCCTTGTGGCCTGCTGCCCGGGCGGTACCGCCTCGAACGTGGTCACCTACATTGCAAGGGCTGACGTTGCGCTCTCTGTTCTGATGACAACCTGCACGACGATCGGGGCGGTTGTTCTCACGCCGCTGCTCACAAAACTCCTCGCCGGCCAACTCATTGAGGTGGATGCAATGGGGCTTTTCTTCTCGACCTTCCAGGTGGTCGTGCTACCGGTGGCTGCCGGCGTGGCGATCAACAGATGGCTGCCACGCGCGGCGCAAGCCGTATTGCCGGTCGCCCCGCTGATCAGCGTGATCATGATCGCAATGGTCTGCGCGAGCATCATCGGCCAGAACGCCCCGGCCGTACTCTCCAGCGGCCCGTCATTGCTATTCGCCGTAGCCCTCCTGCACTCGATCGGCTTTTTTGTCGGGTATCTCTTTGCCCGACTGCTGGGCTACGACCGCATCGTGTCTCGCACCATCTCAATCGAAGTTGGAATGCAAAACTCAGGGCTCGGCGTTGTATTGGCCACAAAACATTTCCCCGCTGAACCACTCACCGCTGTGCCGTGCGCAATCTCAAGTGTGATCCACTCTGTGATTGGGAGCCTTCTGGCCGGCTGGTGGCGGCTCACGAAGGATGCTGGGCTGCGTTCGCCCTAATTTCTTCCACGACGCTCTCTGGCTGTCGCTTCGGGTGCGTCGGCTATTTTTTCACAGGGGTCTGCGTTGTTGCCATCTGCGGCCGCTTGACAAAGTAGATTTTTGGGTCGTCGACCACCCATGGCGTGCTCCACGTCTTGTCGTCGTCCTTCGTGCAGACGTTATAGAAAAACGTCTTAAGCCGCTCGGTGCGGTAGCCGTACGGAAACTGCGATGAGATGTGATCTTCTATCGTGAGATCATCGACACCGGGCTTCGCAAAATAATGCACCATTCCATCCGGGGAGAAGGAGAGGCCCAAGGTCCACCAGCCGGTTGTATCCATGCGAGGGCCGCGGATCTCGCCGCCGTTGCGGCCGCCTCGAATGCGGAGGTAGGCGCCATCCTGTTTGAATTTGCCGTCGTGGCTACTTTCAAAGCAGATGAACATCCCGGGCCAATATTCTTCCAAGCCCCAGCGACCGCGATCGGGATGATCCTCGCCGGTGATCGTGGCATGGGTGTAGCAACCCGTGCGGAAGCCGAACGACGGGCCCGTGCGGTTTTCCCACTGCTCGAAGGGCGGCAAGTAGACTCGCGTCACCACGCTGGGGCTATCTGCCACCGACAGTCCGCCCCCAAGTGTGCGCTGGGCGTTATAAATCAGATCGTCCTGCTCCATTTTGTAGCTGGGCCTGCCTGGAATTCCTGTATGCAGCGATGCGATCAAGAGCCCGTATTCGCTCCCTGCTAGCCCAGGACTCGGCAGCGGAATCCGCTTCACGACATCGGGGGTGCCTCGCTTCATGCCCTCAAACCACTTGCCGTTGACGCTCTTTCCAATGGGGCTGCGCACTCGCTTGTCCTGCTCTTCGGAGCTTTTGGGGTGGCGATAATTCCAGACCCATTTCTCGCTCTCAAAGTCGTCGCCCATATCCTTGGCAATCGATCCTGTGCCCGGCACCAACACGGGCTTCTTCGGCACAGGCGGCTTTGCGGCAACCGCAGCGGGTGCGGCCATCGTGTTGTCCATCACGGCAGCCAGCATGCCAACACCACAGGCTCCTGCAGCTATCCACCGACACGCCAGACTTGCCATTGATTGAGCCCCCAAAAAAAGAAAAATTTCCACCGAAGTCGCGGGCGGCCCGCACTCCAGAGGCTATCGACCTCCTGCCCCTCAGAATCGACACACAAGCGTTCACGCCGCGCTGGATGGGGATGGTCGACCGAGCCTACCCTCCCTGCCTCATCTGGCTGTCGTAGCCTGCTTGCGTGCCCCCCCTAAACCCACGCCTCCCCACATCAACGATTTGGATTGCCGAATTGTTATTCCCCGATTGTTATTCACGTCTCAAGGGATGCCGAAAAGATATCTGGCGGCAACGGCCTCCAAATGCCACAACCCATGCCTCGCAACGGGCGGGTGTATCAATCCCGCCAACTGACATCCCTGCTTCCCCTTCCATGGCCATTCGCATCACGATCTTCCTTGCATCCTTTCTCGCCGCAGCCTTTCTCGCCGTTCTGGTGGGACCCGGCCGCCTGCGCACAGGAACTTTCGCTCTGGCTGATGATGCCACAACCCAACCAAAATCTGCAGGATCGTTGCGCCGGTCACACATTCAATCCGCTGGTGAAGTGGCGGCCCTAAGCACAGAAACAAAAACGGACTTCGTAGGCGATGGTCTTCTCACATCGCGGGCATCAGAAGTACTTCGCTCCCAATTAGTTCTGGAGCGAGGCTCCGGCCTTGTGGTGGAATCAGTGACCCCTGGCACAGCAGCAGCGAAGGCCGGATTCAAACGGAACGACGTGATCGTTTCCATTGACGACCAGTTGCTTCTGTTTCCCGAGCAGCTCATCGCATTGCTGGAAGCCGCCGACAGTGCCCCGCTCGAATGCCGTGTCGTGAGAGGCGGGCAAACCATAAAAGTCCCCTTGCGATCAAACGCACAGCCCACTCGTGCTTCCACCGCCGACTCACTTCCAAGCACACGGGAACCCGAGAAAGCTGCCCGCATAGCTCCCACACAAACTGTTGAAACAACCCCTGCTCAGCAAACAGTGACAACACATAGATCGCCACCGAAAGCATCGGTAGGCAAAAGCCGTTTTACAAGTGGGCTCGTGACACAGTTCTCCAACGACACGCTGATCCAGCAGGATGCCGACTACCAGATCAAAGTCACCCGTGGCAGCGAGACACAACTCGTAGTCCAGGACAACCGTGGCCGAGTTGTCTTCAACAACACGATCGACACGCCAGAACAGCGCAGCCTCATGCCGACTCCCGTCCGCAGTCGGGTCGAGCATTTGGAGCGATTGCTGGCACATATGGCACAGCACGATTCCTCGGAAGAACGCCAACAACCGGGTGCTGCCGCGCGGCCACAGGCAACAAACCCATCGCCGGAAGCCTCGTCAACAAAACCCGCATTCGAAATTGGCTCGCTCGAAATCGCCCCCATCCAACTTCGATAGGGTCGCTCTTTCCGCTGCAGCGTGGGCTTAAAAAGGCGTTGCATCGCGGGCAGGTTATGATGCTTTGCTGTCGATCACTGCTTGCTCAATCGAAATCCCATGCCCGAATCACAAGTCCCGTTTCGCGTGTTGGTCATTGAAGATGACGAAGCCGCACGATCGGCCACCGCTGGGGCATTGCGGGAACACAAGCACACCGTCTTCGAAGCCGCCGATGGCGCAGCAGGCCTCGAGATAGCCACAACCGAAATGCTCGACGCCATCGTGCTCGACCTGATGCTTCCGCGCATGGACGGGATCGCCCTACTCGAGAAACTTCGACATCGAAGCGCGATCCCAGTGATTATTACTTCCGCGAAACAAACAGAAAACGATCGGGTGAATTTACTCGACATGGGTGCTGATGACTACCTCACCAAACCGTTTACTGTCCGGGAGCTTCTCGCTCGGCTTCGCGCCATCGTTCGGCGGACAGAAGGCGATACAACTTCCGTGATTACGATCGGCGATCTGGCAATCGACTGCCGTGCGAAAAAAGTCTCGCGTGGCGCAGAATCGATTGCACTCACGGCCATGGAGTTTGAGGTCCTTGCCATCCTGGCAAAACATAAGGGACGGATTGTCTCGCGTGCCCTTCTGAAGAAGGCCATTTATCCCAATGGTAGCGAGCAGGTGAGTAACGTTGTCGATGTATTCGTTCTGCGACTGCGCCGGAAGCTTGGCAACGATCTGATTACCACACGCCGTGGACAAGGATTCGTGATCGACCGGCAGGACAATGAGTCGCATAACCTATGAGGGGTTTTGCAATGCTGCGGTCACTCCGCTTACGAGTCACCTTTTGGATCACCACGTTTGTAATCTTTGTGGCGCTGGTCGTCCGGTATCTCAACTACCACGTCACGCAAGATATTCTTGTCCACGACATCGACACCCAGTTGTGGACCCGGCTTGGTGCCCTGAAAACTCAACAGCAATTTGCAGCGGACACCTTGCTCAATCCCACCCTCCCCCTCGGCAGCCTTCTCTTGCCACCGCTTCGGTCGGCAAGCGACTGGAAGCCATCCGTCGCGATGAGGTTTCTTATGCCGTCGGAGATTGAGCCGGATCGCCACGCCAAGCCATTTCCCTGTTTTGCTGCTGTGCTTCGCGCCGATGGCACAGTCATTCAATCGCTGGCACTGCCTGACAACATCTCGTGGGCGCCTGCCTGCTATGGCCATCGCGAGACCCTGTGGAATACTCCACAGAATGACTATCGCCTCGCGGCCTGCACCGGAACAGATGAAACACTCCTCCTCGTGGGAACGCCTCTGAGCCATTTAAAACAAGCCATGCGAGACGTGGTGTGGTTTTACACTTGGACGCTGGCGCTGTCGTTTTTTCCGATTGCAATTATTTTGTGGGCAATACTGTCGCAGATCATGAAGCCACTGAAGCGGATATCGCAGACCGCCCGCCGCATCACCCAAGGACACTTTGAAGAACGGATTGACATCGCACATGCCGACTCGGAATTAGTCGGCATGTGCGAAACGATCAACGGCATGCTGGATCGGCTCAACGCGATCCGGATCTCCCAATTGAGATTCAATGCGAATGTTGCTCACGAGATACGGAATCCCATCCATGGGATTCTCATGCAAACAGACGTTTCGCAAGAACGTGCCCGCAGCACAGTCGAATTAACACACACCGTGGCGCACTGTCGCGCTCTGGCACTCAGGCTTGAGGCGCTCAGCGATGCCCTGCTATCACTTGCGAAAGCGGAGTCGGTGGCCAGCGAATCGCTCTCCACAATCGACCTGGAGCCAATTCTCGAAGAGGCTATCGAGCAGGTGTCTGGCATGGCAAGGGCCAAACTAATCTCGCTGCACGCCAGCGTGAAAAGCGCCGTGGTGCATGGCAACGCCGATTTGCTTCATCAAGTTTTTGTAAATCTGCTCGCCAATGCGATTCAACACACGCCTCTCAATGGGAAGGTCGATATTGCATTGCTGCACGCCGGTGGCCGGTGGATTGTACGAGTGATTGACCATGGGATCGGCATTTCACCAGAGAACGTAGACGGTCTTTTCAACCGTTTTTTTCGAGAGGCACGCGCAGGCAACACAGCACGCGAGGGCCATGGGCTCGGACTGGCAATCTGCAAAAGCATCATGCACGGGCATCGAGGAGACGTCGTGCATGTGGCGACTCCTGGGGGTGGTGCCACTTTTGAAGTTCAGTTTGCGCGCGACTGATGGCACGTGGCACAACACTGGCTGGCGGCTTGCAGTTGATTCCCCACTGCATGAACGGCGCATGAATGGCGTATGACAAACACGCGAACTGCGTTCCTCTCGCATGCCGACTCGGAATATTCTCGGTATCGCGCACGAACTTTTTCTTGACGCAGGCGTACTCAATGCGTAGAAATAAACGAAGGGGCTTCAGAGGAAATCGTGCGATCATGAAAACGACATCCCGGAGCGGCAATTCTGTCGCCGGCACCATTGGCAGCAGGCGTTCAAACCGAAACAGTAGGGAGTCGGCTTCGGCTCACCGTGGGTCTCAAGGCCGTCATGCAACGCTCGCTGCATTCGATCAACTCGAACCCCGCATTGCCTTTTCTGTGAGCTACGGAAATGTCAACGACTGGGGAACTGGCGTCCAAGGCCAGTTGACACTCACCAACGACACATCGGCTGCGATTGCCGATTGGCAAGTCAGTTTCAACTACGCCCGCACGATCGACACCATCTGGAACGCACAGATCGTCAGCCATACTGGCTCGCAGTATGTGATCAAGGGCTTGGAATGGGATAAGTCGCTCGCCGTTGGAGCGGTGCAGGGCGTTGGGTTCACGGCCGGGGCAGGCACAGGAGTGCCAAGTTCTTTTGTGCTGACCGCTGCCGGCACCACGCCTGTCACGCCGCCGGTAGTAACGCTGCCAACTGTCTCAGTTGCGGGAGTCTCGATCAGCGAGGGTGTCGCTGGAGTCACCACCGTAGCGCGGTTTGTTGTTGCGCTTTCTAAGCCATCCACAACGCCTGTGACGGTCGCCTATGCAACAGCCGATGGCACGGCCACGGCTGGCAGCGATTACACAGCAGTCCGTGGAACGCTCACGTTCGCTGCCGGCCAGACGTCAAAGGCTGTCAACGTCAGAGTGCTGGGCGATGCTGTCGTCGAACCGAACGAAGCGTTCACGCTTGTGCTCTCACTGGCAACCAATGCGACGATATTCACTGGATCGGCAACCGGTACGATTCAAAATGACGATGCTGCGCCGCCGGTGAGTGTGACGCCTCCGGGCATCACGCTGAGCGATGTGTCGGTCGTTGAGGGCAACCCGCAGGTCGGCGTTGCCAGCGGCTACCTGCACACCTCGGGCAGCCAGATTCTCGACGCCAATAACAACTCGGTGCGAATCGCCGGAGTCAATTGGTTTGGATTTGAAACGACTACGTTTGCACCGCATGGTCTCTGGACTCGCGGCTACAAGGAGATGATGGATCAGATGAAGTCGCTGGGCTTCAATACGATCCGCCTGCCCTACAGCGATCAACTTTTCGATGCCGGCAGTGCGCCCAACAGCATCGATTTCTACAAGAATGCCGACTTACAGGGCCTAAACGGCATTCAGATCATGGACAAGATCGTGGCCTACGCCGGAGAGGTCGGTCTCAAGATTTTTTTGGATCATCACCGGAGCGATGCGGGCAACAGCGCCAACGACTCTGGTCTTTGGTACACCGCGGCCTATCCGGAAAGTAAGTGGATCAGCAATCTCACGATGCTCGCCACTCGCTACGCCGGAAACTCAACGCTGATCGGCATCGATCTGCACAATGAACCGCACGGTGCCGCAACGTGGGGCGATGGCACGGCCAACGATTGGCGACTGGCTGCCGAACGGGGCGGCAACGCCGTGCTGGCTGCAAATCCGAATCTCCTCATCATCGTCGAGGGCGTTGAGGTCGCTGCTTCGGGAAGCTACTGGTGGGGCGGCAATCTCTCAAATGCTGCTGCCTTTCCGGTGCGACTCAATGCCTCGGACAGGCTGGTGTACTCTGCGCACGACTATCCCGCGAGCGTCTATGCGCAGAAGTATTTTAGCGACCCGAGCTATCCCAATAATCTGCCTGCCGTGTGGGACCAAAACTGGGGTTCCCTGTTTCGTACGGGCAAAGCACCTGTGCTCTTGGGGGAGTTTGGGAGCAATCTGGCCACGGCAAGCGATCAAGCTTGGTATGGGAAGTTGGCCAGCTATTTAAAGGGAGATCTGGACGGCAATGGCACGATCGATCTGGCCTCCGGCCAGCAGGGAATCAGTTGGACGTACTGGTCGTGGAATCCGAATTCTGGCGACACCGGTGGGATTTTGGCCAACGACTGGAAAACGGTGAACACCGCTAAGCTGGATCCGCTCAAAGCATTGCAGTTTCAGTTTCCAGTGGTGACTGGAACGGGAACCGCAGTAGCAACAACGCCGGCCACGTTCACGATAGCGCTCTCAGCGGCAAGTACGCAGTCGATCACCGTGCAATACGCCACCGCTGACAGCACCGCGATTGTTGGCCGCGATTACACCTCTACCTCGGGCACACTCACCTTTGCGCCAGGTGAAACGCAAAAGACGGTCACTGTGCTGGTCACAAGAGACACGACCGCTGAAGCCAACGAAACGTTTCAACTGAAGCTCAGTAGCCCGACCAATGCCACGCTCACAAAGGCCACAGCCACCGGCACCATCGTGGATGACGACACTGCCGTTACGCCACCGCCAGTCACGCCACCAGTACCGAGCCTGAGCGTATCCAGCGGACGCGTCAATGAAGGCAACACAGGCACATCGGCCCTGACGTTTACCGTGTCGCTCTCGGCTGCTTCGGCGCAGCAGGTTTCGGTGCAGTATTCGACGACAGACGGCACGGCCACCGCCGGTAGCGACTACACAGCCGCCATCGGCACCCTCACGTTTGCGGCAGGAGAACTCACGAAAACTATCACCGTCAGCGTCGCGGGCGACACCGCGGTGGAGACGGACGAAACCTTGATCGTCAAGCTGGGCACCGTCCTGGCGGCCACGATTGCCAGTGGCACCGGCACCGGCACGATCGTCAACGACGATACCGTACTCACCGGCTCCTACAACTATGCCGAAGTGCTCCAGAAATCACTGCTCTTTTACGATGCGCAGCGTTCCGGCGATCTGCCCACATCGTTTCCGCTCAATTGGAGGGGCGATTCCGCGCTCGCCGATGGATCGGATGTTGGACTGGATCTGTCCGGTGGCTACTACGATGCCGGCGATCATGTGAAGTTTGGATTGCCGATGACCTCTTCGATGACGATGCTCGGCTGGGGCGTGGTGCAATACCGCGATGCCTATGCGGCCAGCGGCCTCTTGCCACAGATGCTCGAATCACTGAAGTGGGGCACCGACTGGATTATTAAGGCCCATCCGTCGGCTAACGTGTTCTACGCGCAGGTCGGCAACGGCAGCGCCGATCACGCGTTCTGGGGCGCGCCGGAGGCAATGACGATGGCCCGGCCCTCCTACCGGATTGATGCTCAGCATCCCGGTTCTGATGTGGCGGGAGAAGCAGCTGCAGCCTTGGCCGCGGCTTCGATCGTGTTTCGTCCAACCGATAGTGTGTATGCCGATCTTTTGCTCAAACATGCCCGCGAACTCTACACGTTTGCCGACACGTATCGGGGCAAGTATTCCGACAGCATCCCCGATGCCGCCTCGTTTTACAATTCATTCAGCGGCGTCTCCGACGAACTGGCGTGGGGGGCGATCTGGCTCCACAAGGCGACAGGCGAGCAAGCCTATCTCACCAAGGCACAGGCGATCTATGACACGAGCCTCAGTGGCAAGCAGTTGCAGTGGACGCAGTCGTGGGACGACAAGACCTACGGAACGGCTGTGTTGCTGGCCAAGGCAACCGACGGGCAGCTCTACAAGGCAGACGCCGAAAGGTGGCTCGACTACTGGACGGTCGGAAACTCCAGCGGACGGATCAAGTACACCGCCGGCGGGCTGGCCTTCCTCGACACATGGGGGTCGCTGCGGTATTCCGCCAACACATCGTTTCTTGCGCTGATCTATAGCGACACGGTAGCCGATTACGGCGGCCGCTATCACGATTTTGCGGTCAAGCAGATCAACTACATGCTCGGGGACAATCCGACCAACCGCAGCTATGTCGTGGGGTTCGGGAACAATCCGCCGGTGAACCCGCACCACCGTGGTGCCAGCGGGGTGTACGACGGCAACGTGAATGCACCGGGCAACAACCGCCACATTCTGTACGGCGCGCTCGTTGGCGGCCCGCAATCGGCCAGCGACGTCGATTACGTCGATCTGCGAAGCAACTACATCTGCAACGAGGTGGCCCTCGACTACAACGCCGGCTTCCAAGGTGCGATCGCAAGGCTCTACACGGAGTATGGCGGCAAGGCTGTGGCTACGATGCCTCCCGCCGAAACTCCCACGAATGAGTTTTTCGTACAGGCTGCTATCAACACAGCCGGCAGCGGCTTTACTGAAATTCGTGCACTACTCAACAACCAGTCGGCGTGGCCGGCTCGAATGTCTTCGAATCTTTCGTTCCGCTATTTCGTTGACCTTTCAGAGGTGACTGCGGCGGGCTATACCGCCAGCGACGTGCTGGTGACTTCCAATTACACGCAGGGAGCCACTGTGAGCGGGCTTCAAGTGTGGGATGCGGCCAAGGGAATCTATGCGGTCAACATCGATTTCACCGGCACGGCCATTGGCCCCGGCACGGGCAGTTCATTCTGGAAGGAAGCCCAGTTTCGAGTGGGGCTCAAGGGCGGTCTGCCTGCATCGGCATGGAACGCGCTCAACGACTGGTCGTATCAAGGGATTGGAACCGATCGAAGTGCTCCGGTACAAACGGCTTTTCTGCCGGTCTACGAAGGAGGCAGGCTTCTGTTTGGAAATGTGCCGACCGGCTCGCTGACGCCAGCCTTGCCAGTGACGCCAACCTTGCCCGTCACGCCCGTGAGCAGTGCTACGGTGTCGTTTGTGCAGACGAGTCAATGGTCGACTGGATTCAATGCCGATATGAAAATCAAGAACACCGGCACCACGCCCATCAGCGACTGGACGCTGGAATTCGACATGAAGGCAAACATTGTCAACCTTTGGAATGCCGTGATCGTGAGCCACGTGGGCGACCACTACGTCATTCGCAACGCTGCCTGGAATGGCACGATCACGGCAGGAACAGAACTGTCTTTTGGCTTCCAGGCCGACGGCATTGCCGGTGAATTGCCGACGAACAAAAAGCTCAATGGAAAGGTTTTGTGAGGAGAAGGATCATGCTTTTTTCGGGCTCGACACGCTCGAGTAGATGGCAGGATTCATCGTGGGATCATTGTACATCTTCATCTGCCGAAAAACTCGCAACGGCCGCTGACCGGCAAATATCTCTGCCAGCAATCGATCCAGTGCCTCCATGAGATTGGCTCGCTGCATGTCCAGAACCACCATCTTCGATGCCGCTTTTTCTCGATGCTCGGCCGAAGCGTCGGCCCGTTCGATTTGCTCCCGCATGTGGTAGCGTCGCAGTTCTAGAATAGATAATCGATCGATTGCCGCGCCGGGGGTTTCCGTCGCACTCGGGGCGGCGGCGGCGGCGACAATGGCACGCCGACCGAGTTCCTCGATCAGCCAGTCGTCAGTCTTTTCGATCGAGTCGTTGCGAGACTGGTTGTATTGGTCGATGGCCCGCTTGACCTGAGCGATCTTGGCATCGGTGACGTCCGGCGATCTGGCGGTATCTTCCTCATGCCAGAGGAGGAAATTAAAGCGGTGCAAATCGCCGATTTTCCCGGCCAGCCCAGGTTCATTGTGAGATGGTATTACCTCGTGCCAGCGGGCTACGAACATTTCAAGCATGCTGTCGATGGCAGTGGCGGTCAAAGGGGGCGTGGATACAGTGGTCATGAAATCAATTCCTTGTCTGTGGTGCAAAGGCGTGACAAGACTCTGCCAGAGGGTGAATCGGGGATGGATAATGAAAGGTTTTGCACGAGAGTTTGGCTTATTATTCGTGAATCTGCTTCATGCAGCCTTGCGGATGACAAGGCAGAGGTTCGCGCCCCCAAAACCAAATGAGTTGCTGGCAGTGATTTCAACGCGACGCTCGCGAGCGGTGTGCGGTACGTGGTCGAGAGGGCACTTTTCGTCGGGGTTGTCCAGATTTGCTGTTGGCGGAACTGCTTGGCGGCGGATTGCGGCCAAGCAGGCAACGGCCTCGAAGGCTGCCGCACCGCTGACGAGGTGTCCGGATATGCTTTTCGTGGAACTCACCGGTACGTGATCGGCAGCACTACCCAACGCCATCCGAATGGCTCCGGCTTCGGCCACGTCACCCACGGGAGTACCTGCAGCATGGGCGTTGATGTAGTCGAGCGAATCGGGGGTGACGGCCGCATCTGCCAGAGCCAGCGAGATAGCCCGAGCAGCATGTGTTGGATCCGTGCTTGGAATCACCATGTGAAATGCATCGCTCGACATACCAACGCCTGCCACCTCGCCATACACTCTCGCCCCACGCTGCTGCGCATGCGAACGGTTTTCCAGTACGAGAAATGCGCCCCCTTCCCCCATGACAAAGCCATCGCGATCGCGGTCGAACGGACGCGAGGCCTTGATGGGGTCGTCTTTTCTGCGAGAGAGCGCCCGAAGGTTATAGAAGGCGGCAATGCCGCTGGGGCTGAGCATGTCGCAACCGCCCACGACACACGCATCCACCCAGCCGGATTGCAGCCATTGCCGTCCGATCGCGATGGCAAAGCCGCTGGAAGCACAGGCGGCCGCCACGGTGACTGCCGGTCCGTCGATACCCAGAATGCCTGCAATGCGATGCACCAGCGACGCGTCTCGGTGTGGTTCGTACACCAGCCTGCCACCCACCAGAAAATCATTTTCCCAAGCCTTCAACTGTTCCGCACCCAGTCCCATGACCAACCCGATTCGGAGGCCGCGGAGATCGGCAGGCATGCCAGCATCATCCAATGCACTGGCAATGGGACTCATGAAGATCTGTCCCAGCCGATCCATTCTGGCAAACGCAGCGGGGTCGGCCGCAAGACGAGCGGTGGCGGGTGATGGAATATCGTCGATCGGTGCTGCAAATTGCTGGCGGTTGCGGGCCAATGGGCCGAGGTCGACAGATCGCACGCCCGATCTGCCTGCCAGCAGGCTGTCTGTGATCGCGTCGAACGAGTTGCCCAGAGACGACACCACTCCGATGCCTGTGATCAGAACGGGATCGGAGCCACGGCCATTCATTCGATTGTCAGATCGGTTCATGAATTCTCTCCATCGCGTGCGCGATCGTGGCTGATGCGCACGTGGGCGCCCCATGGGCAAACGTGCAACCAGTCGGCTCGAACGTCGCCTTGCTTGCAGGCAGCGAGCGTGTGAGCCAGTTCGGCAAGCGTGCCGGTTGCCTGAGGCGTTGTACGAGCGTCTGAATCACTCGCTAGGCGCGTGCCAGGAAGCGTGAGCGCGAGCCGGGCTGCGCCTCTCTGGGTTGGCATAAGACAGAGCGCCACACCGCGACACATCGCGTCGGGGGGGGCGATTCCCTGTGCGTCCAGAGTCGGTTCGTTATTCCATTCCGTAAAGACGAGCCAGAGCCCAGGCATGTCGGAGTGATCGAGAAGCGAGAGCGATGTGATAAACCCTTCTGCCATTGCCTCAGGCCCGCCGCCGATGCCGATATTTGGCCCGTGCATCGACAGTCCTACGCTCACGGCGCTGGCCAACGCGTGGAGCGAGCACTGCGGCACAATATGAGGCGACACCGTCGCCGGACCTTCCGCTTGGAGTTGCATAAGCGTGCGAGCGCTCGCCATTCGTCCCGGTAGACAGGGCGAGCCAACGACGCCAAACGCTTCGAAGGAAGGCCGCGGGTCAGGAAAATGGGCGATCGCCTCGAGTACGGCCCGCATGCCGACAACCGTATGTTCGTCGGAGTGTCGCAAAAATCGCCCCGGTAACGACGGCGCACCGACCGGAAATGGCGCCTCTCGCAAGGCTGGGATCTCCGAGAGCGGTGATTCAACGGTGGCAGAACTCGCGACCCAATAGGCTAAACCGGCATTACACGATGGTTCTCGTGGCTGAAGTATCACGCTACACATGGCCGCAGTTTCGCTCTCCGCAGGCACGTCTTTTGCCGGGGGTTCTTCATCGATCTCTTTTACCCATCGATATCGGGTATCGATCAGGCGGCTTGTCGGATCGCCTTGGCATCGATTTTAGCTTGGAGCATGTCGAGCATGGTGCCAACCGAGTTAATTCCGTCGAGGAGTGCGGTTTCGATTTGAATCTCGAATCGACTCTCGATATGAATAATAAGTCCGGCCATATCGATCGAATCGAGGTTGAGTCCCTCGCGAAGCGATGTTGAGTCGTCGAAGATCGGGTAGGATTCTCCCGTCTCCTTCTTGAGTAGTTCGAGTACGATGGCGGAAAGTTCCGTACGTTTCATAGCGGGCAAGACTCCTGGAAAACGTGAAAGTATGTCGGTGGTGCCAAAAGGCTGCCGGCGAGCGGGCGAAGGATAGCGAATGACCGTTCATGAGCGAAGAGCAGATCGGTCGGCTTTTTTGGCTCTTTGTGGGCTGCGTGGCTCGCGGGCGCTGGGGTTCATAACGGCCGCCTACACGCTCCTGCTGGTCTTCGCGACCCACTACCCAAAGCCGGAGCATTTTCTCGGTACACACGCGATTTCCGACAAATTGCTCCACTTCACGGCATACGTCCTACTGTCGCTCCTAGCTGCGGCAACACTGGCCGGGCACCGTCGATGGAGGGGCTGCAGCGTGCTTGCGCTGGCGTGTGCGTTGGCAGCCTTTGCGGCTATCGACGAAATAACGCAGCCACTTTTGGGCCGCGCCGCCGAATGGCTCGATTGGGTCTTTGACTGCATGGGAATCGCAGTCGGTATCCTAGTGGTGGCGGTGCGACTCTGGCTGTCGCCGCCGCGTCAGTAATTTGGCGTCGGGGCCCGAAAGTCTTCTAGCTTCACCGAACGAAACCAGTCGATCGTGCGCACGAGCCCATCTCGCAGAGGAACCTTTGGCTCCCAACCAAGGGCCCGCTTTGCAAGCGAAATGTCAGGGCGTCGACGTTCTGGATCGTCGACAGGCAACGGTTTCTCAATCAACTTCGACGGCGATCCAGTCAGATCGATTGTGAGTTCAGCCAGCTGTCTGATTGTGAATTCGCCTGGGTTGCCGAGGTTCACTGGCCCAATAAAGTCGTCGGAACCGTTCATCATACGAATGATGCCGTCTACGAGATCATCGCGGTAACAGAAACTACGGGTCTGCTTCCCGCTGCCAAAGATTGTGATCGGATCGCCGGAAATCGCCTGACGGATAAAGTTGCTCACAACGCGGCCGTCAAATGGATGCATGCGCGGGCCGTAGGTGTTGAAGATGCGCACAATCCGAATGTTCACGTCGTTGGCGCGGTGGTAGTCCATGAAGAGTGTTTCGGCAGCCCGCTTTCCCTCGTCGTAGCAGGCCCGCGGCCCAATAGGGTTGACCGCGCCGCGATAGCTTTCGGGCTGCGGATGTACCTCTGGATCGCCGTAGACCTCGCTCGTTGAGGCCTGGAGTACCTTCGCGCGGCAACGTTTTGCCATGCCCAATACGTTGATGGCTCCCATCACCGATGTCTTCATTGTCTTGATGGGGTTGTATTGATAGTGGCCGGGAGCAGCCGGACACGCGAGATTGTAAATCTCATCCACTTCCAGCCAGAGCGGGTGGATCACATCGTGCCGCAGCAGTTCAAAATTGCCGCAGCCGAGCAGGTGGGAAACGTTTGTTTTCTGGCTAGTGAAAAAGTTATCGATGCAGATCACATCGTGCCCCATCTCCACGAGTCGTTCGCAGAGATGGCTGCCGAGAAATCCGGCACCACCGGTCACAAGAATGCGATTGATTGAGGACATCGGATTTCCAAAACGTTGGTGTGGTATGGATCAAGATTGCGAGCCATGGAAACACTCCTGGCCCAAAGACCCCTGTGGTGTACCACGGCCGGATCGACCTGTCATCCGTCTCAGCGTAGCATACGGAAAGCATACACGAGCGACTCCGGTTCGCGCTCGGTTGCCTGAGCGTATCCATCACACGTGAGGTTGCTTCCATGCCAGCATTCAATCGTCGCGAGATCATTCAGGCAGTCGCTGCTGCAGGAGTGGCTGCCGCGATCCCGCAGGGCACAGTGGCCCGAGCGCAGACGACTGCCCTAGCAGGCCAGACGGCCGGCCGAATCCACTCGTCGGTTGTGTATTGGTGCTTTCACGCGGCAGGCGATCGGTGGGACATCGAAAAGATGTGTCAGGTGGCCAAGCAAATCGGCTGTCATTCGATTGAACTGGCGCCCCCTGAAACGTGGCCGACGATTCAGAAGCACGGGCTCACTTCAGCCATTGCGCCCAACGGCGTGCCCGGCGCTGCGTTTATGACGGGCTTCAACAACCCTCGATACCACGGCATGGTGATCGACGCCACGACAAAGATGATCGATGCCTGCGCTGAGGCGGGCTTTCGTTCTGTGATCGCGTTCACCGGCTACAAATGGCGCGACGCGAGCGATCCCACCAGCGGCGAGATATCGTTAGAGGAGGGCGCTGACAACTGCGTGAAAGGCTTCCGGCAGATCATGGCTCATGCCGAAAAGAAAAACATCACAGTCTGTCTCGAACATCTCAACTCTCGTGATGCCAGCGATCCGATGAAGGGACACCCGGGCTACCAGGGGGATGATGTCGACTATGTGGCCGGCATTATTCGTCGCGTCGGTTCTGAGCGACTCAAGATGCTTTTTGATATCTACCATGTGCAGGTCATGAACGGCGATGTGATCCGACGGATTGAAGAATGCAAGGACGTGATTGGCCACGTGCACACTGCCGGCAATCCAGGCCGCGGCGAACTCGATGATACGCAAGAGATCAACTACCCACCGATCATGCGAAAGCTCCTCGACATCGGCTACAAGGGGTTTGTGGGGCAAGAGTTTATTCCCACTCGCGACCCGCTGGCAGGCCTCCAGCAGGCCGTGCGAGTGTGTGACGTCCTGCCCACGTAGCATGCCGCAGTCGCGGCACGCTACCAGCCGTTAGCGACTTCCCAGCCGACGCTCATGATCCAGTTCCAGATAGCGGTCGGTCATGCCAGCAATGTAGTCGGCCGCGCTGCGTGGCACCCCGAACTGGTCGGCGCGGCTCCGAAATCCGGCCGGGAGCTCAGCGGCGTGACAGCAGTACCACACAAAGAGTTGCGTGAGCTTTTCCTGCGCGGCGGTGCGCACTGCCATCACCTGCGGGCTACGGTAGACCCGTTGAAAGAGGAACTTTTCAAGCTGTTTCTTGCCGGACGAAAGAGCAGCCGTAGGGGCGACGATCCGCACGCCCCCCTTTCCATCGGTGCCATCAAACGCACTTCGTACTTTGGCGACTGAATCGATCGAACCGGCTACGAGCTTTCGGCGGCTCTCTGCCACGAGTTCTGCCACCTGGAATTCGACTAATTCATGCAGCACCGCGCGTCGTAAGTCAACCCCGGCAAGCGGGCCGTAACGGTCTCGAGAGCGGGCTGCGGCATCGGCCACCAGAGGCAACTCACACAGTTCTTCGAGCGTCAGAAGCCCCAATTCGATTGCATCGTCGGCGTCGTGGGTATCGTAGGCGATCGAGTCGGCGGCATCGACAACCTGCGTTTCTAAAAGTGGCGCCGGCGCCGTGTTGTCGCGTTTGCGAGTGGCCTGCGCCTCGAGCACCTCACGGGAGAGATTCAGTCCTAGGAAATGTGGATAGCGATTTTCCAAGAGTTCCATGATGCGCAGCGCCTGCGCGTTGTGGTTAAAGCCGCCCTCACTTCGAAGCAACGTATCCAGCGTGTCTTCACCGGCATGTCCCAGTGGTGGATGGCCGATATCGTGGGCCAAAGCCAGCGACTCGACCAAGTCTTCGTTGAGCAAAAGTGCCCGAGCAAGCGTGCGGGCGATGCTCGTCACTTCCAGCGTATGCGTGAGGCGACTGCGGTGGTAATCGCCGTGGTAGCCGGTAAACACCTGCGTCTTGTGGGCCAAGCGGCGGAAGGCTGCGGAATGAATGATTCGATCCCGGTCTCGCTGGTAAGGGCTGCGGAAAGGGTGCGGGGATTCCTCGTGGACTCTCCCCCGCGACTCGGCCGCATGCATGGCCCAAGGAGCCAGTGTGAGGGATTCTCGCGTCTGCCAATCTGTGGGCATCATGGTCGCAACTGCTCCCAAAGGCTGTCCAGCGATTGCGGCAATACTCGCACGCCGGCGGTTGTAGGCATAAAGTTCACGTCGCCACTCCAGCGAGGCACGATATGCCAGTGAAGGTGGCCGGGCAGCCCAGCCCCTGCAACGGCTCCGAGATTGAGGCCGATGTTAAAGCCCTGTGCCTGCATGGAGCGTTCGATCGCGCCACACCACCGCGCGAGGCACTGCTGCAAATCGAGCAAGGTGGCGTCCGAAAGCATCGTCAGGGAGGCATGGTGATCGAGCGGAGCCACAAGCAGGTGGCCGTTGGAATAGGGAAAGCGATTGATCACAACAACGCTGTGCGATGTGCGTTCAAGTACGCCAATCGCGCGGTCTTCAGATGGCTCGGCGGCAACGGCCCGGCACACAAAGCAGTCGTGATCGAAGCCGTGCCGCCAGCGAGCAGCGTCGATTGCTGGCGGGATCGTGCCGGTGTCGCGTCCTTGCACATAGCCCAAACGCCACGGTGCCCAGAGGGTTTCGATGTTCATTCGGAAAATGGTACACGAAAAGCGGCAGGATTCGTTGCGATGGGGGGAATGTGTTGAAAAACGCATCCCCTATTGAACGGCTAATGCCTCGAACGAAACGTGCCCGACGCAAGCCGGCATTGACATCCCACGGCCGTCCACGGCAAATGATCGTCTGGCTTGGTTTGGTTTCGAACGGCACGAGGATAACGCGTGGAATTCAAGGTTGCGATTGAAGTCTTTTCTGGGCCAATGGACTTGCTGCTCCACCTCGTGAAGCGGCATGAAGTGGATGTGATTGAGGTGCCGATCGCAAAGATTGCCGGAGAGTTTGTGGCCTATCTGGACGTGATCGAGGAACTGGCAATCGATCAGGTTGGGGAGTTTGTCGAACTGGCCAGCGTGCTTTTGGAAATCAAGGCCAGGGCGCTGGTGCCGCGGCCGGAGGAGACAGAGGAACCGGTCGATCTCGTTCGCGAGGACCTCGTCAAGCGGTTGCTCGAATACAAGCAGTATCGAGACGCTGCTGTTCTCCTGGAAGATCGGGCTCGCCAGTGGGAATTGCGTTTCCCACGTACGCCAGCCGACGAGTCCACCAAGCGAAGCGCACCAGCCGAGGTGACGATTGGCGAAGTGCATGTTTGGGATCTGGTCGGTGCGATGTCTCGCGTGTTGCGCAAACGAGAGAAACGGCGGCCGCGGCAGATTGTGCAAGACGACACACCGATCGATGTTTACATCGATCGGCTCGAAAGGCTCGTGCGGGAGCAGGGGAGGGTCGCTTTCTCGGGGTTATTCGAGGATGATATGCCTCGGATAAAACTTGTGGGTATCTTTCTGGCCGTGCTGGAACTGGTACGACGTGGCAAACTGTCCACGACACAGGATCAGTTATTTGATGAGATCTGGCTGGAGTTGCCTGCCATCGCGATCTCCCCATCGCCCGTTTCCCGAGAGACCGAATGATCGACAACGCACCGCTTCGCAGCCTCGTTCACAAGGGGCTTACGATCGAGGGCTATTCGCGAGCCGCTGTCCAAAGCTACTGGCGGATTCCAGAATTGAAGCTCGGTTTTGATTTGGGCGGGCAGCCGTGGAACTTTATGGCCACGAGCACGTGGTTTATCACGCACACACACCTCGACCACATCGCGGCGCTGCCTGTGTATGTCGCAAGACGGCGCATGATGAAGATGGAGCCGCCCACGATCTATTTGCCAGAGACGGCCATCGAGCCAATCGAAAGGCTCTTAAAGGCAGTCTCGCGACTCGACCGTGGCCGACTGCCCTGCACGCTGCTTCCCGCGAGGCCGGGCGATGAGATTGAGCTCTCGCGGGAGCACGTTGTGACAGTCTCGGCTACATGCCACACGCTGCCAAGCGTTGGCTATGTGGTCTGGGATCGCCGACGCAAATTAAAGCAGGAGTTTCAAGGCTTGCCTGGCGACAGAATCCGCGACTTGCGACTCTCTGGGACTGATGTCACTCACGAAGTGCGCACGCCGCTGGTGGCGTACCTCGGCGACAGTTCGCCGGAAGGCCTCGACGGCTGCCCAGCGATGTTTGAAGCGATGATTCTGATTACCGAATTGACGTTTGTGGCCCACAGCCATCGCAAGGAAAAAATCCACAAGTTTGGGCACATGCACTTGGACGATCTGCTCGCCCGCCGCGAACGGTTTCACAACGAGGTTGTGATCGCCACGCACTTCTCGTCGCGGTACACCGACGAACGCATCCGGCGGGTCATTGCCAAACGGCTCCCCGACATGCTCGATGGACGGCTGCATATCTGGTTGTGAGAAGTCGCGAGTTGAGAAATGGAATTGCTGCCGCACTCCGCCTATATCCATGTGCCATTCTGCCGCCACCGCTGCGGCTATTGCGATTTTTCACTCGTCGCCGGCCGCGACGACTTGGTTGAGCGATACTTTCAGGCGCTCGGACGAGAACTCTCGCGGGTAACACAGCGACTCCTACTGGACACGCTTTATTTCGGCGGAGGCACTCCGTCGCATCTGGGGCCCAATGGCATCCGGCAACTCTTTGCAATCCTCGCCAACACGCTTGTGCCGAACGAGGGCGCCGAGGTGTCGCTCGAAGCCAATCCGAGCGACGTAACGATCGACTTCGTAGCTGCAGCATGCGACTGCGGCGTAAATCGAGTCAGCCTCGGCGGCCAGTCGCTCGATCCAGCCACGCTCGCATCGCTGGATCGGGATCATTCACCGGATGACGTGCGGAGGGCCGTGGATCGACTGTTATCGAGAGCGTGTACCGTCAGCGTTGATCTCATGATCGCTGCACCGGGCCAGTCGCTGGCCGCTGTGGAGCGGGATCTGGAGGCCGTGAAGTCGCTCGGCGTGCAACACGTTTCGGTCTACTGCCTCACATGGGAAAAGGGGACCGGGTTCGACAGCCTGCGGCAGAAGGGAATGTTGCATCGGGCCGAGGAGTCGCTGGAATGCGATATGTTTGAAGCCACGATCAACCGACTCGAAGCGGCGGGTTTCGAACACTACGAAGTTTCAAACTTTGCTCAGGCAGGCTTTCGCTGCCGCCACAACGAGGCCTACTGGGATTGTCGGCCGTGGGAGGCATTTGGCCCGGGGGCAGCCCGGTTTGATGGCCGCACGCGAATCACCAATCATCGCAGCACAACAGGGTGGATGACTCGCGTGCTTGCAGGCGAGGATTTCACGGGCGACTGCGACGCGATGACACAGGAGCAGGCAGCACGTGAGCGAGTGGTTGTGGGGTTGCGTCGCCGCGACGGCATTGATCGCAAGGCGTTCGAGCAAGTCAGCGGCTTTTCGTTCGATGCCATTGCTGGAGGCGCGGTTCGCGGATGGGTCGCCGACGGACTGGCTGAAGACAACGGCCAACGCGTGCAACTCACCCGCAAGGGATTGCTCGTTTCAGATGCACTCTGGGCTGCCATTCTGAACCCGGAAACTGAACCCGGAAACTGAACCCAGAAGCCTTGTGCTCCTGCTACGACTTCTCGATTGCGGCGGTGAGGTCAAGGATCGCCTTCTTACCGTCGGCGAAATACATGAGCGTATTGTCGGCGGCAAACAGAGGATTTGGGATGCCGGCAAAGCCTGGCGAGAGCGATCGCTTCACGACAACAACCGTGCGGGCTTTATCGACATCTAGGATCGGCATGCCAGCAATCGGGCTCTTGGGGTCGGTGCGGGCGGCGGGATTCACAACGTCGTTGGCGCCAACCACAATCGCCACATCGGTTTCCGGAAACGTGGGGTTGATGTCGTCCATCTCGCGGAGCTTTTCATAGGGAATGTCTGCCTCGGCCAGCAGCACGTTCATGTGACCGGGCATTCGACCGGCCACCGGATGGATTGCGTATTCAACCGTTGTGCCTCGCTTCTCGAGGGCGTTGGCCAATTCCCGCACGGCATGCTGTGCCTGTGCGACAGCGAGTCCATAGCCCGGCACGATCACAACTCGTGAAGCCCCCTCCAGCACCATGGCGATCTCCTCAGCCCCAGCACTCTTGATCTTCCCTGCGTAAACGGAGTCATCGGAGATGGTGGATGTAGATGTGCCGAGCCCACCGAAGAGTACGCCCACCAGCGAACGGTTCATCGCTTTGCACATGATCGCCGTCAGAATCAGCCCCGAAGCCCCCACGAGCGAACCTGCGATCACCAGCACCGAGTTATCGATTACAAACCCAGCGGCGGCGGCGGCAAGCCCGGAATAGCTGTTCAGCAGGCAGATCACGACGGGCATATCGGCTCCACCGATCGGCAGCGTGAGCGTGCAGCCAAGCGCGCTCCCGACGACCACAAGCAGCCAGTACAGGATCGTCCAACTTGGGTGGGCGCAGACGGCCCAGATCAACAGCACGGTTGTGATTGCCAGAGCCAGATTGATCTTGTGGCGTATGGGATCGGTCCATGCCTTTTTAAATTGCGGCAACTCTTCGAGTTTTGCAAAGGCGACAAGGCTGCCCCAGAACGTCACGGCGCCGATGAGGCCGGTAAACGCAGTGGCAATCGCGAACTGCGTCCACGGAGCCAACTGCACGACTGATTGTTGGGCCACAACAGCATCGGGCGACGAGACGTTGCCTGTCATGTTCCACAGTTCAGCCCCGGCCACGAGCGTTGAGGCCGCGCCGCCAAAGCCGTTGAGCAGGGCCACCATCTGCGGCATCCCTGTCATCGGATATTTGATGGCCATAACGGCGCCGATGCCGCCGCCAATCACGCCCGCAATACCCAGCATGACAAGCGGCCATACACCGTTGGCTGTGAGGCTGTGTAACACCGGCTTCTCAAAACAGGCCGCAAGAATGGCGATCGCCATACCAGCAGCGCCTAAGTAATTGCCCCGCACCGCTGTGCGGGGGCCGGTCATGAGCTTGAAGGCCATGATGAACAGCATCGAGGCTGTCAGGTAGGCGAGATTGATCCAGGCTTGGGTCGACATAAAAGACTCTTTTCGATGTGCTTACTTCTTTTTTGGGCTGAACATTTCAAGCATGCGATGTGTGACAACAAAACCGCCGACTACGTTGATCATCGCAAGAACGACGGCCAGCAATCCCAGCAGCGTGCCAAAACCGCTGGAGAGGGCGCCAGCTACAACCAGCGCTCCCACCACGGTGATTCCGGAAATTGCGTTGGAGCCGCTGGTGAGTGGGGTGTGGAGTCGCTGTGGCACTTTGGCAATCACTTCAAAACCGACCCACATTGCCAACAAGAAAACAGTAAGCAGGCGAATAAACTGCGAAGCTGGATCTTCGCCGACCGCAGCGGCAGCGGCGAAGAGCGTGGAGTGCGCGGCACACAGTGGCAGGAGCAGGGCGTTGGGCAGAAGCATAGGAGTGTTCCAGCGAGGGAAAATAAATTCCAAAAAATAGTGAAAACGAAATAAAAAATCACGCGTGGGGCGAAGACGTTTCGTGCGCAGGAGGGGTTTCCTTCGCACACAGGGCGTTTAGCGGGGGCAGGCCAGCCCGCTCTCGTACCTTGGGATGCACGACCGTGCCGCCCCTGGCCACAAGAGTCTCGCAGCAGATCTCGTCATCAAGCAAAACCTCCGGCAAGCCGAGCTTTACGAGATGCAAGAGAAACGTCGAGATATTCCGCGCATACAACTGGCTCGTGTGAAACGGCACCTCTGCGGGCAGGTTGGTGGGGCCTACAATCGTCACGCCGTCGGTGGTGGTGGTGTGTCCCGGCACGGTGGCTTCGCAGTTTCCCCCTCGTTCGGCGGCAAGATCTACGATCACGCTGCCTGGCCGCATCTTCGACACCATCTCACGGGTGACCAAGATGGGTGCCTTCTGGCCAGGAATCACCGCGGTGGAAACGACCACATCGCTTTCGGCGATGACGCGGCCGAGGAGTTCTCGCTGTTTGGCATAAAATTCCTCGCCCATGGCTTTCGCGTAGCCACCGGCGGTTTCACTCGAACCGGTTTCCAGCGGCAATTCCACAAACTTTGCGCCGAGGCTTTGCACCTGCTCCTTCACGGCCGGCCGAACGTCATACGCGCTGACCTGCGCGCCGAGCCGCTTGGCTGTAGCAATTGCCTGTAACCCGGCCACACCGGCACCCAGCACGAGCACCTTGGCCGGCTTGATCGTGCCAGCAGCCGTGGTCATCATTGGAAAAATGCGGGGCAGGGCAGTGGCGGCCAAGAGCACAGCGCGATACCCGGCAATATTCGCTTGGCTCGAAAGCACATCCATGCTTTGGGCCCTGGTGATACGAGGCACCAACTCCAAAGCAAACACCGTGGCTCCGCGCTCGGCAGCCTCTTGGCAGGCCTGCGGCTCAGCCAGTGGATCACACATGCCGATTAAGATCACGCCCTGACGCAGGCAGTCGCGATCGGCGGCCCATCCGTTGCCGTTTGCACCGCAAGTGCGAACGGCCAAAACACAGTCCGCAGCAAAGACTGCATCGCGGGAAACGATCTCGGCTCCGGCCGCCCGGTAGTCGTCATCGGAAAACCCAGCCGCATGGCCAGCGCCGCTCTCGATGGCCACCTCAATTCCACTCTTCTTCAGTGGTCCAACGGCTGCAGGCACCAGCGCCACGCGTCGCTCGCCTGGAAATGTCTCTCGAACGACGGCAACCTTCATCGGGTGGGGCCTAGGGGTGTGTGGAGGAAGGACGGGACATGCGATGGAACACAAGCCGCCTCGCATTGGGCTCTTGCAGCAGCAGAGACATACGGGCAGGCGGCACAAGTGTGCTTTCAAATCAATGGGATGGCAACAGCACGGCGATGCTGGGACTCGTTTTGGCTGGCTAAATCGCTCTGAAAACAGCGAAAACCCAAAGATCATACGAGAGGAAATGGGCCTCGCTTGCCCGCGTGCTGCTGCACTGGTAGTCTTCGGAGCTTCCATCCGATCGGCGAAGCGTGAAACACAGCTGCCGTTTCGGCATTCATGTTTTAGGCAATCAGGCAGCAGAATAGGCTGAAAGAGCAGGCAGATGAAGACATTCATGGCAAAGCCAGGCGAAGTGGTGCAGCAGTGGTGGCTGGTCGACGCGAGCGACAAAATTGTCGGGCGTTTGGCGAGCGATGTGGCCATGGTGCTCATGGGAAAGCATCGCCCCACGTACACACCGCATGTCGACACAGGCGACTACGTGGTCGTGATCAATGCGGAAAAAATTCAGTTCAGCGGCAAGAAGTGGCAGCAAAAGCTCTACCGATGGTACACGGGCTACCAAGGACTCCGCTCTGAAACAGCAGAGCACCGTCGGGATCGCCAGCCGGAACTTATTATTGAGGAAGCCATTCGTCGCATGCTGCCGAAAAGCCGCCTTGGTCGCGTGATGCTCGACAAACTCAAGGTCTATGCTGGCGCGGAACATCCGCATCAGGCCCAGCAACCCGAGCACCTCGAGGTAGGCATCAAGTAGTCAGCCGGCAGCGATCAGTTTGATTGCTGCTCAAAAGAATTCAAACGCATTCCTATCAAATACAGAGGATCACGATGGCCGTCGAGCAGAATGTAAAGTCAGTCCGGTCGGGAGAAGATGTGATTGCCACAGGCCGCCGCAAGACGGCTGTGGCTCGCGTGAGGCTCCGCGCTGGCTCCGGCACAATCAAAGTGAACGGCCGGGAACTTGACGCCTATTTCCCATCGATTAAAGATCGGGTGCTCGTTTCAGGCGCGCTTGAACACGTCGGTAAACAGTCGGCTGTCAATATAGTGATCACGGTCAACGGCGGCGGACTGAACGGCCAAGCAGGTGCCTGCCGACTGGGGATTGCTCGTGCACTCAAGTCGTTTGACGTAGAATTGGCCGAAACGCTTCGGCACAGCGGTCTGCTGACTCGCGATGGACGCATGAAAGAACGCAAGAAGTACGGTCTCCGTGGCGCTCGCCGCGGCACGCAGTTCTCGAAGCGTTAAATTGTCGCCATCTGAACCGGAATCTGCTGCGTTCGGCAATCGCCACGAGGCTCGTCTTGAGGCATTCGGGGTGCGAAGCCGCCAGGGTGGTTGGGTGGCACGCACAATCGCTCGAACCGGAAAACTCGACACTTTCAGGGCATTCTCTGCGATTGCTTCTGCCAAATAGCCGAAGGCATACTTGAGCGTGTGACCGAGGGCTTGGTCGCGTAGGCCGTGCATCCTCGACAGTCTTCTTTCCTCTAGCAGAGGGTTTGAATCAATGACCGTGCGGCGTTCTCTGACCGTTCTTCTTGTCGTGAGTGCGGGCGTCATGCCGTTAGTATCTCAACCGACCTTGGCGCGCGAACCGCGACCTGCGGGAGTTTCTTCAACGGTGTCGGCGGCGAGAGCACCCGACGTGCTGGAGGCCGAGGCGCAAGGACTCGTGAGCGTTCGGTATATCCCCAATGACTCGCGATCGGCGCAAATCATTGTCACCAACCGTTCTAAGCGGCCCGTGACCCTCCGTCTGCCCGATGCTTTTACGGGCACGCCCGTACTGGCACAAATGGGCGGCATGGGCATGGGTATGGGGGGTGGTCAACAAAACCGTGCCGTTTTCGGCGCGCAGCCGCAGCAAACAGGTGGCGGTGGACTCGGCGGCCAAGGCATGAACGGGATGGGTGGCATGGGCGGCGGTGGCGGCGGCGCATTCTCGATTCCACCACAGAAAATGCGTGTTTTTCGCGTTACAACTGTCTGCCTAGAGCATGGGAAGCCCGAGCCTTCGAGCGGTTATCCCTACAGGTTGGCTGCGTTGCAATCATTCTCCACTGACGCAAAACTGGCTGTCGTTATGGAGAGCTTGGGACGGGGTGAACTTTCGCAGAAGATCGCACAGGCCGCCGCGTGGCACCTAGCCAATGGCATGTCATGGGAAGAGTTGGCAGCCGAGGCGATCGACCACGCCGGAGGGGACCCCGATGAGGCGTACTTCACACCCGACGAGTTGATGGCGGCACACCGCGTGGTCGGACTGGCGACCCAGCAGGCTGCCCTGCGAAAAACAGCCGATACCGCTGGGAACTCGTCGGCTGCAGCAGTTCAATAGCATTCCTGTGGGCGAAGTTCACGCGAGTCGGCGCATCCTCGCCTCGAAGCGGAGGCTTTGTCCGTCCCTCGAAGCGGAGGCTTTGTCCGTCCCATGTGGATTTCTGCCGCCCCTCAAGCTTTCGCCGACGTCCATGCCTCCGTCATCGAACTTCTCCAAAACTGTCGCGACTCCAAAGTGACGGCCGGAGGAGCTAGGGGGCGGGATGCACTTCTAGTATTCGCCAGAGGTGGCTTCATTGCCAGCACGTGTGGCGAGGGCTTTCCAAGTCGCGACATCGATGCTGTCGGCAATGCCTCTCACGCTGCCATCCATCATCGCCGAGTTGACCAGCCCACTGTGATAACTCCTCGACGTGACGGCTGCGAGCGTGGGAACCGTCAACGATTTGCCCTCTCGCTGATTCGTCCAGTCGATCTCTTCCTCGACGCCGTTGATCGCCTTCATCACCCGCGTGTTGGGCGGGAAAACGGCCGTAAAACCAGACTGGTGCACGCGTCCGTCGACCCATTCGGTGTGGCCGGTGCCTTTATCGGTTCCGCCGAGTGCGGCTATGGCGGATGGGTCGGTTGGCACTGGGGAACTGATCGTTTGGGTAGCAGCTTCGCGAGCGTAGGTCGTGTAGGCCTTGACCTCCGAAAACGCTAGCGTTTTTGAGAGACCGTCGGAAAAACTCGCAGGTTTCAGTTTGCCGTTGACTTGAAAAGCACCGTCGCCAATCGTCCCGCCCGCAACCCCAAGGGATGGGTCGAGTATTTTCCACGTCCCCATGTTCACCCCATAGTTGAGTGGATAGTGCCGCTCTGTCCCATCGATTCGCGCCTCATTTTTTCGTTCCGATGGACACAAAAGCACTGGGATTTTAAGCGAGGATAGAAGCGTGGTTCCCGCAGTTCCCCCGAGCATGGCCGTGTGATAGTCGTTGGCGAGTTGACGTTGGATGTCCGCACCGACGGCCAGATCCTCCACAAACGGAAGCAGTCGCGATTGAGCCGACCAGTTAAGTGCCGCATCGCCGTTGGTGCCCGACCAACCAAAGCTTGGTGGATACCGACGGAAGGCATTTTCAAAATTGTGGAGTGCCAAGCCGAGTTGCTTGAGGTTGTTCTGGCAGGCCATCCGCCGCCCCGCCTCCCTCGCAGCCTGTACGGCAGGCAGAAGGAGCCCCACGAGAGTGCCAATGATCGCAATCACGACCAACAGTTCCACGAGCGTGAAACCGGCCACCGATCGACGAAGGTCTCTCTCACGATTCTTGAAAGACCGTGCACAAAAAGCCTTCCTGCCACAAAACACTTTAATCATGGGCCAATCGCTCCGAAAAAGTCTGGCAAATAAAGAACACGCGCACCATGGAGACATTGAGACTCAATATCAATAGCGTTATCGTATGGGTGGGGTTTCGGTCTGTCAAGGCCCCGGTGATCCCGGTGTTTCGGATGCTGTTTTCTACCGATGCCTGCTGGTGTACGGCGGACGTGCTGGCCACTTCATTGTTTCTGGCCGAACGGTATAACCCGAAGACCGCTCTGCTCGGGTAGAGCGGGCCTGTGTGGCGATATCGGGAGAGAGTCATTCATGCCGTCTCAAAACGCAGTCAATCGCAGCGAGCGTGAAATCGTTGTCGAAACCCGCAACCTATCCAAGACGTACCGAGATTTCTGGGGCCGCAGCAAGAAGGTTGCGCTCAAGCCGCTGGACCTCGAGATCCGTCGCGGTGAAATTTTCGGCCTGCTCGGCCCCAACGGCTCCGGCAAAACAACCACGCTGAAGTTGCTTTTGGGCCTCATCTTCCCGACGTCCGGCGAGGCACTCGTTTTTGGGCGAGACGCAACGGATGTTTCAAAAAACGAACGCATCGGCTATCTGCCAGAAGAGTCGTACCTCTATAAATTTCTGGACGCCGAGGAAACGCTCGACTTCTATGGCCGGCTCTTCGACATGCCGCCGGAACAACGCAAGCAACGCGCCGATGCGCTGATTGAAATGGTTGGCTTGTCCCGCGACAAAAAGCGACAACTCAAGGAATATTCCAAGGGCATGACTCGCCGTATCGGAGTTGCACAGGCACTGATAAACGATCCGGAACTCGTGCTGCTCGACGAGCCCACCAGCGGCCTAGATCCAATCGGCACTCGCGAAATGAAAGACCTCATCATCGACTTGAAGAAGCGTGGCAAGACGGTGATCATGTCCTCGCATCTGCTGGCCGACGTGGAAGACGTCTGTGACCGCATCGCCGTGCTCCATCTGGGTGAACTCAAGGAACTTGGTCGCGTAGAGGACCTTTTGCGAGTAACCGACGTCACGCAGATTCGCGCCAAGGGGCTCTCGACAAACGCGCACGAAGAGATCCGGGCCTTGCTCAAGCGGCACGGTGGAGAAGAAATCGAGATTGGCAACCCAAGGACAACGCTTGAGGATTTGTTTCTGGAAGTGGTGCGAGACACTCAGGCCCGCCCTGGCCGCCGCGCACGGACCTCTGGCATAAGCGACACGTGAATGCACACACATTGCACACACACGTTGCACAGAAGGAAATCGGCAGATGGTGCTTGAAGAAGAAATCCCAAGGTTTGCCGCATGGATCGGCCCAGCCCTGCTCTGGTATCTGTTTGCGGGCAGCTTGGTAGCAGTCCTTGTGGCCGCAGTTGCCTGGCTCGTGCAATCGGCGCTTTATGGCCCGCTGGCAGCAGGTGACCGCGTCTACCGAGGCGTGCTTTCTGGGCTGGTTGATCTCAGCGGTATGTCGCTGCGCAGGATCTGGGCGCTGTCGCGACTGGCCGTCCAAGAATCGCTGCGACGCAATGTGCTCGTTGTGCTTGGAATCTTTGCCCTCATTGTGCTCTTCGCCGGATGGTTTCTGGATCCGACAAGCGTGAATCCGGGCAAACTTTACTTGGGCTTTATTCTTGCGGCCACCAGTTTGCTCGTTTGCCTCGTCACGCTTGTGCTTTCCGTGTTCAGCCTGCCGGCTGATATCCGCGGCAAGGCGATTCAGACGGTGACTACCAAGCCGGTACGAACGGGCGAAATCGTCCTCGGCCGGATCATCGGTTTTTCGATCGTGGGCACTGTACTCTTGGCCTTGATGGGGGGCGTGGGCTGGGCATTTGTGGTGCGCAGCGTGCGGCACGGACATGAGATCGCAGCGGAAGACCTCGTGGAAATTCGCAACGAC
>Ga0209500_10000583_pt1 | contig 30896 bp, 19 predicted proteins | sample S_140212_EF_Meta_FD_187323 | JGI IMG/M metagenome (GOLD analysis project Ga0209500, IMG submission 187323) | Freshwater microbial communities from Lake Simoncouche, Canada to study carbon cycling - S_140212_EF_MetaG (SPAdes) (version 2) | ecosystem: Environmental > Aquatic > Freshwater > Lake ...
ATACTGGTTTACAAGGTGAACAAGGTCATACTGGTTTACAAGGTGAACAAGGTCATACTGGTTTACAAGGTGAACAAGGTCATACTGGTTTACAAGGTGAACAAGGTCATACTGGGTTGCAAGGTGAACAAGGTCATACTGGGTTGCAAGGCATTCAGGGCATTCAAGGCGAACAAGGTCCTGCTGGACCACAATTAAATATTAGTAAATATAATCATTCAAATAAAATAATAACAGGTAGTTCAATTACAATTACAAATTCATATCATAGTTTATATCCTCCTTCAGGTCAAACAGGAGCTACTTTATCAACGATAACAGGAGGTTCAATTGGCGATTTGTTATTATTAGATTTAGAAAATGTATCAAATGATATTACCATTTTATCATCTGGAAATATATTATTAAATAATAGTAATAATTTTAATATGGTAAATGGTAATTCAATATTATTAGTATGTAGAAATAATAATAAATGGTGTGAAATTAGTCGTACACAAGAAATACAAGAAATACAATTAAATGGAATAACAGTTGAATATATAGGATCTGCTCCTTTAGTAACATCTCCTAAATTTATACAATCCAATTTAAGAGGAAACGGATATGAATGGTTTGCGATTGTAAATGATACTTCAAAAACAGAAATAATATCTTATGCTGCAACACCAACAACATCATCTTATTTTACACCACTTGGTCAAACGAATCCAGTTCCATTTAATAATATCGTTACAACACTAATGACAAATATGAACGATCTTTTTAATAATAATAATACATTTAATGAACCAATTGAGTCATGGGATACATCAAATGTTACTAATATGAGTGGGATGTTTTCTAATGCTTCCGCATTCAATCAGAATATAGGTTCATGGAATACATTAAATGTTACTAATATGAGTACGATGTTTTCTAATGCTTCCGCATTCAATCAGAATATAGGTTCATGGAATACATCAAATGTTACTAATATGAGTACGATGTTTTCTAATGCTTCCGCATTCAATCAACCCATTAATACAAATGGACAGGCGTGGAATACATCAAATGTTACTAATATGAGTGAGATGTTTTCTAATGCAGACGTATTCAATCAACCTCTAAATTCATGGGATACATCAAATGTTACTAATATGAGTGAGATGTTTTCTAATGCAGACGTATTCAATCAACCTCTAAATTCATGGAATACATCAAGTGTTATTGATATGAGTAGTATGTTTCATGCTGCATACGCATTCAATCAACCCCTAAATGTCTGGAGTACATCAAATGTTACTAATATGAATATGATGTTTCTTGGTGCATACGCATTCAATCAACCCCTAAATGACTGGAGTACATCAAATGTTACTAATATGAGTATGATGTTTTATGCTGCAATAGCATTCAATAAACCTCTAAATTCATGGAATACATCAAATGTTACTAATATGAGTAGTATGTTTTTTGGTGCATCCGCATTCAATCAAAATATAAGTTCTTGGCAGGTATATAACTTAACCTCACACCCAAACAAACCAGACGGGTTTGATATCGGTGCAACTGCACTTTTGACAAATAATAATTATTCTTCTTACTTACCAGACTGGGCTATGTTTGCACCCATGATAAGTCGTGCAGCAAATGGCGTAACGATTCGGTATACGCCCCCCGTAGGATATACTCCTCCTTCCTTCCCGTTATTCGCACAGGCGAATTTAAGAGGAACGGGCGTAGAAAGGTTCGCGGTTGTAACTCAAGCTGCAAAATCAGAAATTACAAGTTACGCTAAGAATGAACAAGCTGGTATAAATTATTTTACACCATCGGGGCAAACCGAACCAGTTCCATTTAATAATATCGTTACAACACTAATGACAGATATGAACAACCTTTTTAGTAATACGAATACATTTAATGAACCAATTGAGTCATGGGATACATCAAGTGTTATTAATATGCATGGTATGTTTTTTGGTGCATCCGCATTCAATCAACCTCTAAATTCATGGAATACATCAAATGTTAATAGTATGAGCTTTATGTTTTATGGTGCATCCGCATTCAATCAAGATATCGGTTCATGGAATACGTCCAATGTTACTAACATGGATGGTATGTTTTTTGGTGCATCCGCATTCAATCAACCAATAGGTTCATGGAATACATCAAGTGTTACACTTATGCGTAATATGTTTGATGGTGCTTCCGCATTCAATCAAAATATAAGTTCTTGGCAGGTATATAACTTAACCTCACACCCATACAAACCAAACGGGTTTGATGCCAATGCAAATGCACTTTTCCAATTTTCTTCTTACTTGCCAAACTGGGCTATGGCTGCACCCTAACTCTCTCCATAAAAATGAAATGGATGATACTTTTTATATAACGTAACATAAGATAACATAATATAACGTAACATGTACATACATATTACGTAATACGTAATACATAAAATAAAAAAAGTTTTTTTATAGAGACTAAACCCTCAAAATCTCATCACCACAACCAGCACAACCATCACAACCAGCATATTTTATCGCCGATTATAGCAACCCATATTGTATTTGATATATACATTAGAAAATTGATATAAATATTATGGTCAATAACATATTATATCTGTACAATGTCAAGTTTGGGAAGAAAGTACTATTGCAAAATATGCAATTATAGTTGTGGTCAACGGGCGCATATAGACCACCACCGTTCCACGGATTGTCATGTGGCGAAATGTGTTGATTTGACCAATATATTGAAGGCTGACAAGCCGTTGTATTGTAAATATATTACCGAACTTAAAATCGAAGAAGGTGATGATAAGACGATGAGTCAGTTACGTCAAGAAATAATTGATAGATTGTCTGCGATATATATTTCTGAAATGCGGCTAGAGGAATATCAGCAAGAATGGCAGCAAGAATGGCAGCAAGAAGTGCCTCTTTACTTGAACCACGAGTTGACACAGTTCACGCGCGGTAAAACGGAGCAAACACTAAATGAGATTAGCGAACGTTATTTATTAAACTCGATATCAAACGATTCGCATATTATTCAGATTATTGTTACTAATAAAAGTCTACTAGAAACGAGACAATGGAGAGTGCGAACAAAAAATAAAATGGACCAGTACGAGAACATAGATGTGGATATTTTATCTAGTGACAGTAAGAGCGAATATCATAGTATTCATAATTTTATATCTAAGATAACGATGGCTAAAACGAAAGATGAACTCCCGAATATTCTAATTGTATGCTTTCATAAACGACGCATTGAAGACATGCTTGCTCTTTTCGATATGTTTTGTCGACCCACCATTATGATACAAAATGCGAAACTTAAGTTTCATTTGTCATTCGACGAACCAGATGCCAATATTGGTATGTGCTCCAAGTTTCTCACAAAATACAAAAAATATATGAAACTGCTTGTAGCGATAGAATTTATCACCGCAACACCATATGATAATTTCTGGAAAATGTTGCAAGAAAATGATATTTTCAAGTTGCTAAATCCGCATAATTTAAAAAAAAGAAATCATCCTTACTTGGACGAAAAATCTTATACAGAGTATTTAAAAAGTTATTTTCAAATTAAAGACCACAATCATCTTATTTGTAATCACGAGACAGTTAATCCATTAGAGTATATTGAACACGTTTTCGAAAGTACATATGATATTTTCGACACTGAAACTGACGCTGATGGAAAGAACATTAAAATAGGAGAAGCACCATATATAGACATGACCGATCAGAAACGAAAAATTATATTTTCACCAGCACACTTATATACAAATAAAAAAGGTGTAGGAAGTCACGAAGAAGTCGTGCAATTTTATAATCAGCTAGGATTTACAGTATACTTGAGTAACGGCAAATTTAAAGGATTTATAGAACCATCGGGAGAGAGGATGACGCTCGACGCTTTCAATGAAAAATATAATATTACCGGCGAATTGAGAGACACCATGCGAAAATGGTCAGAAATATTCCCCCTAAAAAATATCGCCATTACCGGTTATTGGACAATCGAGCGAGGTATTACCTTTCAGACAAACGGATTCAATTTTACACACGCTATTATATCTGATTACCACAAGTTCATGTTAAATAAACTATTACAATTAATTGGACGCGTTACAGGAAATAAACTATATATTCAAGATAAATGTAACCTAATCTGCCCACAGCATATTATCGATACCGTCAATACCCTTGTAAACAAAACAATCGAACTACGAAAGGAAAATCCCGAAAATTATAATTCTACCGACTTTTCGGAAAAAAATAGCAGCATTCCTGTGAAGCTGACATTTGTCGATGACGAGTATAGAAGTATATGCATTGACGCTATAAATGGAAGACGCAACTACAAACAACACTTGCATTCATTACTTAAAAATGGGTACGAGACTGGAAAAATTGTATTAGAAGACCGTAACAATGTCCACGTATTTACAAATGACTCAAAAGATAAAACGGGCAATACGAAGTTATTCGATGACATACATAAGTCTATTTCGAATGTAAAAATGTACTCGTTATCAGATACATCCCCTCAGTCGAGGCGGTTTGCCCAGTTTAACAATGCGTTCAATACATACAAACCTACATCGCAAACTGGAGAAATCGGCGAATATAGTATTGATTTGGCAAAAGACCGGTACGAATATAATGGATTTATCAATGAACCCAATATTGCGTGGATTACATTTAGACACGAATAAAAAAATGTGTTGAGACTCAAACCCGCAGAATCTCATCAGCAAATATTCTTTTTTTGTTCTGAACATTTGCTGTATATGTCTCGATTGTGTCGAAATCGATACAATCATTGTCGTCGCTTGCGCCGTCCTCGCCATCCTCGTCCTCATCGCTAATCTCAGCCGTTGACGCCTGTGATGATATTTCTTGGTCTTGTTGTTGTGCAGCACGCTCTCTTTGTGCATCGAGTAGATGCTGTGTTTCCGGTGTTGCGGGAATTTTAAATGCAGCCATCACGAACCTGAATACGATAACTGGCTCTGTTTGTCCGAAACGGTGACAGCGTGCAATTGCCTGATCTTCGACGGACGGATTCCAATCAGGGCTAACAAAATAGACTTCCGAGAATTGTTGAAGATTGAGCCCTTCACAGCATGTCTGAATTTGAAGAATAAGGACATCGATATCTGCATCGGGGGCTAATATTTGGCGGCGTTCGCTCTCTTTTGTGCGTCCATCCAAGTATCGCACAACGAGACTCGGGAATGCGGTGGTAAGCCGCTCCTGAAGATAGTCGATTTCCGCACGGAAGTGACAAAACACGATTTTGCGCTTGCCATTATCTTTGCGCGACAATATGGTCCGCACCACTTTGGAAATCTTGCTGCTATAGTTTTCATCCTCATGCGGCGGCATTTGAGGCACAGATTTTCGGCACGCTAATCGAGGATAAATGCACGACTGTTTTGCCTGAATCATGCGCCCTATTTTTACAGGTGATGGTTCGGGAAACCATGACATGTCTTGTGAGAGGGATGCCGAGTCATCCGCGACGACCGGTCCACCAGGGATATTTAGACAACCAATACCGCTATGCAAATTGCGCGACAAAATCATCTCGGCAGGACTAGACCATTGTACGACGATATTTTTAGTAGTAATTGGCGGCAAAGAAAGCCCAACACTTTTTTTCGTTCGTTTCAGCACAAAGTGTTTCACAATTGTGCGAATATTGTCCTTGTCAGCATAGTACCCAGACGGAATACCAAGCAGCGCACACAGCGAATAAAAGTCGCGAATAGAGTTTTGAATCGGCGTTCCCGTAACAAACCAACGAATATCCGCCCTCAACAATGAAACGCTCTTGAATATTTGCGTATTTCGCCCCTTTAGATGGTGCGCCTCGTCGAAAATAACGCGTCCCCATTTCACCCCATATAGTCGGTTCGCGGTCGCGTTCGTGTTCATGTGTGTCAATTTCGATACATCTTTGTGCGAAATTGGGATATCTGACCGGCAAATCATGTGACCATATGTCGTAATAACTACGGGGGCGGATTCGAGCATTTGTTGCGTAATTCTTTTTTTCTCTGCACCGTAAAATACGAGAGCTTGGTGTCCGGTGTTTTTGAGGATTTGTTGCTCCCATTGTTTGACGAGCGCGACGGGTAAAACAATGAGGGTTCGCTTTTGGAAGTTTGCTACGATGAGCCCAATCATCATAATTGTTTTGCCGAGCCCCATTTCGTCGGCTACAATTCCGCCGCATACTTGGTGAGGAAGCGAGTCTGCATCGAGTTCGTTCCGAAGACAAAACTTGATACCCTCGGTTTGGTATTCTTTTTTTTGTAAACCTGCTTTTGTTAGAAAATCATGAAAACGTTCTGTTGCCTTACCTATTTCCTGTGTGGTCACGGATGTGTTCACTGTTTCGGTCATGATGTTTTTTCACTTGTTCTTGTTCTTGTTGTTGTTGTTGTTGTTGATATATAATAACGAGCACTACATTGAATTACATGTATTTTTCCATTTCAATTTCTCAAACGAGTAAATAAAACACGAAATTGTCTAGTGAAAAGTAAGAAGGTATGTGAATTTATTGAGGTCGCCCAATATTTCATCGCGGATGTTGAGCAAATCAGAGTTTTCAGGATTTTTAAAATATGGCGCATTCGACATTTTTACCAAATACGTCTTAAATATTTCTATACATTGCTTGAATTTTGTTACATTTGTATAATCATAAAAGGGTATATGTTTTACGGATGAAAGATTAACGCGTTTTCCGGTTTTGCCCAACATTGTTTCAACAAATTCGTCCATTCGTCCATTAAAACTCTCGTACAATTCATCGGTCGCTTTATGCTGTGGATAACTAAGAGTTTTCCAGTGATATATTTTTATGATATTTAATATTTGAATAAATTTTAAAACGATTTCACTTTCGCTATATTTGGATGCTCCACATGACTTTGCTCTTTTCACCGTTTTGTTTACCATTTTATATATTTACGTTATATTTTTTATTTTTAAAATTTATATTTCTTATGTTTGATATGTTTGTTTTCCATTTACCATTTCCATTTTCCTGAAACAGAAAATTGAAGTGAATTAAATCCATAAAATAGAATGCAGTGAATCAAATCAAACATCAATTCGAAATGTCGTCTGCTCCTCTTCGTTCCTCAACTGCTACTTCCTACACTGCCGGATTCCTAGGCTCTCAAGTTACGCTCACTATCGGCAAGGATGGAAATCGTTCTCTCGCGCTGTCGCGTGGTCAGAATTCCAAGACTTCATCCAGCGTTCCCGTTGCCGAACGCAGATTTCCCGATGGCTGGGTCGGTCCTGCCGATACACCATTCTGCAAGGTCTGCTACGATGCCGGTCTTCGTGCCCCCGACTATACCAACCATTTTGTGAAGGACCAACCCGGTCCAAGCGGAAAGGTCGTGTGTCCCACGCTTCTCGCGCAGAAGTGTCTCACGTGTGGTCTTGCTGGACATACGTCGAGCTACTGTCCTGAAACACGTCGCGCTGAACAAGAGCGACTTGACCGCGAACGTGAACAACGCGAGCGAAACAAGAAATCGGTCGCACATGGAGAGGCGTGGGAAACTGTCGGAAAATCGTCCTCGGCATCATCCTCCAGACCAAGACCCCGCATCGAAGACATGGATGCCAGCAAAACTCTCAACACAAAGAATTCTGCAACCACGGGAGGTGCTGTCGTCGCCGCCGCCCCTGCACCTGTACGCAAAACATACGGAGGGTCGTTTGGAATACTTGCGGTGGATGATTCGTCATCAGACGATGAAATTGAAACCACGCCTGCTGGTGTTCCGAAGCCCGTTCTTCCCGAGCGCCCCGTTCTTACTGGACCACCTCCTGCGATTGAACCCGCCAAACCCCTGACGTGGGCTCAACGCGCCGCTGCTGTCGCGAGCAAACCAACCCTGCCATCGTCTCAGCGCGCGGCATCATCATCGTCGTCCTTCAGCGATACCCGTTTCCAGCTTCACGAACTCTGCAAGGAGATCGAACCAAGCAAGCGCGCTGCATCCAAAAGACCCGGTCCTCCTGTCAGCGCCGAGAGCTCCTTGAGAAGGAAGCAAGACTCGGTGACAGTCCCCGCCTAAATGTCACAGATGATGGCTCATATACAAGGTAAAGGTAAAGGTAAAGGTAAAGGTAAGTTGTACGCACGCGCGCGCGCATAATAGCATGTGTATTTGTTCTAACACTTTTTTTATCATTTTATTACAATCGGCGCTAAATTAAATTGTAATAAAAATTTATATAACTAAGAATTATTTTCTTCTATATCGTTTTGTTCTGTTTTTAATTTGTTTATATTTTCTACCACCTCCTGTATTTACTGTAGAACTATTATCGCTTTGGCGACGACGCGAAAAACAGCTAAAATACTTTTTCCACCACGGTAAAGGAGACGAGGACGAGGATGTAGAAGAACATACAGACTCGGGTTCAGACAAAGTTAACATACGCGCAAGATACATCTTTCCTGTGGCTCTGCCAATAGTTTCAGGACGTTTTATATGTTTGCGATGCATACTAAAAGGGATAAATCCAGTATATAACTTTGGTATATAATATATTAATACTTTTTATCATTTTATTACAATCAATGCTAAATTAAATTGTAATAAAAATTAAAATGTCGCTCCCCACCGGGCTCGAACCGATGACCTTGTGGTTAACAGCCACACGCTCTACCAACTGAGCTAGAGAAGCAAATTCATAGTACCACCACCCCCGGAGGGACTTGAACCCTCGACCCCAGGATTAGAAGTCCTGTGCGCTATCCAACTGCGCTACGGGGGCAAAATATGATACCCAATATACCTATATATTCTTTTTTTGGGACTTTAAACGCACTCATTTTTAATATTATATTTTGCTGCTGTTATTTTTATAATAGTCCAATAAGATATTATTTGAGTCTAAAATAACACCTTTAAAATTATATTTGGTTTTTAGTTCATTTAATATTTCATCTTTTATTGTATTATAATGCGTGCAACCTAATACTACACAATCGCATTTTTTTATAAAATTTTGTTGTTTTTTAATCTATCTATTGATTCGTCAAAATTTTTATGATATTCAAGTTGTTTTGCAAGTAAAGGAAATGTTATATATTTAACTTTTATATTATTTGAATCAATTAATCTTTGATGCCATCTTATTTTTTCCGTTAATGGTGTTGATAAAATTAAAATATTTTTATATTTTTTTTCTTTAATATACAAACACGTGGGTATAATTGGCTCATAGATGGGGATATTATTTATAATGAAATTATTTTTCATAAGAACATCCAAAATACATGATGCTGCGCTATGACACGCTATAATAATAGATTTAATATTTTTAGATGAATAATTGGTCAAAAGGTTTAATAAATGTTCTCTTACATGATGTTTATTGTACGATGATACCATACCATTAAACAATTTTACAAATTCATATTTTATTTTTATAACTTTTTTTAGTTTATTTATAAAATCTTTACCTCCTAATCCCGAATCCATAACAATTATTTTCATTGTATATCATAAATACATATTTAAAATTGTTATCGCTAATCTGTTAATTAGTGATAACTATATCAAATAAATTTATAATATAATAATATAGATGTCGACAAGAAAAGCACCCTCTAAAAGTGCTACATTATTTGAAAGTGGTACAGTTAAGAAAGGCAATGATGGTAATAAGTGGGTAATTGTAACAAATAAGGTTGGTGTCAAAAGATGGCAGAAGGTGACGGGTGCAGGTGCGGCTACAAAACAGATGAAAAATAAAACCAAAAAGTCCAAAAAGTCCAAACGTGTTTGTCTGTACTGTTCTGAAAATTCCGTTTGGGGTAAAAATAAACCATTGGAAGAATTTTGGCAGAGTTTAGCGTCTGGTAAAAGGGTGGTACTAATCGAGAAAAATGGTAAGCATAAAATATTTACTATGCCTACGGGGAAAGTGACGGTAAATAAAATGTATAATACGTTTGATAATGATCCGAATATTGTGGCGGTTCTTTCATCAAATATGTCACAGGATGCGTATGAAGTGTTTCTGTATCCGAAGGCGAAGGATAAGACCGTAGAGTATGTTATCAAAAACTACAAGAAGTATTTCAAATCTGCTGGACCTATGCCTGCTGATTTGGTTGCAAAGGGTATACCGGCACAAAGAAAGGTATTATTTCCCCATTGATGTCAGTGTTAAAAACATGGAAAGCCCATCAACCGTGAGACCACCAATGCTAAATACAATGAGGAAATAATCAAATAAGGTTTTATCAGGTCTAAATGATAGGACAAAAATAATAAATAAGAAACAGAAAAATGCGATGAAGTCGCCATATTTGGGGATTTTTTGTAGGAAGGAACGTAGGGACATTGTTGCGATGGGGTGGGGTATTTATATTATATTAATAATTAAAAATTAATAATAACCCGAAAGTTATTATTAATAAAAAGATATGCGCGAAGCAGGATTCGAACCTGCGAACCCGAAGGACGTCGGCTTAAGCGACGTGGCATTGACCAACTAACCGATTCGCGCAAAACATGAAAAATATATATGCTCCTTACGGGGATCGAACCCGTGACCCTGGGCTCATAAGACCCATATTCTACCAACTAAACTAAAAGAGCGAGACCATATTCCGTATCATTTTTATTCGGTTTTGTTTTACGTTTTTTTGTTTTGGTTTTATTATAGGATTAAAAATATAAATGTTTACAAGTGCATAAGATAAAGTGTCAGTGAATAACATCACAACCCTGAGATGATGGTGATGTTGTGCGTCGCGTTGCTACCAACAGTTGTTGTCAAACTAATAGGGCTTGGTTTTTGTTTGTTTTGCTGTAAGTTGGTAATGAGATGTGATAATGAGACCTGTACCTGTAAAAAAGAACACATGTGTTAGTATTTACCACCTGCCGGTATCGATCCAGCACCGTCTTAATAATGAGTAAAGAAAACCATTCGACTATCCGGACATTGCTGTCAAAAAGGTGTCAAACAGAGGTTACGTCCGCCATGGAAGTGGTTTGTTGTTGTTGTTGCGGGTGGTGTCGCCATTTCGAAATCCCCACCACCCAAAGGTTTCATCGTCTTATTCTTATTAAGATAACCCAAAGACGGCGGACCGTTTCTTGGTAAAAATATATTTGTGGTGTATGTTTTTTTTCTAATATGATAACCCACAAATAGCGTACCAGAAATTAGTCAAATTATATCAATGGAGTAAGGTGTTACTCAATGGAGCAACGTGTCACATGCTCCACTCTCGCATGTAACTATCTCATCCATATGTGAACAAAATTTATTTTATTTCAAACTTGTCTGAAACATGATGTCATTTAGTGAGTGATTATGTTTTCGTGTGTCTAAAAAAGAATCCCATGTTAGCCAGAAACACACTTGACAAAAATCCATGATAATACATTACACATTTTTGAAGCCAAGCCAATGGTTCAAAAATGTTGTCATAAGTGCATTACTACTCACAATGATCACGTTTATGCCGCGTCAGGTCAGGTAAGATTTGATGAGTCTTGTTCACGTATTTACGATGAGCCCATTTCCACTCTGTTTATAGTCTCTGAGCCTGACTCTTGGATATAGTTGCGCTAGTACCTTGATGCACCGATGCGATTTGATGAATATACCGGCAGTAGGTTTCGATCCTACGTCCTCGGAGTTATGAGCCCCGCGCGCTCCCGCTGCGCCATGCCGGTGGTAAAGTTGCTCTAGTGCCTTGATGCACCGATGCGATGTGATGAATATACCGGAAGTAGGTCTCGATCCTACGTCCTCGGGGTTATGAGCCCCGCGCGCTTCCTCTGCGCCATTCCGGTAGTAAAGTTGCTCTAGTGCCTCGATGCACCAATGCGATGTGATGAATATACCGGCAACCCGTTTCGATCGAGTGACCTCGGAGTTATGAGCCCCGCGCGCTAACCGCTGCGCCATGCCGGTGAAGTGTTGCTGTGGTGACAGCGGGTGCAGCTTATTTAAAACTGCCCAATTGAAAATACCTCCTGAGGGTTTTGATCCGATCGACCTCGCGGTTATGAGCCGCGCGCTCTTGCCTCTGAGCTAAGGAGGTTTAAATGTGTGTGCATATATGTTGTCGCTGCACGGAGGTACGTTTCTGTAATACGATCAAATTGTAAAGTTACCGGTGGTAGGTTTCGATCCTACGTCCTCTGGGTTATAAGCCATAACCATCTTCAAATCAGACAAATTGTCAAGGAGGTAGAAGACGGTGTTTTACAGCGCGCTTCCTCTGCGCCACACCGGTACGTGTTTTGGGGTGCTCTTAGTGCCTTGATACACCGATGCGAATTAATGAAAATACCGACAACCCGTTTCGATCGAGTGACCTCGGAGTTATGAGCCCCGCGCGCTGCCTCTGCGCCATGTCGGTAAAATGTTTGGTTTGTGTGAATGAGACCGCATTGTGCCAACTACTCATTCACATATACATATAGTTGTATGTCTTTAAGTAGTTTTGGAGAATATATATTATAACAATAAAACTACTTAAAACGCTGGCAATATTATATTAAGAAATATATGGAAAATATGGAAAATATGGAAAATATGGAAAATATGGAAAATATGGAAAATATGGAAAATATGGAAAATATGGAAAATATGGAAAATATGGAAAATATGGAAAATATGGAAAATATGGAAAATATGGAAAATATGGAAAATATGGAAAATATTTGTGAAAAAGAAACACAAAATTCGCAAGATATGTTTAAATCCGCGACCGAAATCATAGAAATCATGACAAATATTATGAATTATTTATCCGTATCCTTATATGAAAATCAATTTACGAAAAACCATGAAGACTCGTACGCAACACTTCATTCTATATACGACCGCGTCGCATCTACACCTTCTAAGCCACCCAGCCTCCTCGACTGTGAAAGTTTTTACAATAATATTACATATCTAGCAAACGTCACATATACCGATGATCCAGACTATTATACATTTAAGCGAAGTTTGCGAAAATATATCATTACATTAATAAACGTAAATAGAATAGTAATAATATAATTATCCCTTTACTATTTTATTTTTTTCACATAATATATTATAAATGGTTTTAAAAAAAAGAACTCACAGACGACGACATCATCGTCGTGGCAAAAAATCACACCATTATATGAGCGGCGGACTCTTGGAAGGCGGACTCTTGGAAGGAGGACTCTTGGAAGGAGGACTCTCTGAAGGAGGATTCTTGGAAGGCGGACTCTCTGAAGGAGGATTCTTGGAAGGCGGACTCTTGGAAGGAGGCTCTAGGAGAACTCATAGAAGAAAACGCAGCACAACCCGCAGAAACCGTCGCCGTAGTATACACCGTAGAAGGCGCTAATTTTATATTTAATCAAAATGTAAAACTAATTATATAATTAAATTATATGAATTTAATTATATATGAAAAAAATATATTATAAACTTATAGCACTTATTGTAATAATATTACTTATATGGAAAATATATTATCTAATAAATTACTACAACGATGAATATAGTCATACATCATTATACCCTAAAATAAAACCACTAGATACCTATTATATCAAAGTTTCAGATATACATACCGTTGGGTTTTCTACATATGGTAATAAATATGGTAAACCAATATTAGTAGTACACGGTGGTCCGGGCGCTGCACCAACGGAAAATTCAGCGCGTTTTTTTGATACAAGTTATTATTTTATAATTATTGTAGACCAACGCGGGTGTGGAAAAAGTACGCCATCGGGCGAATTAAGAGAAAATACAACACAACATTTAATAGAAGACTTTGAGGTCATTCGCAAGAAACTACACATCGATAAATGGATATTATTCGGTGGTTCATGGGGGTCTACCTTATCATTAGCATATTCTATTACATACCCAAATGTAGTATCGGGGATGATATTAAGAGGCATCTTTTTATCTACCCCACAAGAAGTTGAATGGATATGGGGGACAAACCCAGGATTAAAAAATTTTAACCACATAGGATGGGACTATTTTGTGAATACTTTACCAAAAAAAGAATTAACCGGCAATTATATAGTAGACTACAAAAACTGCTTCAATGGAAAATTTGGCGATAATAAACGCGATGAATGTTTACTGAGCTGGGCTGTCTATGAAACAAGTGCATCAAAATTACAATTCAAAGATTTTAAAAACTATATTGAAATTGTAAAAAAATCAAAATTTAGAGAGTTCTCATTAATAGAAAATCACTATGTTCTTAATAATTGTTTTTTAGAGCCCGGATTCTTCTTCAAACAACAAAATATAAATAAAATAAAACATATACCAACCATTATCGTTCAAGGTAGATATGATTTAGTATGTACGCCTATATCCGCATATACACTACATAAAATGTTACCTAATTCTCAACTATTTCTTACCGTCGCCGGTCACTCGCAATACGATGATGAAAATATTAATAAATTAATTGAGGCGACAAAGTCTTTTCAAACCTTGAAATATTAAAATTACTATACAATATAAAAAACATAACCTAAATGCAGAGCTAAATAATAAAATTGTTACTTGAGTTGTATATATTAAAAACTATATTACTGCGTTTTTTTTCGTATCTTGGTGCGTTTTTTCCAATATTTTTATAACGACTTTATCGAACATTTGAACAAAGGCATATATCATTGTATTATCCGCGGGTCTGAGTATATTATTATATATAGAATTATATTTTTATATTACTGTATATAATAATTATTTTATTTAGAAATATTCATATTATAAAATACTTTTAGTATTTATAAGTATTTATAAGTATTTATAAGTATTTATAAGTAGTTTATTATAAAAATATTTAGAAATATTTTTATTATAAAAAAATAAAATATGGCATAACTATATAAGTACATATTTGATGAATACCGTATTCTCCCTTAAACCAAAAAAATCGACACGCGCCGTTATTGATAATAACGCAATGATGCGTTTAAAAATGCAAAATGCTTTATATCAAAAAGAGTTAAATAGAGTTAAAGCAGAAAATGCCGCTCTTGCTTTAGCTGCACAACAAGAACTCGCTCACAAACAAGCACTCGCCGACCAACAGCAAGAACTCGCTCGTCAGCAAGCACTCGCTCACCAACAAGCACTCGCGCACCAACAAGAAGAAGTACACCATCAGCAAGAACTCGCTCGTCAGCAAGCACTCGCCCGCAAAAAACAAGAACTAATGCGCCAGCAAGCACTCGCTCGCCAACAAGAACTCGCTCGCCAACAGTCAGTTGCCCCTGTCCCTGCTCCTGTCCCCGCTCCTGCTCCCACCAATGTGCCCAAAAAAAGCAAATTTAACAGTTTGTTATCAAATATGAATGAACAAAGAAAAAATAAATTAAGGAACACCGACAATTAAAAAAGTATATTTATATAGAATTATTATTATTTAAAATTAGTTACAATTGTAACTAATTTTATTTTCTTTTCATTGCAAATAGTATTTTATTTTAGTAATATATTTACTAAAATAAAATATTATTACATATTATAATAGAATGTCTCAAGTTTTTAATACGTTCCCTCCTCTTACAACTTCCTTTGGTGGTACAACTGTTACTGTTGCAACAGTAACAGGATATTTTTACGATATGAAAGATCATGTAAAATTTAATGTTTCTATGGAGGTTCATCCCGATTACACTCTCGATAGTTTTACAATCAGTATTGATCGAATCATTACTGATAGTGGTGATACGAGTAGCCCTAAGACTATAACAATTTTCGACACGCCCCGTACTGTAAATGGTTATAATTTGGTCAGAACTATTTATAAAGGTACTAGTACCCTAGATGACGTATACAATTTTCAGGATGCACAGGAACATAAAATTACATATATCGCATTCTTTCGATTGAGAACAGGTCCGGTGTTCGGTAGTAACGTGTCTTTAAAATCAACTTCCCATATACAACTTTTTACGTATTACGCTATTCCTCCAACTCTTAGCGATTTTAGTGTTACTAATAGTGTTGCTAGTGGCGATTCTATAGAGATTGCCGGTCTCAATTTGATTCGAAGCCCAGTCGATGATTCTGTACCAGACTATTTTACCTTTACATTTCAAGATAACGATGCCGAACCAGGAGATGACAATAATCGCGGAGAATTTGATGAATCTTATATTGTGCGGCAAGAGTATAACCCCTATGGAAATTACACTCTTCCTAGCAATACATTGGCAAATGGCTCGACTTATTTCATGACTGTATCTGCTCAATATGCACTAGGGTACGGTACATCACATACGGAACCCGAGCTTTTAATTTTTAACCGTCCCAGTATTGCTTCGATTGATGTATTACCTTTATATCTTAGAGACACGTCCGATAATGTAGTAACCGTAACTCTTTCAGAACTAGAGGGCGATGATACTTTAACGAAATTATGGTTTCAGTTTAAGACGACCGATGGTTCGGATATTTTAGTCGCCACCGTCGGTGGTGATGGTGATACCGGAATTGCTTATAATAGTTCTTCCTTAGCATATTCGTTTAACCTAAGCGAAATCGTAAAAAACTCCGACGAGTGGTTGTATATTGAAAATGATATATCATATAACGTAGTAGTTAAAGCACAATATGTTTATAATTATGAAAACATAATAAGATATTCTTCTCCTTACGTCGTAACCTTTGCCCTTACTGAACCAGATATTTCCAATATTGTTGTAAATTCTTTATATACTAGAGACACCAATGAAAAAATAGCAACCATAACTGTTGACCACGACGCTTACGAATTATATGCTCCTTATGCAACAGACGGAATTAAATTTGTTTTTTACAACGGTGAAACTGAAGTAGCTAGAACAATCGCTTATGATTTCGTAAACACGAGTGCTGCAGCAGGGAATACCGACTATGACATAAAACTAAGTGAAGTTACTTCCACAGATAGTAATTATCTTGACCACGGGATAACCTATACTGTAAAAGCGGCTGTAAACGTTACTAACCACGCGGGTACTACTAGCTATGTCGTATCATCAAATTCTTACAACGTAATCTTTGCCCTTACTGAACCAGATATTTCCAATATTGTTGTAAATTCTTTATATACTAGAGACACCAATGAAAAAATAGCAACCATAACTGTTGACCACGACGCTTACGAATTATATGCTCCTTATGAAACAGCTGGAATTAAATTTGTTTTTTATGATGGTGAAACTGAAGTAGCTAGAACAGAATCGTATACCTTCGGTAACTCGTCATCAGGGTCGGGATCTACCGACTATGACATAAAACTAAGTGAAGTTAAATCCACAAATAGTAATTATCTTGAAAACGATATAACCTATACTGTAAAAGCGGCTGTAAAAGTTACTGACCACGAGGGTAATACCGACTATGTCGTATCATCAGACTCTTACAGCGTAACCTTTCCCCTTGTACGCCCGGTAATATCTGTAACCCCATACGATGTTCAAAATGATGGTGGACAGGATGGTGTTTATGCTCGGAGTGTTGGAGCTACCGATATCGATACTGCTAGTCAAATCGTAGCAACAGTAACCGTTAATCGCGCAGCATATAAATTATATGCTCCTAATGAAACTGAAGGAATTCTATTTGTCTTTTATGATGCTAATGAAAACGAAATAGCTAGAACAGACTCTTATACCTTCGCGAATACTTCTTCTAGCTCTCAAAATTTATATAATATACGGTTAAACGAAATTGACCTTAGTGGTAATGAGTTACTACTTACCAATGGAACACCTTATAAAGTAAAAGCTGAGGTAACACTTGTTAATCATAGCGATTCTGAGATATCGCGGCTCTCGGCTGCTTTTTTCGATGTGACATTTACTCAAAACATAGCTCCCGTTCCTTATGTAAACATTTCAAATTCTTGGGCACTTGCTACTGATGACGATCCCGAATTATATCGTGCCAATTTTCTCGTTAGTCCCGAAATCGGTATTTCAGGCAACTTTAGTAAAAACGCCCAGTTTGGTTCTGTATATTCTAAACAGCTTGACACCACTTCTACCAAATTTAAACTTGAATATAAAGTGACTAGTTCCAATCCCGCTAGGAATACAGCCACATCAATTGTTACGGAAGGTTGGCTTCCTGTTAAAAAGGCTAAACTTGTTCTACAGGGAAGTAGTGAATCTTTAGAAACAGCTGCCGAACGTGCTCGATCAACCGCGGGTACGTTATCTTGCGTTAGTAGCGGCGAGTACGCTAATATTCCAGGTACTGAACTCGGAACAGACCAAGGAGATATCGTATTTTATATGCCACAAATACAATCAGGTAGTGCTCTCGCTTTTGATGAAACCGACGTGGTTGAAGTAAGAGTCACTGTTATTGACAGATCTTCTACCAGCCTATGGAGTGGCGGTATCTCATCCGATGATCTTACTGCAAATCCCGTACACGTAATAAAGAAGATAGACCAATATAATTATACCACCGGTACTGCTTCCGAACCTTGGAATTCTCAATACAAGGCTTATTATGACTCAGATACCGGTTTATTAAACGTCTATAAAAATGACATCAGAATAACAGTTGATAAATCAAGCGTTAAAGCAGATTCAAATAACATAATCACAGAATTAGATGAAGGATGGAAAGTTCGTAACGGGGGGGTTAATGCCAATGGTGCTACAGGAGGTAAGCTCCCTAAAGTTAATTTGTATTTCTACGGAAATGAGGTCGCGGCTGAAAATCAAAATTCTTCCAATTCATTCCGTGTAAACCAAATCGATGACATGGGTGCATACGTGGTCATCGACCAACATGCCGGTGCAAAAGAATATCCTTTCTTTATTGTATATACTACTCCTACTGCTTCTGGCAATAAAGCATCATGGTATAAGTCCAAACTGTTTTATGCCCCTCAGGCTTCTGGTGATACTACCGCTGACTCTTCTAGAGCCGGACCTACTTTGCTTTATACCGGAATTGACGATACTACTTTTCGCCCCGAAATTCCTTCTACTAGACGTGTTAAATGCGACTTGCTTCCTCACGACGGTGTTCTCACTAATGCTAATGCTAGTTATGCTACAGAATTCGTTAATCTTGTATCTCTTCACACATCCTCTAATGCTTCTACCAGCGAAGCGGGTAGCTTTAACTTTACTTTATCAGAATTCGGTTTGACGACTGGTTCACCACTTGTTTTGAGCTCTCTTGAAATGATATTCACTAAAAAATTAGTTTTGAATATCCCCGTTTCATGGAACTCCGAATATAGTCATTCCGTTAAAGTTGACTACAAATATGGCGCTAGTGTTGATTATTATGAGCCAATTGAATTTTTAAAGAGTAGTTACCCATCAAAGGTTTCATTTATCGTTGATCCGACCATCGCAACTACTCTCTCTTATCGCGTTAGATACGTTGTAACCAATCCAAATCTCGGTCAAACTGCTACAACCGACGGTATTTATACTGTTGAAGATGTTCCCAATAAGTTTTTCCCCGAATCTTCCGACTATACTGTTAGAAATGCAGAATACAATACTTTTAACACCGATGCATCAAGCAACATAACATTTGACCTTAGTTTTAATATCGACCCTGAAAACAGAATGGATGGTGTAAATGTATACTTTGAATCTACCGATAGTACCACAGGTTCGGGTATTGCCAAAGTTAGAATTGGTTCTTATACTACCGCTGGACCGAAAACGATTACTCTTATAGATGTTACAGATGCTTCAGGTGTACACCTCGAAATTATGGACCCCAGTGGAAATATTGTTACTAGTGATTTGTTGTGGAATAAGTACGACTCCGCCAATATCTCCTTTGAGGCTTTCAGAGACGCTAGAGTAAATAGCAGCGATGCTTCCTATAACCCCGTAAGCGATGCTTCTGACCCCGTTTCTTCCGATTTTTACGTTGAAAGCGGCAGTGATGCGGACTTTGGATCTCCAACCGAAAATCCTATTTGGAATGTTCCTGTTCTTACCCCTCCGAGCGAGGATGGCGATATTTTATTATCTGGTGGTGTAATAAATATCTTAGACCCTTCATCTAATCATTATATACAGTGGATTCAAGATACTAGTGAACCTTTCACTTATGATGTTAAGGTCACACGAGGAGTGAGTACTGTTATCGTAGATGATACTACCGAAGGGAAAGATATTTCAGGTAACTTTTGCGTTCTTCCCATTGATCTTGTCAACGTTGATAAATATACCGTAGAGATTAGAAAAGTGTTTAACGGATCAGATGCAGACCGCGAAATATCAGAACCAGTTACCGTTGTGTTCCACACCATCCATGTCAATACTTCGAATATGGCTGTTTCAGTTGTTAATCCCAGTAATCTGACCTCTGTAAAACTTTCATGGATTTTGCCCGTTATTTCAGGTAACTCGGTTGGCGATTCTGGTAATACCGTTCTGTCATCATTTGAAAATAACATTTCTACCCATTACATTAAATATGCAGTTGACGCTAGTGAAAATTATACAAGACTTGACGACGCTCAAGATGCTCCTCTTGTCGAAACCCCATCTCCCCAAACATACGGTTTGCCCAGCGAAATAGTACCCGGTGATTTACTTGACTTCGTCATGTATGTTGAAGCGAATGTAAGTTATACGGTTAATGGGGTTCTTTCTACAACCAAAAGCACCTCCTTTGCTGTTCCTGTCACGCCAGAAACCCCTACATCTGCATCTCAATATAGAGTGTCAACGATTCCTTCCGTTATGCTACCTCACTCAACTCCTGTTTTGGTTCAAGGCTCGTCAAACCCCACCCTGTTACTTAACCTCAATGCAAATGGTTTAGAATATGAAGGCTTTATTAGCGTTGTTGTTATTCTTACCCAAGATGGAACAGACGACAAGCCCGAGGGCGAACAAGCACTTCTTATTTTCCCTCCCCCCTATACCGCCGTTAGTCAATATTCTTATCCTAATTCTGTTACCGGTGTTCCTGGAGCTGGACCTGATCTGAGACTCGCCGGAGGTGAATATATCAATTCTACTCCTATAAACCTTAGTCGATATGTTCACGATATTCAAACCAATAATTACAAGCTTACAATCGGAACTGCTGGTCCTAACGGGAGATACGGATTATCTACACTACAGATGCCCGCCACGGAGGTTTCAGGTTTTGTTAGTGGCTCAGCAGTTAACTACATGGTAATTCTTACTACTCGTCGTGGAACTGATATCGGAGTAGGAGAATTTACCTATCAATCTATACCTTCTGTAAGTGATGTATCCATTACTACCACCGGTGGTCAGTACTTTGTAAATTTTAATATAACCCCGGCTTAAATATGAGGTGACGTTATCTGTCTATCTGTCTATCCTATTCTATATGAATGTATACGTGTAAAATAAATAAAAATGTGTTCTGCATTTTTATTTATTTGTTTGTTTATTATTTACAGTGTTTACAATGTTTACAATGTTTACGGCATTTTGTCCACAAATACATTCGCTGTAAGATTGCGAATTATTTTTTTATTATTTTTGTCATCATCTTCAATTGGTTCACAAACATTTCGCATTATAGTGAGATACTCGATTTGCTTCGCCTCTGTTTCCATCCAGTTCGGATTCTCTTCTACCCAATCTTTCAAAGCACTACGTTCCTTCCCCGCAATCTCGATTATCGTATTTCTCATTTTCTCATGTGTCTCATCCTTCTCCCACCGCTCATTGTCTTTGATATACATCGTCTCCCGCTTCTTATCCGTACAATGTATCGGTCGCTTCGTTATATCCAACTCTTTCAACCCCTTCACCATCACATCTGTTATCCCGCGCACCAATCCGTGTTTCTTTGAAACATCCAAATCTTCCAGCGTTATCTTCAACGAATTCACAAAATCAGAAATATTTAGAGCATCCTTACACGTCTCGTTTAAAAAAAACTGAATATTGAAATTCTTCGTCTTGTTGATGTTATTTGTTGTATTATTATTATGAGAACCAATTACCGGTATCATCTCTCGTATCGTATTCATCAGTTCCGAATTCTTCGACATTAAGTCCGAATTCTGTGTCATTAACTTCATTATCATCGACGTCATTTGTTTCATCTCTTCCTTACTATCATTCGCGGCATTCGCTGTATCCAATAGGCACGCATTATTGTGTCGCCACAGCGTCGTTCTAGAATTAAATACTTTTTTACATTTTTGACACGGATATCCATGCGGCTTTGTAGAACTATCATCCGTGCCTTTTTTTGTTTCATTGGTCAGGAAAACGTGTTTACCCGTTAAAACGTGACGGTCGTATTTACTTTTACATGACGTAGTATAGTCACAAATTTCGCAGTTAAAAAGTTGCGCCTTTTTGTCGTGTCCGGGATGTTTCATTTTGTTTCATATATTGAAACAAGAAAAGGTTCTAAGTCGTTTTCCTAAATTATTCATAAAATGTCAAAAATATTATCGTCACGATTTTTCAATCTTAAAAACACGATTGTGAGCATTATGCTCTGAGTGACGAATGCGATGTTTTTTTTATATCTCTACCCCCGCTTTTCAAAATTGGACATTTATAAATGTCCATTTTTCAAAACCCAGCCTTAGATTTGAATTTTTATACATCATCACTTCTTCTGCGAAATGGAGTGTAATGGTTTGCTCCGCGATGGTTGCACCAGTTTGGGACGCTTTTTATTTACAAAAAACATTACCAATAAACAGTGCTCCGACTAGTCCGAGAACCGCGCCAAGATGATAACTATGTTGCATCTTTTTATAGATATGTAACCATGCTTTCTTTTGTGTATCGCCTTCAATGTGCAGTATCATCCAGTCACTTTTCGGTGCTAACATATAATAAAAATAATTTGTAGTAAACGTTATCGCTCCCACAATACATATTGTAGAACATCTACCGAGGCGACGTGTTCCTGTACGCGACATATGATTCCATACCAAAAATAAGAACGACAATAATAATCCTAAACCAAAACCTATAAAATATATTTTCCTGCGTTCATTCGCTATTTTCGCGTATATCGCGTTCTGTTGTGGTGTCAAAATACGCTTAAAATTTTGTATCGCATCCGTTTTGTCCGAACCATACATCGTAAAAATCATCGCTACAATAAAAATAGCCGAAATTGCGCAACTCATAGTACATACCATTTTCTTCTATATATATATATATAATAGATTATACTTTTTTATAATATATTATTCTTTTTTTATTATATAAAAAAGTGTTAGTTAGTTAGTTGGACATACATATCACTCACCTGATGCGCGTGTATCTTTTTCGATACACATATTGTTCCTTATCTTCTTATCTTCTTATCTTCTTATCTTCTACCTATGAGTTCGCGCAAGTCGTGCACTTCGCGTTCTCCGCCACCCAGTCTGCGTAATACCACCAACGCTGCCGAACGTGTCTGTGGTTGAGACCCTTCTATTTGTCCTTGTCTGGGTGGCAACTCGTTCTCTTCATTGTCGTTGCCGTCTTCGTTCTCTTCATTGCCGTCTTCGTTCTCTTCATTGTCGTTGTCGTTGTCGTTGCCATCTTCGTTGCCGTCTTCATCGTTGTCTTCGCTTTCATCGTCGTCGCTTTCATCGTCGTCGTACCACTCCGATGGCATATTCTCATCGTGTATGTATCCGGCAACACTGCGCAAAAGTGCGAACCCAAATACACGTAGTGTATCTTTGAGTCGACGCCTCGGGTGACTCGAATTTGATATACTCTGAGCATGCGGGGTATTTGGGAAATATGAGATCTCTTCCACAATCATTTGCTCTGCGCTAGCCGGTGTCAACATATTTTCCGGTAGTTGTTTGTTTCGCGCATCTTCTAATGGTGTACGACACATTGGGCAGAGATTTTTTGCATTCAAGCTTTTCAACAAACAACTCAGATGAAACGCGTGCCCGCATTCCGTTAACGTCGTATTCGAATTTCCAAGACACAAATCATCGTCAAAACATATAGCACATATATGTGTAGTAGGCGGCGCGGGAATCTGTTCTTGCACAGACTCACGTGCACATGCTCCTCCTGATTCACCCGAACCGCCAAACATCGCTTGAATGTATCCTTCCCTAGGAGTCTCGCACCCTTCGCTGGATTCTTCGCAAACATTTCTCCTCTCTCTCTTGCTTATTATTTCCGGACATACCTGGCATTCCGCTTCCGCCGTCTCCGGTTTGTTCCTTTCTTCGTCTTGCTCTTTTTCTTCCATCTCGTTGAAATGCAATTCTTGGTATTCTGTTCCATCTCCCCGACTTGTAAGTCCCGCGATAAACCGCGCAAACGGGTTCTTATACCCGCTTTTTGGTATATTTGAAGATGGACTCGATGAAGCAGATGAAGCAGATGAAGCAGATGCACGCACTCTTGACATTTGATGATATGGAATAGGTATTGTTCTTTTCTCTACTTCTTTATATGCGCAATTATATCCTTTCAATTTTCTTGTTGCTAAACTAAATGTAGTAAAAACTCTTAATCCATAACCCAATAATATACCTACACAAAACGATATTGTATTTGTGTCTATATGGTGAAAGTATGACGTACTATACTTGGTACTATATTCGGAAAAATAACCCATTCTCTACAACTATTTAATATTATTTATTTTTATATTTATAAATAACATTATTATACACCCTTGTTTTACATGACGTAATCTTCGCTCTATTATATTATTACCAATTTCTTCTTCTCTTTATTTGGCGACGTTTCTTTGTTTTTGATGTCTTCTTGTGTGGCTTCTTGTGTGGCTTGTTTTTATGTTTTGTTCGCCTACCACCACCGAGTTGAAACCCCTTCCATAAACTTCCACTTGGATTTGGAGAACTAAGCGGGTTATCAATCCATGCGCCCACCCCACCACAGTTGCTGGATGCTACTTTACTTATTTGTATAATATTATTCCACATTATATGTATATATATATACACAATATATTATCCTATACTATATAGTTATGCGCTGCAAGCATTGTAGACATGTTGTACATGTATTTTATATTCGGTAAAAAATACGTTTACAAGATATTTGCGATAGTGTAGAGGAGGGTGGTTTCGAATTATGTATTTATGGATTGAATTTCGATTAATCTCACCACACCTGTAACATCTCATGTTTTTATATGTCTCTCATTATGTTCTTGCGTTCTTGCCGCCTCAACTTCTCCCTCCGGCAGGATTTAACGAGGTCCATTGCCCTCCTCGGTATGTCATATTCCCACCCACTGCAGTTTGCGTTCCACCACGTCTAGACCGCGTTCTGTTTCTTCGTTTACTACAACAAGCCTTACACTTACAATTTCGCATATGCTTGTGTGTTCTTTTTCGCATTTGAGTTTTTCTAGCCATGCTACAATTACAAAATAAAAATAAAAATGGTTATATATTGTAATAATATTATTTATTTTTTCTGATTCATTCTATTCGTTCTATTTGTTCTATCGTATTGTGCATCGTATTGTGTATTGTACTAATAACTTTCTCTAATATCCTTCCCCACCGGAAACCGCGGCTTCCCTTCCTCTGTCAATTCTTGGTAGATAACAGTAAGCATTTTGCCTACATATTTTTCTCCCGTGTTGAAGAGTTTGCTCCGATTTTCAATCGTTCCTCGCGGACGCACTTTGAATTCCTTCCCTTCTTTCGTGACACAAACCCAAATCACCGTTCCTTTATCGCGCCCATCACCTTGCTGAAATCCGATGATTCGAAACTCGTCTTCTTCGAATTCCTTATATTTCTGTAAATCATGACTCCTATAGTTACACCTATACATTCCGCCCTTGTTTCGCAGCATTATACCTTCATACCCCTCTTCAATAAACCTGCTAAATTCCGCCTTGAATTCCGCCTGCGTCTTCGCCTCCGTCGTTTCGACGATGCGAATATATGGCGGCAATTTATGCGGTGATGACGCAGTCGATGCAGCAACTTGAGCAAACATCTTTTTGATGCTGTCGTGTCGCGCATGAAACGGGGCTTTCTCGTCAACCACGTCGTAAATATGATACTCGACAAGACAAAGTTTCTCCATGTCTTCCGATGATACTTTCTTTGTCTTGATTCGTCCTGCCAATTCTTCAAACGGCATCTCGGTTGTATATAATTCGCCGTCAAGTACAAGGGTCGGAAATTTCGCAAATAGAGGCGCGAGTGACGCGGCAATATGGGACATCGTATCGAAATAAGTCCCTGTACGCGATTGACGACGAATGTCGCCGGTTGTGGGGTCGCGATACATTACACAGCGCAACCCGTCTAGTTTTGGTTGTACAAAACAGGGGAACGTGATTGTATTCTTTTTAGCGGTCTTGGAACTCGGCTCAAACTTTTGCGCAAGCATTGGGAAATATTTCTTTGCATCGCTACCGCTTTTCGGTATTGTGCAAGGGGTGGATTCTTCTTGTATGGAGTCATCGACGTGGGGTGTTGTCGGCATCGTTTCTTGGTATGACTCTTTTTCTTTTTTATCGAGCCATTTTTTTCTTGTTTCGGCGATACATTGCTGCAGCGGCGTCGTCTCGTTTTTTTTGCCAATATTCTTACCTTCTGTATAGTCGCGCACAGTTAATTGTTTTTTTCCGTCTAGTTGCCCGTGTTCTATTGTAGCAAATGCATGACAAGATTGCACATGTGTGCCCTTCAAATATATATTCGCCTCCCACGTCTTGATCTTTCCGCCTTTTTCAACGCCATATAGTAAGGGTAACTTCTCGATATGCGTCGCATCTGTATTTGTGTTTCCGCCCTTTTTTGAACTCATTGTGTGTGATTCTTGACACAGTCTCTTGGATAATAAAACTATATTCTGCCTTTTGAGTAATTGTAGACTTCAATTTTATATACCTATAAAATAGAAAATTGAAGTTAAAATATTTCATTAATATAGAAGCGCACAGAAAGAAACACCCCTCCAACGTATTCATCTTACGAGAAAGACAGACCAAATGGTAAGATTTATTGCGAAACTTTCAACATCAAGCGAACAATACAACTACAACCGTATGTATGATGGAAGTGTAGGGTGTGCAAATAGTATCGCTACTTCATTTGCGTATACGCGACCTGCACCTGCTCCGTGTGAAAAAATGTCACAAAAAAGAGTCGAAAAAATACCTCTGTTGGTGACAAATGGTTGCGGGGGCAATGACGAGGATGAAGGTGGCGATGATGGCGTATATATTAATAACAATCTAGCCAAAATCAACGAAACAAACAGACGCATCAGTTTCATGGTGGAGATGCGTCGAAGCATACATAAAATACAAGAGACGCAACAGATGCGTGAGATTAATCAAAAATCGGAAAAACTAGAAGAAAAACAAAAACAAGAAGAAATACGACGAAAAGAGCAAGAGGAAAGTGAGAGAAAACGGCAGCAAGAAGAACAGCGAAAAAGAGAGCAAGATGAAAAGGAAAGAGAAATCAATTATAAACTTGGAGAAATCATTTACGCCACACCGAATGGTAAATTGTTTCGTGCTCATCACTCGACATGCATGACTGTTCGCTCGATATATGATAAGAAAACAAAAAAGATGGTTGAAACATATACTGAAAAGGTTATTTGGAATGACAGCGTATTTGAATCAAAACAAGATTGGTTTAGTGAGATGCGCAGATTGAGCATCGTGTAAGCTCGTGTTAATAAGAATGTTGTTAGATTAAGAACATGAGATGTTACAGGTGTGGTGAGATTAATCGAAAATATAATATAAATATAAAATGCCATTTTTTTCCTTTTTACCATACATTGGTTTATTATAGAGAGTATTATATGTTTTATCGCAATGTTCTTATTTTAACATACTTTTGATAATACAATACTAAGTGTTTTTCATATAATATTATATATATACTATTTATATATACAATATAAATATAATAAATGGGTCAAGGAAGCTCATCTGGGTGGGGGTGGGACGGTGGTGCAGCAGAAGCAGCACGACAGAGGCAAGCGGCAGAGGAAGCAGAACGACAGAGGCAAGCCCAAATAGCAGAACAACAGAGGCAAGCCCAAATAGCAGAACAACAGAGGCAAGCCCAAATAGCAGAACAACAGAGGCAAGCGGCTGCGGCTGCGGCTGCGGCGGCGGAAGCAGAACGAGTGAGGCTAGCGGCGGCGGCGGCAGAAGTAGCTACTCTCGCGGATACGAAAGCGTCCGCTATAGCACTCGCGACTGAAGCAATACCAATTGCAGATAGCGCAGTTACTGTTGCCAATGAGGCGCTTGTATTGGGTGGTCCATCTGATGCGGCGGCAAATACCGCAAAAACGGATGCGGGGCTTGCAAAAACAGCAGCAACGGCGGCAGCGGCGGCAGCAGAGGGTGCACCAACTGTGCCTGTAGCAACCGCTGCAAAAACAGCAGCAACTGATGCGAAAACGAAAGCAACGGCGGCGAAAACGGCTGCCGATGCTGCAAAAGCGGGAAACCAAGCTGCCCTTGACGCGAAATGTAAAACACCGGCATTAATGACGTTTGTAGCAAAGGTCCAACCAAATGCGGCGATTCCAGCCTCTGGTCCTGCATCTCCAAACGTATATTGGACAACGGAGACAATAAGTGGTGCAAGTAAAGAATTTATATGGTTGCCTATGCAAGATAAATCGGGTGTAAATTTCGTCAATGCGGTGACATACTGTGGAAAAGAGGGGAATTTTCTGATTTTATACAACAACGCCACAAAAGACAGAAATATTCAATATGAAATTTTAGGGGTCATGACCGCGAATAATTATTTTAAGTTCAATGTCAAAAAGGTAGCGGAAACCGCCGGTTTTACGAGGGCGAATATTCTAGACGGACAAGATGTTTTTATCCGAACTAGCGAGAGTCAAATAAATTCGCAAGGACCTTCGTTAGCCTCTTCTACATTTAAAAATGCATGTAGCGGTCCTAATCCGTCCGCAAACTGTAAACCTGTATGTATCCCTACTGATGCATCGGGCAATATCATATATAAAGAGGGTACAACGATACCGAATAGAATTGTTGAAAGTAACAATCAGTGGTTGGCGAATTATTATGAGTATAAAGAAATAAAGGGGATTCGTAGTGATGGTATTGTAGAGTATCTTCCTATGGACCCGTCAGTTACATTTGTGGGTGCGGGAACAAACTGCGACAAACCTTGCCCGCCACAAGATGTTGGAGGGGTTCGCCCTGCGTATTGTAGACCACCTGATCCGAATTGGGGGCAAAAACCGGCAGCTGGCGAAATAGGGAAATGCCCGATTGGTTGTATAAAAGTTAAGGACCCAACTTCTAGGAGAAATAGTTCTGCGTGTACATATAACAAAAGCACAGGATATACGTGCAATGCGGTGTGTGATTTTAATGCGGGGTCTACATGTAAAAGAAATACGGATTGTGCGAATTGTGGGGGCAGTGATTACATTGCGGAATTCCGTCAATGGACAACGACAACCAGACCCCCAGAAAAAGTGTATTCCTACGACGACTGCAATAATAATTGTAAAAAGGCTACTGTTGATGTATGTCGTAACTTTTTACAGCTAGAACAAAGTGGGGGGTATTTGGAAAGTAGATGTCGCAAAATTGGGTCAAGTGGGACAAAGGCGATTTGTGGTCCTATTTCTAAAAGTACGCCAACAGGGTTAGTTGCGGGTTATGATAATTGTATTGTATGTAGAGCAAATAAAGAGTTATATGGTTATTTTGAATATGAAAAACAATGGAATAAGATTACAAAACAATGGGATTTTATAAATATAAAAGAAATACCGAGTCCTTCGTCGACGTGGTTTGAGGGGGATAGTAATAGTTTCAGTGATGGAAGTGGTGCGGGTTCAAGAGGAAGAAGAGGAGAAGGTACAAACCTGAGAGGTTCTAGGTCGTCGGAATATCAAGAAGATGCAGATACTAGAGGCGCAAGAGATTCGAGAGAAATGGGGAAATTACAGTCTAATGATAAATCAAAATCGATATCGATAAGTTCTGCATCACAAAATGCGAAAAGACAAGAAGATAGTGCGAAAGTTTCTGCTATGAAAATACGGCTTGATAAAATGACAAATGAATATAAAAGTTTAGAAGATAATGTAAAATGGAATAAAATGCAAATGGAAAAAGCTGAAAAGGATTGTAGGGATATAAATGTAAGACTTAAAAAGGCGATCGGAGAATATGCAAAAGCGGAGGCGATTTCGATGCGTGATGGTGCTAATATAAAGGAAAAGAAAAATACTGAAGCAGCTAATACGCTAGCGTACAGTATAAAACAAAAGGCGCGCGAGATTTGCGAGGATTATGATAGTCTCAAGAGTAAATATATGAAATCAGTTGATGAGATGAATTCTCTTAAAAATAAAATAGAAGATTTGGAGAAAAAATATAATACCGCGAGTGCCAGTATTAGTGGTGGTAGTGGCAGTGGCGGTTCATTGTTATCCCCTATAATAAATATATTCTTTGGAAATGATGCGAATCGCGATTGTTCGGGACAACTTGGGTGCGGGAATGGTATCGACTATTCTTTTCCGTCGCCGTTCAATAGTTCAAAGGGTGGGATGTTTACGCCTCAACCTTACGAAGGTGGCATACGTTTATAAGAATCTTTAAAACATGAGACGTTACAGATGCGTGAGATTAATCGAAATTCGATATCTAAATACAAAATTAGATATTGAATGTTTCATAAAAATTTAACAACACAACACAACACAACACAACACAAGCTCTATTGTAAGTAAATGAAGTAAATATTCATCGAAAATATAGTGTGAGCGTGAATCATCATGTGGAGTAATTGGTCATATTTTGGATACATATATTCTAACATAAAAAATATAAATGTATTGAATAAACTAATCATCATAAACGTGTTTTTATAACTAT
>Ga0209500_10000587_pt1 | contig 30843 bp, 22 predicted proteins | sample S_140212_EF_Meta_FD_187323 | JGI IMG/M metagenome (GOLD analysis project Ga0209500, IMG submission 187323) | Freshwater microbial communities from Lake Simoncouche, Canada to study carbon cycling - S_140212_EF_MetaG (SPAdes) (version 2) | ecosystem: Environmental > Aquatic > Freshwater > Lake ...
ACTTGTTTTAATACGGCTTTTTGCCTTTTTAAAATATTTTCTATAATTGCAGTATTGTATGCATCATGAATAAATAACTTAGGAACGTGCTCTCCAAAGAAACCGTTGCCTGCTTCCGTACCGGATATAACTGTCCCGATAGGAATATCTTGATGGTAGTACATTAGATCTTTTACTAAAAAACTTTTACCTGTATCACGTCGTCCAATAAGAACAATAACAGGTCCTTTATTTTCATCAGGTCTAAAACTAATTGACCTCATATCAAATTTTGCTAATTCTAAACCTACGCTCATTTATTACGTATATATTTACTTATTTATACTATATATTAAAAAATATAAATTTTACAAACGCATATGTATACTCGAAATATTTTAGTGCAATCTTTTACCACTGTCTTTAGAACTATCTTTTAGTCTAATCTTTTAGTGCAATATTTTATTATATTTTATTAGTTTAAAAAATAATAAAAATATGTATTTAAATAATTAAGTAATCGACGATGGATATTTGCGACGAACCGTCTATTTTTGGAGAAAATACATTTTCGTTAAACTATAGAAAACTTAACACTCATGATTTCTTTACTTCTTTAGAAGAATCCGAGCTTGGTATAGTAAATAGTAAAAACTACATTCCCATATACGAAAACTATTTTAATTTAAATGAGACAAACTATAACTCTATAAATTTAAATCAGCGTTTTTATGTATCTGCTTTATCCGGCATTGTTGATAAAAATAATATACAAGCAGCTGTTGTAGATGTTTTTAAAAGCACATCAGAGTCTTTAACAATCATTCATAAACCTATTTTTATAAAATTTTCCCCCTTGGTAGATCCGGTTAAATACATGTCAGGGAAATATGAAAATTTAAATATTGACGAGGAAGTTTTGAATATCCCAACACTATCAAAACTTGAAAAAAAAGGACACGTAAAAGCAAATGATAAAAATAATGCTGCATATGTTGATGGATTCTTTTCATACTTATCCAGTCAAGTTTTAAACTGTCATGATTTTATTCATGGTCTTAATTTTTATGGTTCTTTCAATGCTATTAAAAAAGAATTCTACTATAATGCAATCGATGATATAGATTATTTAGATAAGAATCCCTATTTTAATAAAAATAAAAATATTCTTTTTGAGATTGAAGATGTTGAATACTCAGATGACGATGATGATAGCAACCATTCAAATTACGCACGCAAAGAACAAAAAAATACAAGAAATAAAAAAGAAAAAATTATAATAAGTGCAAATGAAAATACACATGAATCAGATAACATGATTGTTCATGAAGACTTTGATAAAGTTAGCACCGATCTAAATTCTATATTTAACGTATCTTCCGATAGTATAGAAACATCTCTTGTCGAATGTCACGATGATTTGTCGTGTATTCAGTTAGATGACGTAGTAGTGAGTGACGTAAATATAGTTGAAGGAATAGATACTATCATGCTAAATAAAGAATCTCGTGCAAATAGCGATAGTGACAGCTATGACTCATTTACATCCGACTCGTGTTCTTCTCGTTCTTCGTATACGAATGATAGTCAAAATGGTTCAGGGAGCGACTGTGATATTGATGATATTATATGCCTTGATGAGATAGACCAAGAATTAGATGTAAAAAAAACAGATAAAAAGTCAAAAAATAATTTAAAAAATATTTCCAATAAATCTCGCAGTGGTAGCGAAGGCGAAGGCGAAGGCGAAGATTGCGATCACGACAGTATGGGGGATGAAGGTGATGACGACGAAGGTGACAACGATGACGACGAAGGTGACAACGATGACGACGAATATGATGACGACGAAACATTGTGGGCAACAATTAAAAATTTCCCCGTTTCAGCAATAATGTTGGAGAAATGCGACAACACCCTTGACTCGCTTATGATGCAAGAAAAAGAAATGACGGAAAATGAATGGAGATCGGCTCTTATGCAAATAATTATGACGCTTATTACCTATCAAAAGTTATTTGGATTTACGCATAATGACCTACACACAAATAATGTAATGTTCATATACACAGAAAAGGAATACCTATATTATCGTTTTAATAACAAGTACTATCGCGTACCTACATATAATCGTATTTTTAAGATTATTGACTTTGGTCGCGCTATTTATAAATATAAATCGAAAGTTATATGTAGCGACAGCTTCAGTATGACAGGCGATGCTGCTACGCAATATAACTGCGAACCCTATTTTAATGATAAGAAGCCTCGCTTAGAACCGAATTTCAGTTTTGATTTATGTCGCCTTGGATGTTCTATTTTTGATTATTTCATTGACAATGTGAGTAGTGTTGCGGCGATATGTAAAAAAGAGCCTTTAGCTAAATTAATAGTAGAATGGGTTACTGATGACCAGAATAGGAATATTTTGTATAAAGCGAATGGCGAGGAACGTTATCCTGATTTTAAACTTTATAAGATGATTGCTCGTAATGTTCATAATCATACACCGCACGCGCAGTTATCAAAACCTATTTTTGCGGATTACGAGTTTCCTAAGAAAAAAGTTAAAACAAATCATAGAATAATAAATATCGATAAAATGCCGTCTTATATGGATTAGACATTTTACAAATACACATATAAGTAATTGTAATATTTACTATTACTTATATAGATAATACCGCATTTAAAATCCAGGTGCGCCTGTAAATACATCTGGTTTACTTCCTAAAATAACAGGAGATTCGTTAAACTGCGTTACAATAAAATTACCCAAAATATAACTGACAAACACAATGGCTGCATCTCGTAAAGCTGTCTTCATTGGCTTTGAATCCGTTTCCTCGTCTTCGCTCTGTTTTGAAATAAACCGTATTTCTATGAATTTTGCTAAAAGAAAGATACATGCAACAATTCCGGCAGAAACATATAAGTTGTCCATTACTAATTACTATTTACTTTATAAGGGAATAATCTATTACGAGTTTTTACGAATAATAATTAATAATTAATAGTTAATAGTTTTTATTTTAAAATTAAAAATCTTCAATTAAAGGAATCTCTTCTATTTTTAAGTCAATATTACTGTCATTATCGTCATCGTCGCTGGGGAATGGGTCGACGCTTAGTTCGACATTATCACCGATGTTTAGTTTAACATTATCATCATCGTCTTCGTCGTCTTCGTCATCGTCTTCGTCATCATAATCTTTAGATGAGTCATCGCGAATTTCGCTACTTATATTTTCAATGGGTATTACTTCATTATTATCCATATTAAAGCTTACACCTGATGCTGATAACGTAGGTGATCTAGAGCCGCTAGTAATAGATGCTTCCGAAGATGTAGAAGAATTAGAAGCTGCTTTAATTTTTGAAAGTGTGTCGGCTTCTTCGGCAAGTTCTTTCGCCGACATATGATTCGGGTCGGAAATAGTACCAGCAACATTTTTATCAGCAATCGTCTCTTGTGAAATTATTTCTTCCCTTTCGTGAACTTCTACTGCGTTTTCTACTGTTTCGTTCATGTATAATTTCAATAGTTCTTCTACAGGTATAGTTTCGCGAATTGTTTGTAAAATACACTCTTTGATAATAATCTCTAATTCTCTTGAATTTTTTTGCGACTTTAACGACGATATACCCATCTCAAATAAATATACATTTGTATATATTTTGCGGGCTACATTAATGTATACATGGTGCACAAAATCTTCTAAAGATGGAATATTAACGTCAACCTTTTTCTGCTTTGTTCCGACTCGCATACACGATAACATTTTTAACTGAATAATATGAACACACGTTATGAGATCGGAAATATACGTACAGTTGCTTTTTTCTTTAATACGTGAACACTCTTGGGATATAATGGCGGTATTCCACTTTGGAACTCTTGAAAGAAAGTTCTGAAACGTCATTAGATACTTTGTTTTCTCATCATTTTCTAAACAAAGTTTCCAGGATTCTTCAAATATAGATTTAACACCGTCTATTACACAAGGGGATAATACGGTAATTAGTCGTGAACACCACTCATTGCGAGATTCTTGTAGACTATTTAATGAAAAGTCGTCCATTTACATAAATGAAATATTTTCTAAATTGCAATCACTACGAAAAAGAAAGAAGTTTAATATAAATAACATAAGTAACTTTTCATTTCTAAAATCTTTTTTTATTTTATTAAATATAACCATAAACTCGTATATTTTACTTTCATCCAACGAACTAGACTTAATGTAATTAATAACATCTAAACAACTATATCCATTTTCATATAATTTTATACAAAGATCTACAAGTTCATTGAGTGTATATTTTGTATCAAGTTTTAAATGTTTTTTAAGATTGTCGGTTTTCTTTTTAGTTATTTTTCCTAAATTATATATTTCACCTAATGCATAATTATGTAAATTTATTACTTTACCATTTATAATAGGTTCGGGTACATATATTTCACAAAATCTAGATAAAATCGGTTTTAATAGTTTATATTTATCTTCGACAATAATAAAAAATCTAGTAGAATGGCTAAATAATTCAATACATCTACGCAATGCGGACTGTGCGTCTATTGTCAATTTGTCTGCATTTAATAAAATAATAGTTTTAAATATCTCGCCATCTTTTAAATTTATATTTGTCTTTGCAAAAAATTTTAATTCTTCCCTAATAAATTTTATACCTTTTCCGTGTGCGCAATTTACTTCCATTACATAATTTTTTATCATTTCTTTTTCATTATTATAAATATCATGTATAAAATTATTTACAAGTGTATTTTTACCACATCCTGAAACACCATGAAAAATTATATTTGGTATTTTTTTTATTTTGATGAAATAATTTAATTTATTTTTAATATCTGTATGTATATCTAAATTTTCTATATTTTTATCACAGTTCTCGTTCGTTTTCGGAACATTTTTCGAAACTATTGCATCATTTATTTTTTTCATTTTAGTTAATATTAAATATATATTCAATTATTTAATATTATTTATATATTTATTCGCGGTTATAGATTAATTTGTATCTTATTTCATATGTTATTTCATACATGTTATATGTTACGTTGAAGTTTACACATATTATAGCACATATTATAGCACATATACAAGACTCTTTGTATCATAATCAACCATCATTTTTATTAACTCGTCAAATGATGTTTTAGGATTCCATCCCAACACTGTTCTCGCCTTCGTTGAGTCTCCCAATAATATATCAACTTCGGCAGGTCTATAATATTTTTCGCTAATAAAAACCATCGCTTGCCCCGTCTTCTCATTATAACCAATCTCATTTACACCACTACCCTCCCACTTTATTTTAAACCCGCATAACCCAAACGATTTCTCTATCATCTCTCTAACAGTATGCGTCTCATTCGTGGATAACACATAATCCTCAGCAACATCATGCTGCAGCATTCGCCACATCCCCTCTACGTAGTCTTCAGCATTCCCTATATCTCGCATCGCATCTATATTCCCCATAGTAAGACGATCTGTTTCTCCGCGTAATATTTTACCCAACCCTAGCGTTATTTTTCTCTCCACAAAATTATGCCCTCTTCTTACTCCACCGTGGTTAAACAAAATTCCGTTACAAGCAAACATACCATATGCTTCGCGATAATTTTTAACTATCCAATATGCGTATAATTTTGCTACACCGTATGGCGAGCGTGGATAAAATGGCGTATTCTCGTTTTGCGGTGTTTCTTGGACTTTTCCAAATAGTTCGCTTGTCGATGCTTGATAAAATCTCGTAATATTTTCTAGATTATTATTTCTTATCGCTTCTAGTAACTTGAGGGTTCCAAAAGCATCTGTATCTGCAGTATACTCCGGCATTTCAAATGAAATTTTTACATGAGACTGGGCTGCTAAGTTGTATATTTCTAAACGCGACATATCGGGATACGTATTTTTTATTAAGTTTAATATCTTTTCTAAACATGAACTATCAGTAATATCACCGTAATGAAGTTTCAAGTCTTTGTTGCTAAAAATATGGTCGATTCTTGCCGTATTTATTGTTGATGAACGACGAATTAATCCATGAACCATGTATTTTTTCGATAATAGTAGTTCTGCTAAATATGAACCGTCTTGGCCGGTTATACCAGTAATAAAAGCTATTTTACTTTTCGTTTTTTCTGTTTCGGTAGACATGCGATTTGTTTAACTGGATATACTATAATATCTTTTATATATCTTAAAAAATTATTTTTATATGGCTTTTGATATTGTTTTTATATCAAATGTAATATTTTATATTTTTAGTACGATGCATCGGAAGATACTTTTACTAAATCAGAATTCAAACAACTTTGAACATTATTTGTTTCATCGGGGCGATTTACCTGTCTTGCAACACACCGAGTTTCTTTCCCAGTATTAAACGGTGGTATATATATCGGATTATGCGAATATACTTCGGGGCGTGTTTCATCTTTTTTAATAAATAATCCTACTTCGTCACTAAACGTTTCTGTTACAGTATTATAATCTGTATTAAAAGGTTCATTACTATCGTTCTCCATATTATTTATGTTCGCAATGCCGGAATTTTTTGAACCGTTATTTACTACCACATTTTCTATATTCTTTTCCTCTATTTTTTTATTCTTTTCATCTACTTTATTTTGTTTTTCTTTTTCTGTTGTTTTTTGTATAAGAAAAAACATACCAACTGCAATAAAAATAAAAACAACAATTATTAATAAAACCGAATTATTTGCTGTAAATATAGATGATGATTTCAAACTTTTCATATATTATATATTATTTGTATTATATAATATAATATATAAAAATTATTAAAAATACCCTAAGAACATAATTTTGTCTCAATAAGCTCAAGAAGAGGACAGAAATCTTTTGGATCTACATTTTCTCTATGTTTTAGAGCACTACCAGATTTGCAAAACGTTTTGTCTACCAATTCCAATAAAGGACATAAATCTTTGGGATCTAGTTCTAAATTAAATTCTAGATACTTATGTTTATTCTTAATATTTTCAGAATTATTTTTTAATTCTTTTGTGTCACTTTCACTTAGTTTCTGTTTTTGATTAAGTAAAACATACTGCGTTTCTGTACTATTGCATAATACCGTATCAACGTAGTCTACAAAAGAGCATATTTTTGAACTATCTTTTTGGAACTTCAAAGTTTTTTCAAAACTACCTACATTGTCATTTGAAGACGCGGATACAGGAGCAGAAATCGGAAATGGGATAAAAAAAGCAAGTGTAAGTGCAGGTAAAATAGCAACTAAGCTGATGGTCTTCAACATTTTTGTATATATTATATTAAATATTTATTTTTAATACTATTTATTTTTAATACTATTTATGTTAATACTATTTATTTTTAATACTATAAAGTCCTATATACTACTTATGGTCCTGCATAACTATGTAAGCTTTGCGTATACGGATTTCGTTTAAATGCATCTAAAATATCAGGTTGAATTCTTTCGCAATTAATAGACTCTTGATAATTCTGCGGCATTTTACTTAACTTACCAAACTGGTTTGCTGATGGCGGCATTCCTCCTAAACCAGAACCAGCACTCGCGCCTCCACTCCATGGACAAACTTCATTATTTTTATCGGGTCTTTTAATATTTATATTTTCATTATGATTAAACATCGACATATTCCCCGATGGCGTATATTCTTTACTTACCTTGTTTATATTATTGTGCTGATTTCTTGCAGCCATTGTAGAACGATAACCCTGGCTTGTAGCTCCACCACTTGATCCAAAGTATTCTGGCTCTGTTGTTTCACGCTGTGTATATACTTCTTGTTGGTCATTAACTAAATAACCGGTTCCCTCCGTTAAAGGTGTAACATTCAAATGATTAAAATCAAGCAAACTTTCAGTTGTTTCTTTAATAGTTGTAGGAGTTCTATCGGCGGGGTTATAAGCAACACCCGCCGAAACACTATTCTGAAAATTACCATAAGGTCTGATTGCTCCTACAATATTTTCTTTTCTAGAAGGACGAACCGCTTCCAGCAATGGTGCGATAAACGATTTAAGTGCTCCGTTAATAGCTGTTCCCAAAAAGGGCGCTGATTTCGTATTTGAACGATTTGTAGAACTAAGTCTTGTTGTACCACGACCGTAATCAAACTTTGTAGGTTCGCATTTACCTACACCGGATAAATTTATAACCGGGTTTCCTTCTATTACTGCTTTTTTAGCAGGTTCGTAATTTTCAGGAGCGTACTGTGAGGTTCCACTCGTGTTAGAGTCGGTACCGAAATATTCGGTAGTAGTACATATACGGCTCTGGTCTTTTAATAACTCTTTGGGGCGACCCGCCTGTGCTTTCACTAAACCAGTTGTAGTAAACCATCTGTCGGGTGTATTTAAATAGAATTTATCGGGCAAGAATTTTTCGACGTTTCCGTATGTGTTAGCATTAGGTGGCTGTTGAACATTCCATTCGTAAGAAGGTCCTTCGTGATTTTCTAAACTATATGTAAGTTTCGGGTTATTTGTAGTTCGCATTTGGTCAACATTCCTGTCCACCCATAAGTCGCGAGCTTCCATACCCGAGTTGTAACCATTGCTTCCACAAGATGAAAACCCTTGATTTAAACCGGGTGCAACCTTTACTTCTTCCCATGGCTTTACATTCGCCATTTGCGTTCCAGGATTGATACGTGACTGAAAAAATGATGTAAAATTAGGCATTCCATTGGGATTTTGGATATTTGCTTGAGGTGCAAATAAAGGTGCGCGTTCTTCTTTACATATTTTTTGACTACCCGAACCACTATAGCTGTCTAAAATAGACTCATGTGTATCGGTATCAGTTGTGCGACCTCTTATTTTTGAACCGAAAAAAGGAACCATATTGTTATGCTCAAAGTTTGACACGCTTATTTGTTGACCCGTTAGCGATTTTACATTATCGTCATTAACATTATTCATTTCATTATTATAATATGGATTACCGAATTGATCATCATTCTGCAGTACTCTCTTATCAACCTTTGAGTTGTAATATTTATCTGTTACTGCCGAACCACTATTAAAATGATTTATATTTCCTTTTGTAGAATTATCTATTACGGGATAACTTGTACTTAGCACTTGAGTGTTTGGTAAATAGTTTTGAGGATTTACTCTACCAGCGCCCATATTTGTGAATGCTTCTTTTTTAAACATTTTTGCTCTTGCATCATCAATATTATTTTCCTTTTTATTATTTGTCGCCATAATTAATCCAGCAGCCGCCAATATTGGGATAACAACTTCCATTATATTATATATATGTTTATTATATATATGTAATATATTTTTTAGTCTCTATTAACTCTTAAATATTACATATATAGTTATAACTTTTACCTTTTATTTTATATTTGAATTGTTATATTTGAATTGTTATACGTCTTTATTTTGTAAATAAATTTTGCGTGTTATCTATTGTGTTATAATTAAAACATGGGACCTTTGTAACATAATTATCTTTTTCTAAAATTCTAGTACTAAGGTTATTTTGAAATGACATACATGTATTCTCTTGAGGATTCAAATGAAGATAATCCCAATTTGGTTGTTCTAAATCTCTATACCACCATGCAGGGTTTGTAACCCTCGATTGGTCTGTAAAAGGAGAACATGAAGGATATTCAATTTGAGATGTTGGTATAGTAACATCTTTATAGTTATTTATAGGGTTACAGTCTCTTGTTAAATTTCTGTCAAGACCAAAAAGAGAACTTTCGAGATTTACTGTATTCGTCATTAAGTTTGCACCCCACTTTTGTAATCTTATTGACGGATCTATCATAAAACACGGTTTATCTCCATTACCAGGAACATTGAGTCTCCATTTTCCTTGGTCCGTAGACTCTTGTTGCTGTTTCATTATTCTACACGGATCATCGTGAAAACGAGTAAATGACATTTATTATAATGTAATTATATTATATTATTATATTTATTTCTATAATACTAATATTATTTATTAACGCAAAATAAATATAAATATATTTATCTTATGATTCCTAAATACTTATTTGTAAAATATTACAAATATGTATAGTAAATCGCGAACAAAAACATCAGATGGTACAGTATCAAAAAAAACAATATGTTTAAATATGATTGTTAAAAATGAAGCACATATTATTAAAGAAACATTCGATAATATTTTACAATATATTCCCTTATCATACTGGGTAATTTCTGATACTGGTTCTACCGATGGTACACAGCAAGTAATAAAAGATTATTTTAAGACTAAGAATATAGATGGCGAGTTATTTCAGGATGAGTGGCGAGACTTTGGATATAATCGCACGCTAGCATTACAGTATGCAAATAAAAAAACGGACTACCTATTTATATTTGACGCGGATGATAGCATACATGGAAATTTTAAACTTCCGGAAAATGACTTACTAGATAACGAAATGTATAACTTAAAATTCGGAGGAGACAGTGTAGCATACGTTCGTCCTTTATTGATAAATAACCATCTAGAGTGGCGATTCAATGGCGTTCTACATGAATTTTTGACATGCGTATCTAAAAATGTTGAAGGTACTACACTAAATGGAGACTACTATATCGAATCCGGTCGCAAAGGAAGTAGAAGTAAGGACCCATATAAATATAAAAAAGATGCCGAAATATTAAAAAAAGCTTACTATTCCGATTTGGAAAAACCAGACAAAGGTTTATCTAACCGTTATGCTTTTTATTGTGCACAAAGTTATAAAGATTCTGGTATGGTTAAAGAGTCTATCGAATGGTATAAATTGGTAGCTGATAAAATAGATACATGGGTTCAAGAAAGATATTACTCGTGTTTTATATTAGGTAACCTGTATATGCAAGAAAACGATTTTGAAAATGCAATTCGATATTTAACAAAATCCATTATTTTTGACCACCGGCGCATCGAAGGTGTCGCTCTAGCATGTGAGATTTTTTTACAAAAAGAAATGTATTTATTATGTTGTTCTTTGGGCGAACAATTCTTGGGACATACTGAACCTCCATGTGATAAACTTTTTTTATTTGAACCTTTTTACTTTAATCACATAGAATATTCTTGTAGTGTTGCGGGCTTTTATTGCGGGAAACACGATTTGGGATACCAGTGTTGTAAAAAAATTATTACCACCAGATGTATCGATAATGTTGATAAATATATTAAAACATGCATTAATCTTTCATTTTATAAGGACCAGTTACTACATGATAATAAAGACACCCTCGAGTTTTTTTATGAATATAACGAAAATATACAAAAATTATTAAATGATAATATTGACATAGACCCACGACTACATGAATGTTGGAACATTTTATTCGAAAAAAACCGTTCTGTTCTATTCGAGTTACCTAAAAATGTTACAACTATTTTTAATAGCAAAGGGGATTCAAAATCGGATAACCAAAATAATACACAAAATAATAAAAAAAATGATAATGATAATGATAATGATAAAAGTATCAATGTCTTTATTTCATTTACTACTTGTAAGAGACTAGACTTATTTAAACAGACATTGGGTTCTATTTTAAACCATTGGATGGATAAGGAAAAAATTGATTACTGGTTTTGCGTAGATGATAATTCGTCTAAAAAAGATAGAGAATATATGAAGAATACTTTTCCATGGATTAAATACTATATGAAATCTGATTCTGAAAAAGGTCATCGCGAAAGTATGAATATTATTTGGAATAAATTAAATAAACTGAAACCAAAATACTGGATACATATGGAAGACGACTTTTTATTTTATACGAAACGAAATTATGTACAAGATTCTATAAAGGTTCTTCAAACATATCATACTTCAAAAAATATACGTCAGGTTTTATTCAACAGAAATTACTCTGAAACAATAGAGAATTCTTCTATTAAAGGGCACGCCGTATTATCTGCTAGCGAACGTATTCTTGAAATACCCGTTGTTCTTCATAATCATAACACGACTGGTAATTTCTTTTTTCAGAACTGTTGTTACTGGCCCGACTATAGCTTTCGTCCATCTATGGTAGATGTTGAAACAATCTTAACTTTGGGTAAGTATAACACAGAAAATCAGTTTTTTGAATTAGACTATGCGAATAATTGGTATAGTGCTGGATACAGAAGTGCTTTTTTTAATATGATATGCTGTCGTCATATTGGTAGATTAACATCAGAACGAAATGATAAAACAAAACCGAACTCTTATGAATTAAATAATACTTTGCAATTTAATTTACCTAATTCTCACGAATCTCATGCATCTCATATCTCTTATGACTCTTGCGACCTGGATACCCGCACAAATACCGTGTCAACAAACAAAAATATTCGAAAAACGTACAGCCCTCCCATAAAAGTAAATACATCAAGTATTGTTAAAATAGTAAATTTAAAACATAGAGATGACCGTAAAACGGCAGTAATCGACAAATTGGAAAGGGCGGGGTTTTCTAATACGGAGTACGAAATTGTTGAAGCTATATATGGGAAAGACTTACTATCATCGTGTAATATGGAACTGTATAAAATGTTTGAAGATAATGATTTTGGTAGTAGATGTGGATTTATAGGATGCGCTTTATCTCATTATGGATTATGGGTGGAGCTTTTAAAAGACACAGAAAATGAATACTATATTATAATGGAAGATGATGTTATTTTATGCAGTGGGTATAAAGAACATATTTCAAAATTAGAGCATGATTTCAGAAGTAAGGATGTTATATATCATGGTTATACGATGTATAAAGAAAATCGTTTAATTAATAAAGATAACTACGATTATCATGTCGTGGATGATAAAACAAATATATGTATACATCCTCTCGTTACCAGGCTTTATGTTGGCGGAACATTTGGGTATAGCATAAATAAAACCGGCGCGAAAAAAATGATCGATTATATTCACGAAAACGGTATAAAACACGGTATTGATTATGTTATGAAAGTTGTTAGTAATGTAGACAAATACGAGACTCGTCCAAACTTATGTGCTTCTCTATGGCATGAGGATGAAGCCGACTATGACACAGATATACAGTCAAATACTGATTCGATTAATTTTGATGAATATGAAAAATACTACTTGAGGGTTATAAAAGACGACTTTATTTACATTCCCATGGGGGATCAAATAGGTCACGATATTTACCATAAAAAGGATAGTTTAAAAAATATGGTTTTAATGGCTATGAATGATAAACATTGTGTTGGATTCAATACTCTTGGTTTTTTTAAAAGCGATATTATAACTATTACGAAGTCGCACTGGTTTACTGATACAGATGGTATATACATTAAAAAAGAGCACGCACATGTTAAAAAAGTGTTAGAAAATATCGATTCTGCATTCAAAATACAGGATGACACTATGGTATTAGGAGAGTACAAAAAACATGAGACGCAACAGATCGGTGAGATTAATGATAATTCGAGAGAATCAAAAACTGTAAATAAAAAACGAGTGAAACTGTTATGCAATTGGTGTTCTTCTGATAACTTGCTTCGTGAATTTTCAATAATGTATACGGATAGTGATTTTTATACGGATAGTGATTTTTATAAAAATAGTAATATTGATATTACTTCAGATAATGAAAATATAGACTACTATGTTATTATAAATATGCCTACTTTTGACTCATTGGGGGATTATGACCCAAAAAAAACGATTATTTTCCAAATGGAACCATGGGTCTATGATACTACTAAAAATTGGGGTGTAAAAACATGGGGGAATTGGTCTATTCCTGATTCAAACAAATTTATGAAAGTTTTTCGTCATGTGGAAAGTCTCAATAACGTACAATGGCAGGTTTCGCCTCCTAAAGTTATTCCCGGTGATGAAAAAATAAATAAGGTAATGTGTATATTAAGTGATAAAGTATATGATGAAGGACATATAAAAAGGGTAAACTTTTTAAAGTATATTGAAGTTGTTGAAGATTGCGGCGATGTTGGATTTGATAATATTCATGTTTATGGTCGTAAAAATTATCATAGGTTAAAATCATATATCGGCGAAACAGATAATAAGGTGGAACTAGTAAAGTACAAGTACTGTTTTTCATGTGAAAATAATAGCGAAAAAAACTATGCAACCGAGAAGATATGGGAGCCTATTTTATTTGAGTGTCTTTGTTTTTATTGGGGGTGTCCGAATCTAGAAGAACATATTGACTCTCAGGCATTTGTAAGATTACCGCTTGATAATTTTGATGAGTGTATTGCTATAATTAAAAAGGCTATTCAAGAAGACTGGTGGTCTCAGCGCATTGACATAATAAAAAAAGAAAAACAAAAAATATTAACAGAGCTGGGATTTTTTCCTAGGTTAAATAAGTTAATTGGTGACACTATGTAAGTTACTTATGAATTATTTGATTCTTTTTATTTTTATTCTTCTCCTTCTTCTTCGTCTTGATCTGGTTCCTTGCCCTTGGGTTGCTTTTTAGTTAAACTTTGTTGAGATGGAAGTGTAACTTTAGATAAGTCTACTTTAATACTAGGTGCTTTTGATTTTTTTGACTTGGATGAAGACGCTGATACCGCAGCTGCTTCAGACTGTGCTAATTCTGCACCCGATGCCTTTTTTGGGCTTGGTGATCTTCTACTACTAGCTTTTGATACAGACGTTACATCTCTTGCTTCTGAAAGCCTTACTCGTTCTACCTTTTTCAAGTCACCTCCCATATTTTCTATAAGTTTTTTAAATGCTGTAATAGCACTATCACTAGCCGCTTGTACATATCCCGATACTCCAACAGGGTCTATTTCATTATGGAAAGCAACGCGAATAATACTCTCCGTTGCATGAGGGTGCGGTTTTCTAAAACCACAAAACGACAACGTTTTATCAGCTATAAAATTTTGCTGGTATAAGTAAAACTCAATGACCTTCCCCAAGGTGTAATCCTCATTCACGAGCGTAATATCAAAACCATTTTTCAGTGTTGTTTCCGAGGGTAAAATCGCAACCTTTCCATGCTGTAAATTTTCTAATAGTTTTTCACATTTTGAAATCATAATTTCACATGCTTTTATGACAATTTCAATATTCTCAAAAACACCTACACTTTCAATCGTGAAATCATAACTGTTTGACTGATAGTAACGCTTCGCGTCTAATAGAAACCAGTTTTTTTTTTCAAATTCTATTTCAGCTTCACTCATCTCACTTTTTTTCATAGCAGCTTCTTTCTCACCCCACACTTCATTTGCTTTTTGTATATCGGGGGTACACTCGTATGCGCATGTGCTAATAACATTGAATGCTCCATCTTGTGACGCCATTCCAATATCTAGTCCACAACGAAGAGTAAGACGCTCTCCATCGATATTTTCGGATAGTTTAGGCTGAAGACGAGCAAATTCAATATAGTCTCCTGTTATAGCAGAAGGAGGAAATATTGCTCTAACCGCAGACTCGTCAGAGTAGACATCCGTTTTAATATTTTTTATTTTGAAATCCTTTGTCGTAACATATAAAATATTATCGGTATCGTTTTTAACATCCACCTCAATAACGTAGTCCTTATATGGGAAATCCATATCATCGATATGAATGGGAATGCAACTTAGACGCTGCTTAATAATTTCATTGTGAAATCTGGTAGTATTGTGTGTAACTTCGGCCTTATTTTCACTGTATGGATAAGTTCTAAATACAAATGTAGGAATATCAGATATTATTATTCTTCGTACAGCATTCGCAATACTCATGTTGCAATCAAGGAGTGAAAATTTTAGAAAACCATTTTCTGTTCTAACATTTGAAATATGAGGGTCCATTCTTCTGTGATTTTGGTGTTCTTATTATATTATTATTATACAATTTATTAAATCAATTTTTCATTAATATAATTAAGGAAAACTAATTATTGTTTTATTAAAATTAATAAAAACTAATTATTGTTGTTTGATTAATAAAAATAATAAAAATAACATAAATAACATAAATAAGATAACTAAGATAATAACTTAAATAATAAGTTAAAATAAACGATAAATACTCGTAGTAAATTATATTATGAGTAGTATTTTATATTATAGCAACTTTTGCGAAAAGTCTAAAAAAATTCTTCAGACATTAGCAAAAAGTAACATTAAAGAGGAACTTCACTTTTTGTGTATTGATAAAAGAATTAAAAGCCCAACAGGTTCATGGTATATTATTCTTCCGAATGGGGAAAAAATTATTATGCCTCCTCAAGTAAATCGCGTACCTGCGCTACTCCTTATGAAACAAGGTCATCAAGTATTATACGGAGACCAGATTTTAGGACATTTGCAGCCGCGAGAAACAGCGATAAATATGGCTGCAACAAACAATAATGGAGAACCGTCTCCTTTCTCATTAAATAATGATTGTATTGGAGGTTATGGTGTAGCTTCAGATTCATTTAGTTATTGGGACCAAACAAGCGACGACTTATCTGCAAAAGGCAATGGAGGAATGCGACAGCTATATAACTATGCAACGATTGATAGCAATATGCGAATAGAAGCTCCAAAAGAAGATTATACTCCTGATAAGATCGGATCGGTTTCTTTGGAAAATTTACAGCAACAGAGAAATACGGAAATACAGTTTAATGCAGAAAAACAAGCAAAGGCGATTGAACATCCATCACAGCAACAGTTTGTTCAACAACAACAACAAAAACAACAATTTCAGTCTCAGTTTTCACAACAACAAATGTTTCAGCAACAGATACAATCAATGGGGCCTCAAGTTGTTCAGCAACAAGAACAGCAAAGACAACAACAAAAAAATGTAAGATTTAGTTAAAATTATTAGTTAAAATTATTAGTTAAAATTATAAATATTTATAATTATATTTATAATTAGTATTATTTATATATTTAAAATATTTATAATTAAAAATATTTAAAACAATAGAATAATAATATATAATCATATACACTCATATACATCGTAATATAAATAACTATCCATATGACATCTAATTTATCGGAAAATTCCGATAAGACGTTACTATTAAATGCATTTAATACACAGTTTTTCGACTTTATAAAAGACGTTGAGGATGTATTTAGCGATGATAGTTCAATAACCAAAGCAAAAACTGCATTTAGTTTTATTAAAAAAGTAAATCCTACACTTATTATAAAGATATGGTTCACATATGTGTGCTCACAATATGAAGCGGAAATTAATAGTGATAATATTAATTTTTTTATAGAGAAGGATTATAAAAAAGATTTTATATATATAAGTGGGTCGGATAGTATTATTAGTAACATAGATAAACTTAGAGAACCTGTAAGAAACATGAGTAAAGAAAATCAAGAAAAGTCTTTTGGTTATGTTAAAAATTTATGTGTTCTATCTAAACTTTATATGCAGTAAATATGATGGTGTGTTATATTATATCAGCCCATTAATTCATCTAACTTTTGCCGCATTTATTATATTAAAAATAACTATTCCATTTATGTAATATATCTATATCTTTTTGTGCAATCACGTTATTAACTAATAAATTATTATATATTAATAATAGCAGTTGTTTTACAGATGTTATATTTGTATTTCCTATATCATTTTCAATAAAATTCAATATATTTTCATTGTGAATATACATTTCATATTCACTCTTAAAATCACTCATTAAATCATGTTCGTTTCTAATTTGCGTAACATTGGGGGATGAATATACCATATAATTATTTGTTCTTTTTAAAATAATATTACTTATTATTCCTCGTAAAATGTCACAATACCGAAATGACACGGAGCAAGGTATTAACAAACATATAAATAATTCGGGATTTATCCAAAATGTATTTTGAGTATTAAAAACACACACATTTTTGTTATCTATTAATACGCATTTGTTTTTATCCCACTGAATACTAGTTTGATGACTACATATAATTCTGAAAAGAGCATCTACATCAGGATCATTTTTAACTAATCCATTTATTATAGATGGTGTTTTATTTGTATCTTGAATTAAATAATTCGGTTCATTTTTCAATAAACTTAGCGGAAATCCACGAGGCCATATATATGCATTATTTGTAAAATATTTGAATATATTAATCCATGCACTATTTTGTTCTGTTATCATTTGAATATTATTGTATTGCAAAATATTATCAAAATTATCATAAGGAATATTGTCATCATCTGTTTCATAAATTATTTTATATCCCTTCATAATAGCATATAGATAACCTAAATTTTTTCTACAATAGTGATTATATGGTAATAATTCACTTAATTCTGGAAATAATTTTTTTTGAGATGGAATATCTAAATAAATGCAATTTAAATTTTTATAATCATCGGGAGTTTTATTATCTCCTACAATAATAACATCATATTCTGTATTATTTATATGCTTCAGTATAGTTTCAGTGGGTTTATTAATAGTTGTTATAATAACGCATTTGTCCTTGCAAAAAATATCCATCAACCATTCTTTGCTATTTGGATTTTGATTAAATTTTATTGGATGTAAAATAAAAGTATGATCATGATTTAAAAAATTATAAATATTTTTTTTATTTGACAGTTTTGATCTATCTCCTCCCCACAGTATTTCATGAGTAAATAGTTGATATTGTGATTTATCCGTTTCAATATTGTTAATTATAGATGGTATAGCAAGTTCTAAATGAATTTTATGCTTTGAAAATAAATCAAATAAATCAAATAATTTATCTGTTAAATATTTTTTTGGTAAATAAAACCAATCTGCAAAATCTCCACTAAATTTATTAATATCATATTTTTCAAATTCACTATCATTTAATAAATTATTTATAGCAGTTTTACCGTATGGTAAATCCCAATTCCACCCGGAATAATTATCTAAGGTTTTAATTTCATTATAGTAATAAATAATTTTTTCAGAATCAAATAAATTTAAAATATTTACATTTATAATATTATCATCCATTGTATAAAAAAGACCATCACTGTCATCTATGATTGATTTATAATTTTTATAAAAATCATTAAAAATATTATGTGTATAATATCCCATAGTTATTTCAATAAAATTTACTTCATCATCTTGAATCGTGGGAAAATCTGAATAAAAAATTATTTTTTTAAAATGTTTTCCATAGATATCCTTAATAATATTTTTATTACGAATACAGTTTGAATAATTAAATACTACTAGTAAAATACTATTTTTAAAATTATGCATTATAATATAATATTATATTAATGTCGACCTTTAAAAATCGCAAAAGCCTAACATTAAACATTAAAATTTAATAAAATTAATTATTTCATATATAATATATTAATTATTGATTGACATAAATATATTTATGCTTAGTTTGATTTAAATAGTAAATGATAAATTAAAAATATAAATGAGTAAAAAACATAATTCATCTTCGAAAAATAAAACCGAAGTAGTTCCGGAAGTAGTTCCCGATGAGTTTAAAAAAGTAATGACGGACTTTATAAATGATTTTACAACTACTTTTCCCGAGTACAGTGATAAACTTAAAGATAATTTTGTCATAGTTTCGGTAAATACGGATGGAAATGTTGTAGCCGAAGAAATATTGGATGAAGGCAGAGTAAAGTTTTTATATGATTATTCTAAGACCATCTATCCAGAGCGTTTTTTTGATATTTTATATAAAAATTCTGAAATATTCAAAACCGATGGAGGTGATGGAGGTGGTGATGGTAGCGGCGGTGCTCCAGTCATAAATGTAAATTTTTTACCTGACATCGATTTTAGAAAAGTATGGAACACTCCTGATATTTCAAATAATACTCGCGAGACAATTTGGAAATATTTACAGTTGATTCTTTTTTCGATTATTACGAATATTTCAGACAGAGATTCATTCGGGGATACCGCTAAACTGTTTGAAGCTATTAATGAAGATGAGTTAAAAAACAAGTTGGATGAAACAATCAAAAATATGCAGAACCTTTTTATGGGAGCAGGAGGTGACAGCGCGAGTGGTGATAAGAGTGGAGAAGCAGGAGCTTCGGGAGAAAATACGAAATTCGGCGAAGGAATCGATATGAAAGAATTTGAGAAATTTGCGGAGCATTTTAAAAACTTTTCGCCTGAAAGCATGGGGATCGACATGTCAAAATTTCCAGGGTTTCCTGGATTTAATGCTGGTACAGGCGAAGAAGGGGATGCCGCGAAAGAAGCATCTGATTCATCATCTTCAGATGGTAAAAAACAACCCGAAATGCCTAACCCTGAAACAATTCACGAACATATTTCAAAACTTCTTAATGGTAAAATAGGGGCATTAGCAAAAGAAATAGCAGAGGAAACGGCGAAAGATTTTGATTTGGGTATTGATATGGAAAATGCCGAAAATATAAATATGAGCAATGTATTTCAAAAATTGTTTAAAAATCCAGGCAAACTAATGAACATGGTAAAAAGTGTTGGTTCAAAACTAGATGATAAGTTTAAAAAAGGAGATATAAAAGAGAGTGAGCTTATGAAGGAAGCAAGCGACCTTCTCAGTAATATGAAAAATATGCCCGGAATGGGAGATCTTTCAAGTATGTTAAGTAAAATGGGAATGTCAGGATTGGGTGGATTGGGTGGATTGGGGGGATTAGCAGGTTTAGCGGGTTTAGGAGGAAAAGGCGGAAAAATAAATATGGGTGCTCTGCAAAGTCATTTACAGCAAAATATGAAAAATGCAAAGATGAAGGAGCGTATGCAGTCGAAACTTCAACAGAAACAACAACAGCAACCTCAGCCGCAGGCACAACAACAACCGCAAAAAGTAGCAACACCGTCAAATAATGGTATTCGTCCTACTACTGCTGTATATACTGCATCATCGGGTGAACAAATGCAGCAAACCCCTAGAACTGCTAAACCATCAAGTGTGTCTGAACACACCAATAGCGTTATTATGAGCGCGACTGAAACTAAAGGTGAGTCTATGGAGACAGGATACGAACCATCAAATGAACCTCAAAAGAAGAAGAAGAAGAAAAATAAGAAATAAGAAATAAGAAATAAGAAATACTCTAATGTGTTTTCAAATAAAAATATTTAGTTATTACTAATATTACTAATATTACCAATATTACTAATATTACTAATATTACTAATAATGATTAAAGAATAAAAAATAAGAAAAAATAATTAAGAATATATATATAATGGACAAAATACCAGCAACACCATTTTGGTTAAATGAACCTACTATTTTATTTGAAAAAAAACATATAACGGATATATGGCCAAATCCAGATATGAGCAATATGGAAAAGTTGAATGCTATTAGTCGTTTTGTGATTATAGCTTCACTTTTAGGATATTTAATTACATTGAATATTGGAATTATATTTGTATGTATAGTAACTTTAGGTGTAATTGCTATTTTATATCATGTACAGTCCAATAAAATAAAAACGGATGAAAAGGCAAAAGAGTCACCTGAAAAAATAAAAGAAAATTTCACTAACGCCATATTATACAATGAAGTAAAAGATGAATACACTAATCCAAAAAATAGTAACCCTCTTATGAATGTTCTTTTACCTGAAATAAGTTACGATCCTACTAGGAGCGAAGCAGCACCGGCTTACAACCCCGAAGTAGAAAAAAAAATAAATAAAAGTACAAAAGACTATGTAGTTGATACTACATTTTCTGATGAGTCAACGAAACAAAAAGAATATATTAGACGTAAATTATTTAGTGATTTAGGAGATAGTTATACTTTTGATTATAGTATGAGAAATTTTTACACGAACCCAAATACAACTATTCCTAATGACCAAGAAGGATTCGCTAATTTTTGTTATGGAGACATGATATCCGCAAAAGAAGGCAATGAATTTGCTCTCGGAAGAAACCAGCCAAGATTAGGAGGAACCTATAATTAAATTTAAAAATTAAAAAATGTAATTTAAAATTTGTTATATTATAATATTTAGTAAATTATATTTTCAAAAATATATATATATATACATATAAATACACAATTATGGCTATTGTAAAGGATTATGTTTTCGACAACTTATGTAGAATAGGTAATGATAACTGTGGTATGGATCAGAGAAATATACAAAACCTTAACTCAAGCAACTATATGTTACAAAATTTCTTTTCCGCTGAGTGTAACATGAAACGACCGATTGAGTTCGCTACCGCTCAGCCAGGTGTTAATTATTCGGGAAGTCACCAAGTAGGTGTCGGTGGCTGCAATATTGACACAAATAGTGACCTCTTTAACGGCAGCATTATGACTCACCCGCGTTGCCGCATTAGTTTGTTTGAGCGACCTTTCAAGACTGTTCCATTTCTTGGAAGAGGTGAATCAAATCCTCTTGTTGAGTCGCGTTTATGGCAGGGAGACTATAATATCAACAAGAAGAGTGTTAATCCCTCTTCAGAGGTATGTTTCGTGAATCACGAGATGTATCCTTTAATCCCCTCTATTGCTGCCACTGTTACCAATCCCGCAAACTTGGTAGAAGGTGTTGCTGTAAATGGATGGATACGCGGAGGCGTTCCTTCTCGTGAAATTGAGCGCGAAACAAAATATACTTCTTGTAGCTCGTAGAAGTATAATAAGTAATATAAAAATATATAAAAATATATAAAAATATATAAAAATAATATATTAAAAGTAAATTTACATTAAATTTATATGTATAATACTACATTTTTATGCACATATAAATTACACGACGATGAAGAAGACCAGGATACATTATATCGTCATGAATACTTGCACGCCTTCGGGTTAAAAGAATACGACTCGGATGCAATTATTACGTTGCTTCATGATATATATGAAAAGTTAAAAGATAATAAACATTTTATTCAAATCGCAGAATCTCATTACTATTTTAGTAAAGAAAATAAAAATCATGAACTTATTTTACAATTTCTTTTTTCATTTCATACATTTGATTTATTTCATAAGTGCTTAGTTTATTTATTAAGTGAGAATAAATCCGATACGATATTTGATGACGAATTTATCAAAAATAAAAACTTACTAATAGAAGAAATAAAAAGTAAATAAAATTATTTAAAATATATTTAAAATATATTTAAATTATATTATATAATAAAATATATTATATAATAAAATATATTATATAATATAAAATGGCTTCTACGCAAAATAAAAACACAAAAAGCGATTATTGTTATCAGCAACGGGATTTTAGAGGAATATTTACTCACATAACATATGAAAATTCACAAAACGGTCGCGCATATAGAGATGCATTACCGGATGTAGGATATATGCCTTCTTATATGTCACGAGAATCATTTTCAAAAAATTCGGTAGACATTGAATCAGCTTTGTTCGGTATTAACTCCACAAATCTTGTAACACCCCAAGCACCAGTTGTTCCACAGTTAAAGGAAGTTCCGTATTGTTCTTTCTTTGACAGAATACCTCTTATTATGCCTACGCCGCTTGTAGTAGAAAAAAATCAGAGACCTTTCCCAATTTAAATTAGCTTTTAGCTTTATCGAGTTAAATAATGTTTTGTTTTTTAATATATAATTATATTTTTGTATTATATAACTATATAGTCCCATGTCATACGACCAAGCATTAAATGCAAATATAAACATGTTGGGCTACATAAGAACAACTAGGTCTGACGGTAACTTTGGAATAGGAGGTTTTGGAAGTACAGGTGCTACCGGATGGACAGGTGCTACCGGATGGACAGGTGCTACCGGATGGACAGGTGCTACCGGATGGACAGGTGCTACTGGATGGACAGGTTACACTGGTTACACGGGTTACACTGGTTACACGGGTTACACGGGCTGGACAGGTGCTACCGGATATACTGGTTATACTGGATATACAGGTTACACGGGAGTTACGGGTGCTACCGGATATACAGGTGCTACCGGATGGACAGGTGCTACCGGATGGACAGGTGCTACTGGATGGACAGGTGCTACCGGATGGACAGGTGCTACTGGATGGACAGGTGCTACCGGATGGACAGGTGCTACCGGATGGACGGGTGCTACCGGATGGACAGGTGCAACAGGCTGGACAGGTGCTACCGGAGACCCAGGACAGTCTAGTACATATTATAATTATTTAGCCCAAACACCATCTATAACATCTCCACCTACATCTAAACATATACAATGGGATAATAGTACACAAGCTAATTCAAGTCATATATATATATCTACAATAGATAATGATAACGTAGATGTAAATGTATTTCTTGGTTTAATTAATACTGGAGATAATATTGTTATACAAGACAAAACAAATTCAGCAAATTATCAGAAATGGGAAATATCCTCCACTACGACAAGTAGTGGTTACGTAACATGGGGTCTGACAGGTACAAATACGTATCAGTTCTCATCAGAACAACAAGTTATTTTAATTATTTATGCGGTAGGACCAATCGGACCGACAGGAGCGACAGGCTATACTGGTTACACGGGAGTTACGGGAGCGACAGGCTATACTGGTTACACGGGAGTTACGGGAGCGACAGGCTATACTGGTTACACAGGAGTTACGGGTGCAACGGGCTGGACAGGTGCTACCGGATATACCGGATATACTGGATATACTGGATATACAGGTGCAACAGGATGGACAGGTGCTACCGGATGGACGGGTGCAACAGGATGGACAGGTGCTACCGGATATACTGGTTATACAGGATATACAGGTTACACGGGAGTTACTGGTGCTACCGGATGGACGGGTGCTACCGGATGGACGGGTGCTACAGGATGGACGGGTGCTACCGGATGGACGGGACCTCAAGGGGGTCCGGGAACCTCGGGAGGACTTATTTTGTACATGAACTATAGTGAATCGACGACACCTAATTTAACACCATTGACCACAGCACAGGTTTCAACTATCACTGGTGCAACTATGGTTAATCTAACCAGTGTATCATATACTCCGACACAAAATACTAATGTTAGTTTATTGAGCCAAAATGCAAACTTGGCCTTACCGCAAACTACGATCACATTTGCAACACCACATGGAGTAAATAATAATATATGTCCAGTTGTTCAATTTGCGATAAAAATTAGCGATTTTAACATAAGCACTATTCCTCCAGGCACTTGGGACATGAGCATATATGCAAAGGCGTTAAATAATAACGATATCGATCATATTGGATTGCGCTATTTTTTGATTGGTTACAATTCGGGAACAAACACTTACACAAATTTGGTGCCCAATGGGTCAGATATTATCTATTTGTACGATCACGTCACTCCATTGAATATTAATCTTTCGTTAATCATACCGTCGGTGATTTCATTAACTTCGTACGACTTTTTATGGGTTGTAGTTGCTTCGACGAATAGAAACACAAACGACCGATCAGCTCAAGTATTTTTTCAAAGCACAAACACATATTCACATATTCATACCAGTTTCATTACCATTGGCCCAACTGGCCCAACTGGTCCAACAGGCTATACGGGCTATACAGGAGTTACGGGTGCTACTGGATGGACGGGTGCTACTGGATGGACGGGTGCTACTGGATGGACGGGTGCTACCGGGTGGACGGGTGCTACCGGGTGGACGGGTGCTACTGGATGGACGGGTGCTACTGGATGGACAGGTGCTACCGGATATACCGGATATACTGGATATACTGGATATACTGGATATACGGGTTATACAGGTGATACCGGATGGACGGGTGCTACCGGATGGACAGGAGCAACAGGCTATACGGGTTACACAGGTTACACAGGAGTTACGGGAGCAACTGGATGGACAGGTGCAACTGGCCCCGCAGGTTCAGCGCCAGCATTAATAACTGCAACGGGTGGAGATAGTACTACGACATTTTTTGAAAATGGTATCCAATATAGATGTCATCGGTTTACGACAACCGGAGCATACACGTTATCCACGAGTTCTATTTCTGCTGGCGCGAGTTTTGATTTTTGTTTAGTCGGTGGAGGTGGGAATGGCGGCATAGGTTCTAATAATAATGCTGGAGGTGGTGGCGGTGCGGGTTGTTTGATTGTTGCCTACGATGTGCCTTTTACAACATTATCAAATATAACTGGGAGCGTGGGAACTGCTGGTAGTGCGTCTACTATAGTTTTACCAGAACCTAATCGCAACCCTAATAGCACATTAAGAACAATTTCGGCCAGCGGCGGTGCAGTAGGTGGGAATGCTAGCCAACAAGGAGTGGATGCTGGTTTTTCTTATACAAATCTTTTTCCATCAGCATGGGAAAATTTGGGTGCTTCGGGGGGTGGTGCTGGTGGTGGGCTTTCTGCCCCCGGTGGAACAGCATCGGGCGGGACAAACTCTTTTGCATCAACCGATTTTAGTAAGTTATTATTTGGCGGAGGTAAAGCGGGAGGTCAAGCTTACCCTACCGGCGGTGGCGGTGGTGGTGGCGGCGTGGGTAGTCAAGGAACATCATCGGGTATTAATAATTCCTCAGGTGGAAATGGCGGAGCAGGTTTTGCTTTATTATTTGATGGAAATGTAAGGGCTGTTTGTTGTGGTGGTGGTGGTGGTGGCGCGCAATTAGCTGCGAACATAGGTCAGGGCGGTAAAGCAGGAAATATTGAAAGCGGGGGTGATGGTGGTAATTCAGACAACAGTCCAACCGCGGGTGCAGCAAACACAGGAAGTGGCGGCGGTGGGTCATTTAATAGCCATATTACTAATATTCCGGGTGGTGCTGGTGGAACGGGATTAGTAATGATTAGATATGTAATCGGTTAAACTAAAAAATCCAAAAAAAATACAAAATATTTAATTTAATTTTATTGCATAATTACTATTGCATAATTACTATTGCATAATTACTATTGCATAATAATTATACTGTTACCGTCAACGCGTTTTTGAAACAAGCGTAGTTTGTCTATATCGCGAAACACCGTCTCGAAATTCTTCCATATCGCGGTCATTTCCCCGCCATTGTGGTACATGTGTTTCAAAAAGTCGCGTTCTAGTCTTTCAAATCTATTACACTTCTTGTCCGTCTGTCTTTTCCACGACCTCTTCGCAATCTCCTTCTTCACATTTGCTCGGCGTTTCATCTCTTTTGAAAGCTTCACACCCGGAAGTTCCACTCTTTCCAATTTTTTAATCTTCAATCCTGACCGCGTCGTCATATGTCCTTCATCATTACTTTTTTTGGATTGCTGGGATTGCTGATACTCCTTAGTCTGATTTCTTGTCTTCACCATTTTGTTTGGTTGTTTGATTGGTTGTTCTACTGTCTGATTTGGAATTCTGCATTTATATTATACACCATTTATTGAATCAATTTTTTAACATTATAAATGTCATACATACATACACACATTATAATGTTAAATCAAAATATAACTATCCAGTCCTCCCATAAATTACTTCTACCTGTCTAACTATCATTCATTACAATAACACTCTCCTCCATCCGATCAGTCTTATTTTTATGTTCTCTTACTACATAATTCAACGAATACATCAAAAACATCGGATTCTGTGTATTCACAAACTCCACTACATAATTAAATGTAACCGCCCCCTTATTTTCGCGCAACTCCTCCAAATACTTCTTATGTAATCCACTCATAAACTTCTTATACTGTTGCAGAAATTCGCTGAATGGACGCTTCTTAAGCACAAAACAATCCAAATAATTTTGATGCAAGCTCCTCGTAAAACCATGTAACTGGCTCCGAAATACCGCAAAATCAGCCTTATACTCCGGGAACGCTTTCAAATAATCCGCCACTCTTCCACCATGTCGCAAAGTCAAATACTGTAACTGCAACTTCTGCTCAGCACCTTTCATATTCTTCACCATTTCGTACATTGGATTACGAACCTTCATTCTCTCGCCCGTCACCATATTACTAAACACAACACCCATCATATTATACGACGAATTCATCGATGCATACTCTTTCTTAAACCCCTCCACATTATAACTATCAGCAAACAACTGTTTCGGTCTCAGTACAGCACCCGAACCATGTGTTTCTTCAAACCCGGCAGTACTATGTTGTGTAACATCTAGCGTCTCATTATTAATACTATAGATACCAATAATATATATCTTCGCCTCTTTATTTAACAACACAATGCGATTCTTGGGGTGCTGCAACACAAAACTATACATCCATTCCTTGGGAAGGTCTTCATATTTGAAGCCAATATTAGTACACGTTTCAAAAAACATGTTCCTAAATGTGTCCTTGTCACGAATTTCAACCGTATCTTTCGGATTTTTCGATGAGTAAAATACCACATTCCCACCTACTGTGCTCTTTGTAGCAATCTCCCACCCTTCGCCGGCTTGTGTTTTAGAGTAAAACAAATTAATCATCGTCCCCTCTACGAACTCCTCAGCACACCATTGGTTTGTTTCAGTCGTCGCTGTATCACCAGCATCACCCGCCTGTGTCATTATATTGCTATCATTGAACATTTTCTCTCGCTCCTCCGTAATGGGCAAACATTTCGGTGGAGAATATGCAACAATATTTCCCTCTTCGTCCACCACCACTGAACGCAACAACCCGAACGTTTTATAGTCTTCCTGTGTAAGACCAAATGCCTGTTTGTCATATTTTATAATTGAATACATACCAATATCTGTCTTCCAATTCTTCATTGTTAATTTAAGACTATTAAGGGTTTTTTCGATCTCACTCGAATGATTCACTTTTTCTTTATTCTGCTCACGAATCATTCGCAAGATATTATCAAAACCCTCGTTCTTTTTTAGTGAAAACATTGGATTCTAGTTGGCGGAAAACACGTATATATGTTGATATTATACTTTATTACAATCTCTTTATATATCTTTTATTAATATTTTATGTTTAGATTTATAATATGTTCATGTTTATAAAATAATATTAATTCCACAATATTAATTCCACAATATTAATTCCACAATATTAATTCCGCTATATATAATATTAAATATTATTCGCATTTAATCATTAATAAAAATTTCTGTTATAAATATAAGGTATAAGTATAATTATAAATATAAATAAAATGTCTGAAAATTCCCCAAAATTACCAACCCCACCATCCCCATCATCTATTGAAATTGGTCTAGGAGATATCGTGCAAATTATTGCCCCAACAAACTCCGCCATCAACGAACAAATATACCTTATTGAATACATAGACGAAACAAAAATTAAATTAATTAATGTAGCAACAACCACTCGATTACTACTAACTATGAGTTCAAAAGGTGGATTTAGCGACGAATCCATCACAAGTATTGCTATTTTGAATTCACCACAGTTCCCTGGTTATGCTCGACAAAATAAACTTACAACCGGTACATGGGTCGATATTATTTTCGGTGGAGAGTTGCCCACCATTATTACTGGTCATATAATCGATTTAGTAGAAGATATGATAGAAATAAAAACATATCCCGGTGAGCAAATCTTTTATATCGACTTTGCTTATCAAGGTATTCCGGAAAATATACCCATAGAAGAAATACGCATTCGCAGCCCTCCCAGTGATTCGCCTCGCGTCGCCGCTTCATCTTCTACGGCTACCGCTATATCACAAGAAGAAGAAATGGGCATAGCACCTATTTCCGTTAGCAAACAACCGAATCTTCCATCTATTAGCCCCCAGATTCCCGTCGAAGAAGTTAAAACGGCCCTTAAAGAAATTCTTCTCGACGCGGACTCCATACAGTTCGGAGACGAACTAGATTCAATCATACAAGTCGTTGAACTGCCCGAAGAAAAAAAGCGCTACAGTATTGAAAAACAAACAACAGACCTTTTAAATGAGTTAATATCAGAATTCCCAAATGTTGAAAGAAGTAAATCTGTATTAAATAACATTCACTCTATCATTGAACGCTTCAAACAGTTGCGCGAAGAGTTTTCCACTTTTGATGCGAATGGAAACGCTACACTCATTAAACGTAGGGGCGAAGATTATAAACCCCTCGCAAAAACACTACTGTCATTAAACCAAAAATTATTCTGGATTCTTCCTGTTTCTAAGAATATTCGCAAGTTTTATAATGTCGACTCCGCGAATGTTACTGATTTCACTGCAACCACTACCGAAGAAAGCATCGAGCGCGAAAACGCATTAACCGATGACTATCTTACAAACAAGGACTCCTTTGTAACATATATTAATAAAATGAACGACTATATCACACCTTACACGAACCCCGATCCAGAATTCGGATTCACCCAGTTTGTACATACAAATATAACATCTATTTTAGATAACCTTACAGACTTTTATTCAAGCATTGTATCAGGTGAAAAAATAAAGCGAAACCAGTTTATAATTCAAACATATAACCTCGGTCTATCTCAGATTCAAATAAGAAAAACCAAAAGTTTCGGTAAACGCGTAGCTGATACAACCGACGTACTTCCGTTGACACCAAACGACTCCATAAACATTACTTCTTTTATTAGTCTCCCCGAACCCGTAATGCAGTTTTCGAATATCTCACTCCCAAATACAAGTATCATGAGCCGCGCAAATATGGGCAAACACTTTGTTCCTTACTGGAATCTTCTTCGCAAAAATACGAGTATTACACGTAAAGCAATTTCATTAGAGGAAAAAGAGAGAGAAGAACAATATGATGCGGATGATATGATACAACTTACATCCGGGTTTATGTCCTTTTTTTCCGACCAAGAAATAGATAGTGAAGAAAAATACAGAAAATTTGTCGAAATGCTTATCCCAAATACATCCCTACTATTTGAAGTAATGAGCAAGTATATAACCGGCGAAATAACGCTTAGCAACTACGTCTCCATTTTGCAACCATTTATGATATACGTACGCGACTTGACCTTAAAGCAATACGATACG